>Ga0265327_10003835_pt1 | contig 13882 bp, 12 predicted proteins | sample 41621metaG_FD_202089 | JGI IMG/M metagenome (GOLD analysis project Ga0265327, IMG submission 202089) | Rhizosphere microbial communities from Carex aquatilis grown in University of Washington, Seatle, WA, United States - 4-16-21 metaG | ecosystem: Host-associated > Plants > Roots > Rhizosphere... | reverse complement strand
AACGGAGAGGCAAACCACTTTCTGCCACACCACTATGTGGCTAACACCGTCGCCTATACCGGGACTCATGACAACGATACCACCTTGGGCTGGTGGAATACCCTGTCCCATCATGAGAAAACTTTTGCGCAAGCCTATCTGGGTATAAGCGACGATGAAAAAGCGATCAATTGGGTCATGATGCGCGCGCTGTCCAAATCGCTGGCCGGGATGGTCGTGTTTCCCATGCAGGACGTGCTCGGCCTGTCCGGCGAGCATCGCATGAATTTCCCCGGACATCCCACCGGCAACTGGGAGTGGCGTTTCTCCTGGGATATGGTTCAGCCCGAACACGCGCTGGTACTGGCGGAGCTGTCGGAAGAGAACGAGCGGCTGTAGGGTGGTCGTTCAGCGGGTCAGCTATTTTCGGCCAACTCAATACGCTTTCTTTAGCTGATCGACAAAGTGATCCGCTTCGGTCCTTGCGGGCGAGGCTTGAGAATCTGGATCAGCTTGTTGCGCCAATCCAGCATATCGCCTTCCGCCAGCCCGGAGGGAGCGCTGGCGCGGGGGCTGGAGTAGCCGCCATAGATAATGCCGAGCAGCTTGCCCTCGTTTAGCAGCGGCAACATCACAAAGGATTTTGCGGCAACAGCATCGCGATACCAGCGCGGGATCAGATCGGTATAGGACGGCGAGTTGATGTCACCGATAAAGGTGTCGGTCTTCTGCTCAACGATCATGCGAAAAATATCTTGCCGTATGCCGCCGCTGCGAAACTTTGCCGTCAGTTGTCCTGCATCTTTACCCACGCCCGCAATCGCAACCAGCCCGGAAGAGCCGGAAGGCAGGCAAATCAGGGTGTGCTCGAAACCATAATGGGCATGGATCAGGCGCAGAATGTGTTTGACCAGATCGATGGGAGCGGGCTCTTTTCCCGGCTTGTCAACCTTGACCAGTGAATCCTGCGACGAAATCATATCCAGTGCGCGTTCCGAGCCTTTGCGCAATAAATGGCGCGCTTCCTCAACATTGCAAGGGAAGGACATTTCGGCCAGCAGCGCATCGGTATCCAGCAGGCATTTTTCGATCCATTCGCGCACTTCCTTTTCGTTCAGGCGCAACGGGCGCTGAAAAACTTCGATCACGCTGGCGATCTCGGCGCGTTCCCGGCTTTCGGGCAGGCGAAACAGAATTTCGCTCACGCGGCGGCAGAATGACGAGCATTGTTGTATCCAGGCCAGAGCGCTGGTCACGATATGAACCTGAGTCTCGCCGGAGTCGCTGGACAGGCTGCCCTGCAACACATCGGGCAGTTCCCAATGCTGGGCGATGGCCGCGCCGATCTCTTCAAAACTGACTCCCAGCATGCGGATGACCGCTTCGTTCTCGTCGAGGTTTTGCTCGATCTGGAGCTGGCGGCTGCGCTCGATGTCATCGTAAAGATAGTAGGTCGCCATCATGCGCCCCAAGTTTTGCAAGAGACCGCACACCTGCGCTTCCTGCGCGCTGAAGCGTGATCCGTTGTTGCGGGTTATCTCATACGCGAGGCGACCGCAAAAATTGGCGACGACGATTTCTGCATGCAATTGCTTTGATTGCGCCGCGTGCGGCAAGGAATCGAGCAGCGCCAGCGACAAGGCGACCGACTTCACCGCGCTCAAACCCATGACGGCCAGCACTTGGTCGATTGTGGAAATATTACCGCCGCCACGAGCATAGCGGCTCGAATTGGCAATGCGCAACAACTTGGCGGTGAGCGCGGCATCGTGCAGGATGGCTGCCGCGACCTGACGAGTGTCGCAATCAACATCGTCGCCGAGGCGGCTGATGATCTGAACCGATTCCCCCAACCCGGCAAATCCGGGGCCACTGTCCATCTTTTTTAGCAACCTGTCGATGGCAGCCGGTTTTTGCTCGTTCATATATCCCGTTTGATAGTGAAACAATTCGTTATGTAGTCACGTAAAGATTGTAAATTTAGCCGATAAGTTCCACAAGCAAACTGTGGCGTATTCGATCAGACTGGCGCTACAGCAATCCGGCCTCAATATAAACGTCCACCCCGCCCGCCGGAGCAATTGCCGCAGCCGGAATGGCAACTCCGTTACGCCAATCTTTCACCGCTTGTCGCTTCGCTACACCCGTGACCAAGAACATCACTTCGCGCGCCGCGCTTAGACGCTGTGCGCTGAGTGAAACACGCTCAGGCGGGGGCTTGGGGGCGTCGTGCACGGCGATGGCGGGCGGGGTGTGCATTGCCCCCCAGTCGTGTCCCGGAAACAGGCTGGCGGTATGCCCATCCTCGCCCAAACCCAAGAGAACGAGATCGAACAGGTCGATGTCTTGCACGGTTTGCGTGTAACGCGCGGCGGCAACTTCAGCGCCGAGTTCGGCGGGCATGGCATAGACTTGCGCGGCGGGTATCGCGACATGATCCAGCCAGGCCGATGCGGCCATGTGGCTGTTGCGCTCGGCGTGGTCGGGCGGCAGGCAGCGCTCGTCGCCGAAATACACCTGCCATGCGGCCCAGTCGGCATCGGCAAGCTGCAGGGCTTCGTAAATTTTGCGCGGCGTAGTGCCGCCCGCCAGCACGAGGTGGAATGCGCCGCGCTGGCTGATGGCTTGTTGCGCGGCATGCAGGATGGCATGTACGACCGCCTGCTCCAGTTCGGCATTCGTGCTGTAATCGTGCCAGCGGCACTGTTGTGGTAGGGTATTGCTGTTTGATGAAGGCATGCGATTTATCCGGTAGTATGCGATTCTAACTGTTATGTGATATTTGCTGTAATCAATGAGGGGAAGTTATGAGACTGGCGATGATAGGGCTGGGCAAGATGGGCGGCAACATGGTGCGCAGGTTGCGCCGGGGCGGCATTGAAGTGGTAGGGTTTGACCGCTCGGCGGATGCGGTGGCGCAACTGGCTTCTGAGGCGGGCATGATCGCCGCCTCGTCGGTGGAAGATGCGGTCACTAAATTATCCGGGCCGCGCATCGTGTGGCTGATGCTGCCCAGCGGCGATCCGACTGAACAACAACTGCGCGCGCTGGCACCGCAGTTGAGCAAGGGCGACATCATCGTGGACGGCGGCAACTCGAATTATCATGATAGCCAGCGGCGCGGCGCGTGGTTGGCGGAGCAGGGCATAGGCTTCATGGACTCCGGCACTTCCGGCGGCATCTGGGGGCTGGAGAACGGTTATTGTTTGATGGTCGGCGCGACACCGGAAGTGGCGCAAACCATGACGCCCATCCTGCAAGCGCTGGCACCAGCGGCGGATCGCGGCTGGGCGCATGTGGGGCCGGTCGGTTCGGGACACTTCACCAAGATGATCCACAACGGCATCGAGTACGGCATGATGCAGTCCTTCGCCGAAGGGCTGGAACTGCTGCGCGGAAAAGAAGAATTCAAGCTCGATCTGGCGCAGATCACCGAGCTGTGGCGGCACAGTTCCGTGGTGCGCAGCTGGCTGCTCGACCTCACCGCCGAGGCGTTGAAACACGACCAGCAACTGGACAAGATCGCGCCGTTTGTGCCGGACTCCGGCGAAGGGCGCTGGACGGTGGTGGAGGCGGTCGATCAGGGCGTCGCCGCGCCGGTACTGACACTGGCTTTGCAGATGCGTTTCAACAGCCAGAACCAGACCGGTTACGGCTATCGTGTGCTGTCCACCATGCGTAACGCCTTTGGCGGACACGCGATTAAATCTGCCGGAGATGCCAAATGAAAACGCTCGAACCCTGTACGCTGGTGATTTTTGGCGCGGGTGGAAATCTGGTGCGCGTCAAACTGATTCCCTCGCTGTTCCGCCTCGAAATGGCCAACCGCTTGCCGCCGCAGATGAACATCCTCGCCGCGAGCCGTGCCGTGCGCAGCCGCGAAGACTGGATAGATCAAGTCGCATCCATGCTCAAAGCGAAATACCCGCAAGGTTATGACGAAAAAGTGTTCGAGCGTTTTTGCCAGCGTCTGCACTATCACTCTAATCCTCCGGACGACGCGGAAGCCTATCAGCGCCTGCAAGCCACGCTGGAAAACAATCCGTCGTTCTCTTCCAATGTGGTGTTCTACATGGCGGTGCCGCCGTCTGAATTTACCGTGTTCATCGATAGCTTGGGCAAAGCGGAACTGCTCAGCGAGAAAAATGGCTGGCGTCGCGTGGTGATCGAGAAACCGTTCGGCTACGATTTGCTCAGCGCGCAGACCTTGCAAGCCAGCTTGTACAAATATTTGAAAGAGGAACAGATCTATCGCATCGACCATTATCTCGGCAAGGGTACGGTGCAAAACGTGATGGTGTTCCGTTTCGCCAACCTGTTGCTGGAACCGTTGTGGAACCATCACTACATCGACCACGTGCAGATCACCCACGCCGAAACATTAGGCGTGGGCGGGCGCGCGGGCTACTACGAAGGCTCAGGCGCGCTGCGCGACATGATCCAGAGCCACTTGCTGCAACTGCTCGCGCTGGTGGCGATGGAGCCTCCCTTGACCATCTCCGCCGAACATCTGCGCGATGAAAAAGTGAAAGTGCTGAAAGCGATTCGCCCGATCACGCAAAACTCGGTGCATGCCCACGCGTTTCGCGGCCAGTACACCAGCGGCAGCATCGACGGAAAATCGGTTCCCGGTTATCTGGAAGAAGGCGATGTGGTGCCGGGCAGCACCACCGAAACGTATGCGGCGCTGAAATTGTTCGTGGATAACTGGCGTTGGGCGGGCGTGCCGTTTTATATGCGCACCGGCAAACGCATGGCCGAGAACACTTCGGCCATCTACATCCGCTTCAAGAATCCGCCACAGGATTTGTTGAAGCGCACGCGCCAAGGGCCACAACAACCGAACTGGATCATGCTCGGTATCCAGCCCGACGATTGCATGAAAATGGAATTGCAGGTCAAGGTGCCGGGACTGGATTTGCACACCCGTTCCATCAGTCTGGACGCGACGTATCATAAGGCGGGCGACGATGATTTCGACGCCTACGCGGGTCTGCTGCTGGACGTGATGCAAGGCGATCCATCGCTGTTCCTGCGCATAGACGAAGTGGAAGCCGCATGGCGCGTGGTCGATCCGATTCTCAAGGTGTGGGCGATGGAGCGCGACTTCATCAACGGCTATCCCGCAGGCAGTTGGGGGCCGCGCGGAACTTACCGTTTATTCGACCGCGACGACCAGTTCTGGCGTCACTCGTTGAATCTGGATGGGGCGAATCTGGAGGCGTACTGAGGAGGATGGTGTCTTGGTGGAGGTGATCAGGATCGAACTGACGACCTTCTGATTGCGAACCAGACGCTCTCCCAACTGAGCTACACCCCCACGACGAACCGCATCCTAAACGCAAATTGCCTATTTGAAAAGTGGCAATCCGGAAGTCCGGTAAAAGGCGTCGAGATCGCTCAAGTCATCGAACACACCCGCCGCTCCGGTGAAGTTCTGGTGGCGGGTGTAGTGGTTGGTTGTGATGTAAGTCTTGATGCCCGCAGCCAGACTGGAGCGTAGCCCGTTGTTGGAGTCTTCCAGCGCGATGCAATCCTGCGGTGCGAGCTTGAGTTGAGCCAGCACCCAGTTGTAAATATCCGGCGCGGGTTTTTTCAGCGGCACGATGTCGCCGCAACCGTTGGCGGCAAAATAATCTGCCCAGTTCTTGCCCAGCCCCACTTCGAGCAATCCGGCGACATTCTCCGGCGAAGTGGTAGTGGCGATGGCGAGCGTGATGCCCGCCGCATGTGCATCGAGAATGAGTTGTTTGACGCCGGGGCGCAAGGGAATCTGCCCGTCCGCCAGCATCGCGGTGTAGTGCGCGGTCTTCACCTTGTGCAGGTGTTTGACGAACGCGTCGAAGTCGTCCGGCTTGCTGTAACCGCTCAGAAAATCCGCGACGAAATATTTGATGCGCTCCTTGCCGCCGGTGACCTTGAGCAGCTTGTCATACAGCGCGACATCCCAGTTCCAGTCCAGATGGTTATCCGCGAAGGATTTATTGAACGCGATACGGTGCGCGTCCTCGGTATCGGCGAGGGTGCCGTCTACGTCGAAGATGATGGCTTTGATGGTCATGCTTGAATTCCTGCTTGAAGAACGGGCATCCGCAAATTATACGGATTAAGTGAAAAACGCAGAATTGATTTGATACAAACCGTCAGATGGCAATGTCCGGCTTTGCTTACTTCCATTCTGGTCAAATGAATTACGCTGCCAGAAAACAGGGCATCAAGACGTGCTGATATTGCCCATTCATGGCCATTCGTTTTACGCGAATGCATTCGTTCAAAGCATGTCCCCGCTGAAAATTCAAAAGTAAATTCTTGTTAAGCATGTAAAGCCGTGTAAAGCCATATTCAGGCGGGTTAATAGCCATGCATTTACCCTCTATTTATTGTCTTTGCCGTGTTTTCATATTGCCTATATTGAGCATCACTCGTCTGTTTTCTAAAAATCCGGATGAGTCGTTAACTCACTCAGGAGGCTTCCATGTCAACCATCAGTAGCACATCAAGTATCAGCGCCTTATCAAATCTGCACTCCATATCCAGTGTGCGTTCCGGCAGAGGAAACGACTCGGATAGCGATGATGGCGGTGTAAGCAATGTAACAAATAAAAACTCAAATTTTATGCAGGCCATCGAGAAAGCGTTTGCATCGTTAGGTGTGAGCAGTACAAGCTCATCTTCATCATCTTCGAGCTCTGCAACCAATTCCACTGACGCTTCTCAAGGGGTGCAGGCGGCGATGGCGTTCATGCAAAACTTGATGGCGGCGCTGCAACAGGCTGGTGGCAGCAATGGCTCAAATCCGCCGCCCCCTCCTGATTTCGGCAGCAGTGTAGGTTCTAGCGGCGGACCGTCATTCTCCCAAGATCAATTGACCAGCATGGCCAGCTCGCTGACTTCAGCCGACCCTACACGTGCCGCCGAGATGACCAAGATAGCAAATAATTTTTCTCAAGCCGATGCCAACGGCGATGGAAAAGTTAGCGCACAGGAAGCGATGACTTTCGATAAAGCCAATGCAAACAACTCGACTACCTCGGCGTACCAGAGCGGATCGAATATCTCGACCGATATTCAGAGCCTGATCCAGCAATTGTCATCTTCGTCCAGTTCCGACTCAGGTTCGTCTAGCTCGAACAATTCGACCCAGTCCGATTTGCAGAAGAGTTTCCAGAGTTTGCTTAGCGCGTTGGGCGGGTCAAGTGATTCGAGTGCCGCAACGCTGGATAACTTCCTGAAGAACCTAGCCAGCAATCTTGAGGGGGCGGGCAGTTCCGGAAATGTTGTGAACACGAAGGCTTAATTCAGTAAACGATGACACCCAACACCGGCTCGGCAATTACAGTCGTGCCGGTGTTTTCTATTTGAGTTCACATTTGCGGGATAGCGACAAATCCCCGGCCGCTACAGGCTTACGCAGCCAGTCTGACTGGTAACGTAACCATTATGCACAGCCCTCCCCCCGCGCAATTGCGGGCAGAAATGCTGCCTTGATGCGCAGTGACAACGCGGTGCGCAATAGTCAGCCCCAGCCCATGTCCACTCGTGGTTTTCGTGGCATCGCTGCGGAAGAATGGCTCGAATATGGATTGCATATCCGCTTCAGGAACACCGGGGCCTTCATCTGATACGACAATGCAAACCGTTTGCGCGTCGGCTTTGTACATCTTGATGGAGATCAAACTATTGGGCGGCGAATGCTTTACGGCGTTGCGCACGACATTTTCCACCGCACGATGCAGTAACTCGGCATTGCCCATCACCGCGACCCGGCAGCACTCTTCAAACTCAATACGACAAGTGCTGGACTCAGCTTCGAAGCGCGCGTCCTCTACCACGTTGAATACCAGTTCGTTCAGTTCGACCTGCTCATCCAGTTTGCCCGCCATGCCCGCTTCCAAGCGGGAAAGTGTCAGCAGCTCGCTGACTAGGGCATCCATGCGCACGCCTTCCCGCTCGATGCGTGCCATGGAATCTTCCGTCCGTTCCGGCTGTTGCCGCGCCAAGCCGATTGCCGCCTGTAGCCTCGCCAGCGGTGAACGCAATTCATGCGAAACGTCGTGCAGCACCTTGCGCTGCCCATCCATCAATTGCTGCAAGCGCTGCGCCATACTGTCGAAATCGTGACCAAGATCGGCAAGTTCATCACGCCGCGATCCCATTACTGGCGCAAGACGCACGTCCATATCTCCATTGGCTAGCGCCTCAAAAGCCGAGCGAAGTTTGCGTATTGGTTTGGAGAAATACCAAGCCAGCAATGCGGCAAAAACAAGGCTGACCAAGCTTCCTGCCAACAGGGGCATGAGTGGCGGGAACATACCTCGATCATGTGGCGGCAGCCTCATGCGCCCATCAGGAGGAGGCGGGGCTGGCAGCGCAAATTCGCTGCCTCCAAGGGGCGGCGGAGGCGAACGGAATTGCGCCATTTCCGAGGAGTGCAGCCACATCGTCATTCCGACACCAATGACGGTTGTCACTTGCGCCAGCCAGAAAAAAATAAAAAACTTCCAGAACAGTCGTCCCACGCGCTACTCCTTGATGAATTGGTAGCCCTTGTTGATCACGGCCAGTATGCGGGTGCGCCCGTCCGGCAGCGGCTCCAGTTTACGGCGTATGCTGCTGATGTGAACGTCGATGCTGCGATCGAAACGTGCAAGTGACCGCCCCAATGCCTGTTCCGACAATTCCGCTTTGCTCACCACACGTCCCGCGTTGCGCGTCAACACTTCAAGCAGATTGAATTCCGTGCTGGTTAATTCCAGCGGCTTGCCCGCCCACTCGGCGCGGCGCTGTTCCGACCAGATAGAAAGTGCATCGATGATTATTGGCAAAGAAGAAGAATTGGGTTCAGCAGCACCGCTACGGCGCAGGATGGCGCGAATGCGGGCGGTCAGTTCACGTGGGGTGCAGGGTTTGGACACATAATCGTCCGCCCCGAGTTCAAGTCCGACGATGCGGTCGGCATCATCGCCCTTGGCGGTTAACATCAATACCGGCATCGCGCCATGAGCGCGTATCTGGACCAGCACATCAATGCCCGTTTTGCCCGGCATCATCACATCCAGCACGGCAATATCATGATGTCCATGCAGCGCTTCCGCGATCCCCAACTCGCCATCATGCACAGTCTTTACTTCGAAACCTTCACGCTCCAGATAAATCCGGAACATCTCAGCAAGCTCTACATCGTCGTCAACCAGCAAGACTTTTGTTTTCATGGCATGCGCAATCATTTAGTTACCCCGGCTATTCTAGTCAAGCCTGCCTGACAGACATCCGTCTTTACAGAACTTTACACCCGTAGCCATCCTCCCCAATGAAAACCGGGAGCGGCTCCTTACAGACTTTTACCTGCCTTTACATCAAGGTCACTACAATTTCAGTCGGGTGCGCCGATAACTAACTCATGGGAATCATCACATGCACGCAGGCAAAGCACGATGAAATTAGGGATGATTCACTGAATTTAGGTGGCTGGATACACAGCAACTTATCAAGTTTATTGGCCAACATGAAAGGAATAAATCATGAGCAGTATAAGTAGCATAAGCGGGGGAGGATATTCTCCGATGATGTCGGGCATGCAACCTCCCGATCCATCCAAGATGGTGGATAACCTTTTTGCAAAAGTTGACACTACGGGCAAAGGTTACATTACCAAGAGCGATTTGCAGTCAGCCATGGATCAGTTGTCAGGCTCAGGAAGCTCAAGTGGCGCTAAAAGTTCAGGCAGTTCGACCAGTGTAGACGAGATATTTAAGAAGATTGATACCAATGGCGATGGAAAAATAACCAAGAACGAAATGACTAGCGGTATGAAAAGTCTTGCTAGTTCACTCCAAGGCCAAGTTAGCAAAGCTGGCAGAGGCGGACCACCTCCGGGCGGCACCCCACCTTCTGGCGGGCCACCACCGTCGTCATCCAGTTCCGGTAGCACGAGCTCCACACAGTCAAGCAGCACCACGAAAACGTACGAGAAAGCGGATACCAATCAGGACGGAAAAGTAAGCGAGCAGGAGCAACTTGCATACGACCTTCTGATGCAGAGTATCGCGTCCGCACAAGCATCTTCAACATCAAGTAGTACCAGTAAATCTGCATCATCGACATCAAGCAACAGTGGCACCTCTGCTTCTGCAACTTCAGTTAGCAGCGATGCCAAAATAATGAAACAGCTGATGGATCTGATGCATGCTTACGGCAGCACTAACAATAATTCGAGTAGTTCCGGGTTATCGGTTACCGCCTAAGTATGTATTTGTGACGTTTTTGTTCACGGCGGTATTGCTGGGTAGGGTGGGCAGGGTTTATCTGCCCACGCTGTCCCGAGTTTGCGTCCCTTTCAGCGCATCCCCGGCATCATCCCCTTCATGCCGCGCATCAGTTTCGCCATGCCACCCTTGCTGAACATCTTCATCATTTTCTGCGTCTGCTCGAACTGGTTGAGCAACTGATTGACGTGCATCACTTGCACGCCCGCACCCGCTGCGATGCGGCGTTTGCGCGAGGCTTTGATGAGTTCAGGTTTGCTGCGTTCGGCGGGGGTCATCGAGTTGATGATGCCTTCGATGCGGTTGATAGCCTTGTCGTCCACCTTGCTGCCTGCGGCAGCTTGGCCGAGTTGCGCGGGGAGTTTGTCCATCATGGCGGAAACGCCGCCCATCTTACGCATTTGCACGATCTGCATCTTGAAATCGTTGAGGTCGAAGCCGTCGCCTTTCTTTATTTTCTTCGCCAGTTTTTCGGCCTCGGCCTGGTCTACGCCGCGATGCGCTTCTTCGATCAGCGACAGCACGTCGCCCATGCCCAGCACGCGCGAGGCCATGCGCTCGGGGTGGAAGGCTTCGAGGCCGGTCATTTTTTCGCTGACGCCGACGAATTTGATCGGCTTGCCAGTGATGTGGCGCACCGATAATGCCGCGCCGCCGCGCGCATCGCCGTCGAGCTTGGTGAGGATCACGCCGGTCAGCGGCAACGCTTCGCCGAAGGCTTTGGCGGTATTCACCGCGTCTTGGCCGGTCATCGCATCGACCACGAATAATGTTTCGATGGGTTTTAGCGCGGCGTGCAGTTGCTGGATTTCTTCCATCATTGCGGCGTCGATGGCGAGGCGTCCGGCGGTGTCTACGATGAGGATGTCGTGGTGATGTTTCTTAGCCCAGTCGTGCGCGGCGAGCGCGATGTCCACCGGTTTCTGGCTGATATCGGAGGCGAAGAAATCGATTTCCAGTTGTTGCGCCAAGGTGCGCAGTTGTTCGATAGCGGCGGGACGGTACACGTCGCAACTGACCATCAGCACTTTTTTCTTTTGCTGTTCGCTCAGCAGTTTGGCCAGCTTGCCGCTGGTGGTGGTTTTACCCGCGCCTTGCAAACCGGCCATCAAGATCACGGCGGGCGGCACGGTGGCGAGATTGATACCGACGTTGGCATCGCCCATCAGCTTGGTCAGTTCGCGGTGCACCACGCCGATCAGCGCCTGCCCCGGATTCAGGTTGCCGACGACTTCATGTCCGAGTGCGGCCTGCTTCACTTGAGCGGTGAATTCTTTCACCACCGGCAGCGCCACGTCGGCTTCCAGCAAGGCCAGACGCACTTCGCGCAAGGCATCCTGGATGTTGCTTTCGGTCAGGCGCGCTTGTCCGCGCAGATTTTTGATGACGCCGGAAAGGCGTTGTGTGAGGTTATCCAGCATGATGGTGTCCCTGTTTTTCGTTGGGGTAGATGGTGTAGAATTCGCCAAGTCTAAAACATCCTGCATGCAAATGTCGAACCTTCCCCTTTATTTGGTCACCTTTCTCGCCTACGCCGTTCTGGCCGGATATTTTTTGCGCGCGCAAGCATCCGGGCACGGGGATGTGTTGAGCCGTGGGCCGATAGGACATGCCGTGTTGTTTCCTCTGGTGCTGCACGCTTATTTGCTGCATCAGACATTGTTCATGGCCGGGGAAATGAATCTCAGTCTGGTCTACGTGTTGTCGCTGATTCTGTGGCTGACCATGCTGGTGTACTGGGTGGCGCGTTTCTTTTATCCGATTGCCAGTCTGCAAGCACTGGTGTTGCCGCTGGCGGCGGTGGGCGCGTTGTTACCCGCTTTGTTTCCCGAGGTACACGCGCACTCGAATAATACGTCGCTGGCGTTTGACGCACACATTCTGGCGGCGATGATGGTGTATAGCCTGTTCACCATCGCGGCGCTGCATGCGGGCTTGATGTCGCTGGTGGAAAAACGTTTGCATCACGCCACCATGCCGCGCGTGTTGCAAAGTTTGCCGCCCTTGCTGACCATGGAGAAATTATTATTCCGCATTATTGGTGCGGGTCTCGTGCTGCTCACCCTGACCCTGCTTTCCGGCGTGGTGTTTTCCGAGCAGCTGTTTGGCAAGCCCTGGCAGATCAATCACAAGTTTGTGTTCGGGGTAATTTCCTGGGGCGTGTTTGCGGCGCTATTGGCGGGACACCACGTCTACGGCTGGCGCGGGCGCAAGGCCGTGCATTGGACGATGAGCGGCTATGTGTTCCTGCTGCTGGCTTATCTGGGCACCAAGTTCGTGATGGAAGTCCTGCTGCATCGTTAGTGTAATTTCTTCACGTGCCGCCGGGAGCCCCGAGCCGATTTGCTCGGGTTGCTGGTGGTTCGGCTTAACGGCTGTTTTCAGGGCGAACCATTTTTGCCGCTTGCACCCAACGCTCGAATTCTTCTTCCGTGACATACCCCAAAGCCAGCGCGGCCTGTTTCAGAGTACAGTCCTCGGACTGAGCGCGGCTGGCGATTGCTGCGGCGCGGTCGTAGCCGATGTGCGGAGTTAGCGCGGTCACCAGCATCAGCGAGCGTTCCACCAACTCGGTTATGCGCGCGCGGTTGGCTTCGATGCCGCGTACGCAGTGCTGTTCGAAGCTCGCCATGCCGTCGGCGAGCAGGCGCACACTTTGCATGAAGTTGTGGGCGATGAGCGGCTTGAACACGTTCAATTCAAAGTTGCCCGAAGCGCCGCCGAAGTTGATCGCGACATCGTTGCCGAATATCTGGCAGCACAGCATGGTGAGCGCCTCGCACTGGGTGGGATTAACCTTGCCCGGCATGATCGAGCTGCCCGGTTCGTTTTCCGGGATGGAGAGTTCGCCCAATCCCGAGCGTGGCCCCGAAGCTAGCCAGCGCACGTCGTTGGCAATTTTCATCAGCGCGGCGGCGAGCGTTTTGAGCGCGCCATGTGCGGACACTAGCGCATCGTGCGCGGCCAGCGCGGCGAATTTGTTGGCTGCGCTCACAAAGGGTGAATCGTTGTCGCGAGCCAGCTCTGCGGCAACGCGTTCGCCGAATTCGGCATGTGTATTCAGCCCCGTCCCGACGGCTGTGCCGCCGACAGCGAGTTCATAAAGCGGCGGCAGCGTATGCGAGATCGCCGCTTCAGCCAGACCGAGTTGCGCCACATAAGCGGAGAATTCCTGCCCCAGCGTAAGCGGCGTTGCATCCTGCAAATGCGTGCGTCCGATCTTGATGATGTCGTCGAATTCGTCTGCCTTGGTTTGCAACGTGGCGCGCAAAGCGGCCAGCTTGGGCAGCAAATTTTGCCGCATGGCGGCGACGGCGGCCACGTGCATCGCGGTCGGAAAAATATCGTTGGAAGACTGGCCGAGATTGACGTGGTCATTCGGATGTACCAGGCGCTGCTCGCCGCGCACGCCGCCAAGAATTTCCGCAGCGCGGTTGGCGAGCACTTCGTTCATGTTCATGTTGCTCTGCGTGCCTGAGCCGGTCTGCCAGACGGACAAGGGAAACTCGTGCGCGTGCTGCCCCGCCAGCACTTCCTCTGCTGCCTGCACGATGGCGTTTGCCGTGGCCGCATCCAGCAATCCGAGGTCGCGGTTGACGATTGCGCAGGCGCGTTTGATTGCGGCAAGCGCCAGAATA
>Ga0265327_10003834_pt1 | contig 13883 bp, 15 predicted proteins | sample 41621metaG_FD_202089 | JGI IMG/M metagenome (GOLD analysis project Ga0265327, IMG submission 202089) | Rhizosphere microbial communities from Carex aquatilis grown in University of Washington, Seatle, WA, United States - 4-16-21 metaG | ecosystem: Host-associated > Plants > Roots > Rhizosphere... | reverse complement strand
CGCCCACTTTCAGGCCGCCTCCTCGGGCCTCATCCACAGGTATTGATCATTGCTCCTTCGGTAGTGGGTAGTGCAGTACCCGCGAGAGTGTGTGCGTCTGTCACACCCGCTTTGTTTGCAGGACAACGCTTCTCCTATCAGATTTCGAATAGGTGCCGCGAGCACCTGTAAGACGCCTGGGGGTCCCCCCGATGTGCGGTGGCGCGTGACACCTCTTGCAGATCAGCTCTTGCACACACTGCGAGGATCAAGGCCGGTCATGCAAATGCAAAAGCGCGGGCCCTGGGCCTTTATAGATGTAATTGCGAGGAAACGGTTCGCCAGTCAGCGGGCGTTGAGCCGGCGATAGACAGCAGTAATCCATTCCCGCGCATGGCTCCTCAACACCTGTAGTGCACAGTCTGGGCAGCAATCAGGGCTGACTACCGGCGCTGAGTACGCGTAGCCGAACCGTCTCTCGACCAGCGTTGTGTCTCCGATGCGCCACTGCTCTTTGAGGAACTCCGTAACAGACTCGGTGAGTGGTTCAAGGGTCACTGTTGCCATGCCATGTCCTCCCAGAGTCGTCCTGCTTTGGCTGCCTGTTGACGATCAATGTCGTCCTGGCGCTCTTGCGCGTGACGCTGGCATAGACCGTCAAACGGAAACCATGCATAGGGTTCATTGCATCCGTCCGCAGGACAACGTCTCGCATCGCCTGTATCGGTCTCGTTGTTTCGCGGACCAAGGCTGAATGAGAGAGCATCAGCGGCCGTAGACGTAGCGTCAGCGACCTTCTCTGTTCTTTGATCTGATAAATGATTTGATGATGATCTGATAGTGGGCGAGTAGTCGCCGGTTGACTGACACAAATCGTCCGGTTGATTGACGAGAACTTGCCGGTTGATTGACGATATTTCGCAGGTTGAGTTGAGCCGGTAGCGAGTACATTGGCCGCTACCACCGACGCCGTTACCCCTGCCGCGACTGATCTTGATCAGATACCCGTTTTCAGCCAACCAAGTGAGGTGTTGCCTTACGGTGCGCACGCTCAAGCCCGTGTCTTGGGCTAGACGCTCCTGACCGGGGTACGCGTTGCAACCGTTCTCGTCGGTGTAATTGAACACTTCAACCAGAACGCGGTACTGAGACGCGGAAATAGACCTACCCCGTAGGGTTTTCAAGTAGTTCAACTTACTGAAGTCTGTCACGAGTCGCCTCGCAACGTGTGTGCTTTTTCCTTGGCTACCCACGCCATGAGGTCATCGCGGTCATACATCACAGCTTTGCCCAGTTTGAAGCTCGGCGGGCCTTCGTTACGGTGCCGCCACCATCTCAGGGTGTGCTGTTCAATGCCCAGCAGGGTTGACACTTCTGCGGAGCGCAGCAATTGCGTCATTGGTTTAGTTCTGCTCCATCGTTAGGGTGTTGAAAACCAACGGATTTGAATTCGCGTCAGCGATAGTTATTGCGGGACAACTTCTCTCCCGCCATCAGCGGTTTCTGACCATCTCGTTGTTTCACTTGACGCGACTAACGATATTGACCCGATGGAGGCGTGGACTAAGACGCGGCGGCTGTGATCGCCTTGCCCAACTGGTCAGCAACCCCGGCAAGGTCATCGCTCATCAAGTGCCCGTATCTGTCAAGTGTCATCGTCGCTGTTGCATGCCCGAGAAGACGTTGCACCACTTTGACATTCGCCCCAGCTGAGATAGCCAGCGAGGCGCAGGTGTGGCGTAGTCCGTGCGGCGTGAGAACTGGGAACGGCCGTGTCGTCGGCTTCCCCTGTTCCGCAACCTCTTTCGCCCGCTTAGCGTTCGAATCGGCGGTGACCACCTTCAGAGCATTATCGAAGGCCCACCGGTACTCACCTAGTGGTAGGTGCTCACCTTTGCGTGACGGCCACACGAAGGCGTCGGGCTCGTGAGGCAGTTCAGCTTCAAGCACATCCCAGACAGGCTCAGGAACGGGGACGCGGCGCACCTTGGATGTTTTCGTGGCCGTCTCTACGATGCCTTGTTTCGCGACATGCGTGGCAGAGTTCTCGACAGTAAGCACCCGGTCCCCCACATCGCGCCGACGCAGCGCTGACGCTTCACCGAACCGGAGCCCGCAATAACCCAGCACCAGGGTGAGGGTCTCAAACCTGTCCATCTCGCCCGCCAAGGCCAGCAGCTCGGCATGCGTCAGATACACCTGTTTGCCCTCTGCCGGTGCGGGGAGGTCGGTACGGCGCTCAAACTCGGTACACGGGTTCTTCGTCGCCAGTCCAGCCTTGACGGCGTACTTAAACACTGCGCCCACCAACTGGTGCACCTGAACCACACGGCTGGCGGACAGCCCCAATCCCGCGATCCATGGGGCCAGCTCGCGGTACGTGATGTCTTTCAGGGCTGTGTCACCCCACTTGGGCAGAACATGCGTGTCAAGGATGCTGCGGTATCCGGCGACGGTCTTGGGCTTGCAGAACGCTTTCGTTGCGAACCACTGCTCACCGACAACCTTGAAGGTGTCGGCGCCCACGTCAGGGTTAATCCAGACGCGCGTATGAACTTCCCCGCGACGCTTATCCGCCCAGCCCTTGGCATCCTCTTTGATTCGGAACTTCTTGGTCCGACGCTGGCCGTCGTCTCCCACATACCAAGCCTGCCAACGGGAACCTTCACCTTGAGGTTTGCCCCTACCCTCCGCCCACGGTCCTCGCGCCAGCATTGTTGGGGTGCCATCGGCATTCACCCACATGTCAGCGACGCCGCCCGTACCTGGGGTTCTGTTCTGACTGACCACAAATGTGAGTCTACGATTTGTCTACGGTCGCGAGCTAAGGTTGCTCAAAAATACACTCTGACCTGGTGCCCCCAGTCGGACTCGAACCGACACTTGGCGGATTTTAAGTCCGCTGCCTCTGCCAATTGGGCTATGGGGGCTTGGTGATCAAGCGGGTAACAACCTATGACGTGGCCACCCTGCCACTGAACCCGACCCCAACCGCAGGGCGAGGGCCTAGAACGCGGGCCTCACGCCCGCACCCACCACACCCAGCACCTCGGACGCCTGCAGGGGTGGGCTCAGGAAGAACCCCTGCAGCACATCACAGCCGAAATCCCGTAACTGCGCGGCTGATTCGGCGTTCTCGATGCCCTCGGCGACGGTCCCGAAACCGAGCTTGTGCGCGAGGTCGATAATGGTACGCACCACCAGGGCGGCTCGGTCGTCGACAGCGACCCGCGCGATGAAGTCGTGGTCCAGCTTGATCTCGTCGATCGGCAGGTCGGACAGGTACGTAAGCGCGGAGTACCCGGTGCCGAAGTCGTCGAGCGCGATCCTGATGCCGCGGTCGGCCAAGTCGGTCAGCACAATCCGGGTGTCTTCCATGTTGTCGACGAACAGGTCTTCGGTGATCTCGACCGCAAGCGCCGACGGCGGCAACCCGCGGTCGTCCAGCGCCTGACACAGCTGGTCCGGCAGATTCAAATCGCTCAGCAATGGCGCGAAAAGGTTAACGGCCACAGGCACTTCCACACCGGCGACGTACCACCGCAGGGCGTCGTCGAGTGCCATGTTGACGACCAGACCAGTCGCCTGTCCCATCAGACCGTGCGCACGCACCAGCGGAAGGAAATCGGCGGGCCGCAGTAAACCGCGGTCGAGGTGGCGCCATCGCAACAACGCTTCCACCCCGACGACAGCGGCCGTGCGCGCGTCGAACTTCGGCTGATAGACGAGCGAGAGTTCATCTCGGTCGATCGCCTGGCGAAGGTCTACGAGAAGCTCTGAGATGGCTTTCCCCCGCTCGTCATCGACGCCCGCACTCGAAGCAGGCAATGGAACCAGCGTGGCACCGCAATCCGATCGATTTCAACGCTGAGGGGGTCCGGCGCGCTTTTCCTCGTACATGAGTTCGTCAGCGCGAGCCAGCAGCTGTTCGAGCGTGCCGTCCTCGGCCGGCCATACATGCAGCATGCCGATACTGGCGGAAAGGCTGTAGACACGATCGTGGGTCCCGTTGAACGCCCGGAACGCTCCGAGGATCCGCTTCTTGAAGACGGGCAGGTCACCGTCCGGATCGCAGACCAGGATGCAGAACTCGTCCCCGCCCATCCGCCCGATGATGTCGGAATTGCGCAGCGTCGAGCGCAAGACCGCAGCCACATCGCGGATGAGCTCGTCACCCATTTCGTGGCCATATCCATCGTTGACGCGCTTGAGGCCGTTGACGTCGAGGAATGCCACCAGGCAGCTGTGCCTATTGCGCTTTGCCAGTTCCAGGGCGGGTTCGGCGACCACGAAGAACCCGCGGCGGTTCAGTAGGCCGGTCAATTCATCAGAAATCGACAGCTGGTGGATTTCCGCTTTGGCTTTCTCGAGATCGGCCGTGCGCTCACGCACCCGCTGTTCGAGTTCGGTATAGACCTGAACGTTTTCCATGGCGATCGACGTCGAGTCAGCCAGTGCCTGGAGCAGGCCGATCTCTCTTTCAGAGGGCTGCCGCGCATAGGACCAGTAGTTGCCGATGGCCCCGATCGGATCGAGCGTCCGAATCGGCACCATGACCATGCTCTTGACGAAGGTGGGTCGGTACGCGTCGTGCGGCACGCGGGCATCCTGATAGATGTCCGGAATCGCCGCCGCGTCTTTGTTCAGCATCGCCCAGCCGCTGACACACGCTTCCATCGGAAACCGCATGCCCTTCCATAGAGGTTCGATCGCGTCCTCGTCGGCGTAGTAGCACTTGCCGTTGTCCCGGAGGATGAAGGTGGCGCCATCGCAGCCAGTCAGTTCACGCGCGGAGGTACGTACGATGCGCTGGACATCGGACAGACTGCGGGCCATCGACAGCTCCTGGACCGCCTTCATCAGGCGCTCCATGCCCCGGGTGTAGTCGGCGTCCGTGAACCCGCCACTGGTGATCGGCTCAGGGGCCAAGGCTTCTGCAGTCACTGGGCCTCCATGGCTCCGGAAAAACTCAAGGCGACTACGACGGCAAGATTGTTACGTCTTCGTCAATATAAATGCTGCTCGCAGCGCAGTGAAGCAAAAGCATACTTTTCGAACGATTCTCACAGACCCAGGCCGGTTCCGCCTGTCTGAGCAGATTCGTCGAAGCCACCGACTGCCACCAAATACCCAGCTTCGAGTGCTAGCTTCGCGCGGTCCTGGAACCGAGCCAACTTTGCCGGGGGTAACTCGTGAACACGCTGGTCCGTCTGATCGCGGTCCTGATCATCCCAGTCGTCCTGCTGGTGGGCGGCTGCGGACACAAACAGACATCGACGGGCAACAACGCCACCTCGTCGGATTCCATCCCCGCCGACCCGTCGGGCGATGCCGGTGACGCCGCGCCCATCTCCCAGACCTGTCCCGCGCAGGCCACCACTTCGTTCGCCAAGACCAAGTTCGTCGCGCACAGCGGCCTGGCCTTCGGCGCGTTCCACCGCTGGCTGTGGAAGCCGTTCCAGGCGGGCACGTTCAAGAAGGGCGCCGACGGCCGCATCAAGGCCTTCATCAAGGGCGGCCTCTCGGCGCTGTTCGTCAAACGTGAAGTTCGGCTGGCCGCCACTGACGTGCAGGCCGACCCCACGCTGTGCAAGGCGATCATCGCGCCGCTGGACAAGCTCGGGGACACCGTCCAGGCGGCGTTCGACAAGTTGAAGGGCGGCGACGCCAGCGGCATCACCGACCTGAACTCCTCGATCGGGTCGATCGAATCCATCTCACAGAAGGACGGCGTGCCGATCCAGGAGGACGAGAACGCCGACCTGACCAAGAAGCCGGCCTAGATCATTTCGGCCCGCTGGAGCAGCAGCGACCGTTCGGCGTCGTTGCTGCTGAGCGTCGCGGCGTGCGTGAACGCTGCCGACGCCTCGACGGTTCGACCCAAACGCTCCAGCAGGTCTCCGCGGACCGCATGTGGCAGCGGCGATCGGGGCAGCGGATCGGAGCCGAGGGCGTCGAGCACGGCCAGGCCCGCTTCGGCTCCGTGCGCACGTCCATGGGCCACCGCGCGGTTCACCTCGACGACGGCACCCGGCGCGGCAAGCGCCAGCACGTCGTACAGGTCCGCGATCCGCTGCCAATCGGTGTCCTCGGCTCGGATGGCACGCGCATGGCAGGCCGCGATGGCCGCCTGCAGAAAGTACGTCCCGACGGCTGCACCGGCCTCGGCGAGTTTCTCGGCGCGCGCCAGCACCTGAAGCCCGCGGCGCCGGAGCAGGTGATCCCACCGCGCCCGGTCCTGATCGTCCAACAGCACGGGCGCCCCGTCGCGGTCGACCCGCGCGGGAATCCGCGACGCCTGCAGTTCCAGAAGCGCTTGCAGCCCAAGGACATCGGGAATGTCCGGGACCATGGCCGCCACCACGCGCGCCAGCCGAATGGCTTCGAAGCACAGATCGGGGCGCGTCCACTCCTGACCGGTGGTCGCGACATAGCCCTCGTTGAAGGTGAGGTAGATGGCAGCGAGCACGTCGTCGATGCGGTCGGCCCGCTCGGCCCCGACGGGCAACTCCATATCGACGCCGATGAGGTTCTTCTTGGCGCGCGTGATCCGTTGCGCCATCGTCGATTCCGGCACCAGGAAGGCGCGGGCGATCTCGCCGGTGCTCAGTCCAGACACCAGCCGCAGCGTCAGCGCCGCGCGCGACGGCGCAGACAGCTCCGGGTGGCAGGTCAGGAACATCAGCCGGAGCACGTCGTCTTCGATGAAGTCGACCTGCCCGTCGAAATCCGGCATTTCGACCTCCTCCAGCCGGTGCCCGATCTCCTCGTTCTTGCGGCGCAGCGTCTCGGCCCGTCGGATGTGGTCGATGGCCCGCCGCTTGGCCGCCGTCATGAGCCACGCGGCGGGGTTCGCGGGAATTCCTCGCTCGGGCCATTCCTCAAGCGCCGCAACGAGAGCGTCCTGCGCGACGTCCTCGGCAAGGTCGATGTCGCGCGTCATGCGAGTCAGTGCCGCCACGAGGCGCGCCGATTCGGCACGCCACGCGGCGGTCACTGCCTCGGCTGTGGTCACGCGACGATCAGGCGCCGGGACACGGCTCGGTTTGGACCAGATGCAGCTCGACCCGGCCCTCCCACTCCGGCCAATGCTGCCGGTGAAGCTCGGTGAACGAGCGGCACCCCTCCACGGCCTCGGCGTGGTTGCGGTACTCGAGCATGGCATACCCACCGATGATCTCTTTGCCCTCCGTGAAGGGCCCGTCGGTGGTGCTCAGCTGTCCGGAGCGGACCTGGTAGCCGATCCGGTTCTCGCCCTGTCCCAGTCCGCCGCCGCCGACATAGATGCCGTCGGCGGTGTTCTTGCCGACGTAGACCTCCATCGCGTCCATCAGTTCCTGCGGCGGCATCCCCTGGTTGGGATCCATGATGACCAAACCCATGTACAGCATTGCGGTGACCTTTCGTCGTCGAGTCAATCCTTCACATACACGTCGAACGGGCGGGGCCGATTTCGACATGACTGATGAAATGACTCGCGATCGGGCCGAAGCTCATCGCAATGTGGGCGCTGCGACCTAGACGGTGACAGTGACGGCGGCGTGGCGCGCCGGCTCGCTGCGGTAGCGCGACGCCGGGCCGTCAATCCGGAACATCCGCCACAACACCTTGGCAACCGGATTCATCAGGCCGGTGTCTTCGGCGAGCATGCGCACGTCGCCGTAGATCTCGCGCAGCATCGTCCTGGATTCCGGTGCCCGCCAGAAGATGTCCTTCTTCACCGACTTGGGGATGTCGAACTCACGCCAGAAGGAGCGGGGCGGCTTGGCGATGAGCGAGGCCGCCAGCCGGAACGACAGCGGATACATGATGGAGAGCCCAAACCGGTTGAGCCGCCGCATCTCCGGGATCCGCCGGCGCAGGAACTCGTGAGCGAACGAGATGTGGCGCGCCTCCTCGGCAACGTGGATCGCCATGACGCGCTCCATGATCGGGTGGATCGAACCGCCCTCGCGCAGGATCGACTTCTGCATGTGGTCGATCGGCTCCTCACCGCACAGCACCATCATGAAGAAGAAGGTCGGCATCGGGCTCGCGAACAGTGGGAACGCCCAGTTGAGCCACTTGACCCAGCGCGGCAGGCCGGGGACGTCCACGCCGACCTGGTTCACCATCTCCTGGAACATCAGGGTGTGGTTGCCCTCTTCGACCGCTTCATGCAGGCAATAGCGGTACTCGGGACTGCCGTTGGGCACCCAGAACGTGTACGCGAGGAGCCCGCGGATCAGCATGCTCTCGAACTGCTGTCCGGCCTTGGCGACGTTGGCCTGGCGCCACATGCCGATCGCGATCTGCTTTTCCAGCGGCTGCGCCTGGTACCAGGCGCTCATCCCGATGGGGTCGCTCTTGGCCAGCACCCAGCGCGGGTCGTTCTCGGTCACCCGGAATTCGGGCGAATCCCACGAAAAGTCCAGATACGGGTTGAAGTTACGGCGTACCGAACCCGCCGAGAGCGTCTCGAGATTCGCGCAGTAGTCGAGGTCGTCGCACACGTCCATCCCTGTGCGCCACCGGCGGACCATCTTCGTAACAGCCATGACGTCGCTCCCCTACTCGCTGAGCACCGTTGCCCAATCAGTTATATGGGACCCCCGGTCCCGCATAATTGTCAAGAGCCGCGCCATCGCCTCAGGCCGGCGCGTCACCGAGGCCGAGATATTGCCTGACCGTGCCGGTCTGGACCGCCTGCCAACCGAGACGCGTCAAACCGACGTCGAAGCTGGAATGACTCGACGGGACCAAGACCCGAAGGAGCAGGCCCGCACGTTCGAGCAACTGCATGGCCTCCGCGACGCCCGCAGGTCAGGATTTTGGAACACATCGCCGCGCGTGGAGACACCCGCGGAGAACATGCCGCGGGGAGCGCGGGCGCCGGTGCGGAGCCATGACACGACATCCGTCATCGCCGCCCGCTCGCTGTCGAACGACGACTGCCCGAATAGCGGCAGGATCGCGGCGGCGAGCTCGGCGACGGGCGCGGAGATCCACCACGGCTGGTCGCTGCTCGTCATGGCGGCAGTGAACCACGATTTGCGCTCCTGGGAGGGCACACCGCCGAACAAGAACTAGCTGTAACTAGCCGACGGGCGAACGTCCCTTCGCGGCGCGCAGTGCCGCCGCCAAGAGTGCGTCGCGGAACTGTGGATGGGCGATCGCCGCCAGCGCCTCACCGCGCTCGCGGACGGTCTTGCCTTCCAACTCCGCGGCCCCGTATTCGGTGACGATCACGTCGACCTGTTGCCGCGGGGTGGTGATCACGGCTCCCGGCCCAAACCACGGCACGATCCGCGACCGCAGCTCGCCGTCCTTCACGAACGTCGAAGGCAGACAGATGAGCGAGCGGTCGGAGAGTTCCAGCCCAGCCCCGGCCACGAAATCCTCGGCGCCACCGATCCCGCTGAACTGACCCCCGTCGATCGTGTCGGCGATCACCTGCCCCTGAATGTCCACTGCGAGTGCGCCATTGATGGAGATCATGTCCGCGTTGGCGGCGATCACCTCCGGCGAGTTGACGATATCGACGGGCAGGAAGACGACATCGCGATTGTCGTCGAGCCACGAGTAGAGCTCCTGCGAGCCGAAGGCGAACGTCGTGACGCTGACGCCGTCGTACTGCCCCTTGCCGGTGTTGGTGATCTTGCCCGCGCGGTGCAGGTGCATGCAGCCGTCGGTGAACATCTCGGTGTGCAGGCCGTAGCCGCTGCCGTCACCTTCGGCCAGCAAGGTGGCAATCTGGTTGGGAATTGCGCCGATTCCGGTCTGCAGCGTCGCTCCCGAACCGATGAAACCGACGGCATGCCGCGCGATCGACCGCTCAACTTCGGTCGGCGGTACGTCACCCCCGGGCAGCGCCAGCGGGGCGTCTGTCGAGCGCACCAGGATGTCGATCTCGTCGACATGTAGGGCGTGGCGGCGAGGACCGTATCCGAAAGTCCTTGGGTAGGAGTCGGATACCTCGACGATGAGCAGGCGCTGCGGGTCGGCCCCCGCCCGTTGCAGCTCGCCGATCGTCCCGCCGGCATGCAGCGACAGCGAGCACCACCCATCGGCATCGGGTGGTGTGGCGACCGTCGTCATCACCCGCGGCGCCTGCCGCTCCAGCAGCGGCGCGAACCGGCGAAAGTCCGCGGCAGCGAACTCGATGTCGGCGCCCATGTCCCGCAGCGCCCGCTCGATCGGGCCGAAGAAGCCCGAGACGTAATGCACACCCGGACGCGAAAACAGTTCGGTACCAACGGCCAACAGCGCCCCGAACACCCGCAGATTCGTCCAGTCCTGGCGCGCACCGAGCGCCCGCAGCACAGCCGGCGGCTGGCCGGGGCCGAGGGTGATACCCAGCGTGTCGACAGACTCCAATCGGGCAGCAGCCTGCTCGGCACTGAGGTCGGTCGGCATGGCCGCGCTAGACGTCCATCTCGATCAGCACCCGGCGCAGCAGTTTGCCGGTGGTGTTGCGCGGTAGCTCTTCGATGAACACCACGTCGCGTGGCACCTTGTGGCGGGCCAGGTTGTTCTTGACGAACGCCTTGATCTCATCGGCGTCCTGGGCCGCGCCCGGCTGCGAAACGATGAAGGCGCGCAGGCGCTTTCCCCATTCCACGTCATCGACGCCGACGACGGCCGCGTCATAGATGTCTTCCCGTTCGGCGAGAAGCTCTTCGATCTCCTGCGGGAACACGTTCTCGCCGCCGGAGACGATCATGTCGTCGTCGCGGCCGTCGACGAACAGCAGCCCGTGCTCGTCGAAATGCCCCATGTCGCCGCTGGACATGTAGCCGTCGATGATCTGCTTGGTCCGGCCGTCGGTGTAACCGCTGAACGGCGCGCCATTTCGGACGAAGATGCGGCCGCGCTGGTTTTTGCCGTTGATGCGCTGGTTGTTCTCGTCGTACAGCACCACCTCGCACGTCACCGGCGCCCGGCCGGCGGTGCCCGGGGCGAGCCGCAATTCGGCCGGGGTGGCGACGCTGGCGATGGCGCATTCGGTCGAGCCGTACAAGTTGTGGAGCACGTCGCCGAAGGTGTCCTGGACCCGGTTGGACAGCTCGGGGCTCAACGCCGACCCTGCGATGAGGATCGTCTTCAGCGACGAGGTGTCGTACTTGCCGATGACCTCGGGCCCCAGTTCCACGATCCGGTGCAGCATCGTCGGCACCGCGACGAGCATGTCCGCCTTGTGCTCGGCGATGAGCTGCAGGGTGCGCTCGGCATTGAATCGCCGGGCAGTCACCACCTTGTTTCCCAGCGCGGCGCCGACGGTGTAGGTGGCCCAGCCGGTGCTGTGGAAGATCGGCGAAACGATGACCATGGTTCCCTTGCGCGGGAACGGAATTCGGTCGATGATCTGCGCCGACGCCAGGGGCGACACCGAGCTTCGGGGTGCTCCCTTCGGCAATCCCGTTGTCCCGCTGGTGAGGATGACCGAGCCACCCGCCTTGCTCGGCGCGGGCAGCGGGTCGGTGGAGTTGGCCGTGACGATCGCGTCGAGGGTCTGTGCCGAGTCGGGCACATCATGGCCCTCGTCCACCCAGGTCAACACGCGCGGCATGTCCGCGGGCAAGGCGTCGAGCAGTCCGAGGAACTCACTGTCGTGCAGCACGACCTTGACGCCTTCGCGCTCACAGACCTGGGCGAACTGCGGCTTGGCGAATCCGGTGTTCATCAGCACCAGCCGGGCCCCGAGCTTTCCGCACGCCACCATGGCCAGGATCAGGCCACGGTGGTCCCGGCACAGCAGGCCGACCACGGAGCCTTCCGTCACACCCAGACCCTGAAGTCCGCGCGCCAGCGCCCAGGACTGGTCGTCGACCTGGCGGTAGGTCAAGGTGCCACGTTCGTCCACGAGCGCCGGCAGACCGGCATACTTCCGGCCGCCCTGGATGGCCATCGTGGCCTGCGGACCGAAAACCGGCGCGTTCTTGGCGGTCTCCACCATGACCCCGGGGTTGGCCAGATCCAAGAATCCGGTCTCGAACAGCCTGCGTACCGCGGTCGCGGACTCCGCAATACGGCCCAGCTTCTGACGGACTTCGCCGACGACGTCGATCACCAATACCTCCCGAGTTCCTGGGGTGGTCAGCCCCACACGGTTGGCACGTTAGCCGGTTGGGCGCCCTGACGACATCACCTGCTGACGGCTCCCACCGGCCGGGCCGCCCGTAAACGCCCCAAAACCACCCGCTCGCACTGTGCGAAACATCACATGACCAGGCATTTGTCGGGTTGTGCGCACCCTGTGTCCGGCGCTCGATACCGAATTCCGTAAAGGAAGCCGGGCCGGCCGTAAAGAAGGCGTCAAGATCGGCGGATGCCTCCCCCTGCGGGCCGATGCTGACGAGGTCGCCGAGGGCCGGCGACCCGTTTACGTGTGGGAGAACCCATGTCTGTAGTGGTGTTCGTGGTGCTGACGGTGGCGATCTTCGCCCTGCTCGGCCTAATCCAGAAGGCGGTCGAGCGCCTGTGAACCTCGCCAATGCCGTCGGCCTGGTGCTGTGTCTGGTGATCGCACTGTTCCTGGTCGCCGCACTGCTCTTTCCGGAGCGGTTCTAGTGAGCCCCACTGCCGCGGGAATCGCGTTCCTGCTCTCCCTCATTGTCGCGCTCGCCGCCGTGCATGTGCCCCTGGGCGACTACATGTTCCGCGTGTACACGTCCGAAAAGCACTCGCGCGCCGAACGTCTCATCTACAAGGCGATCGGCGCCGATCCAGAGGCCGAGCAGAACTGGGGCGCCTACGCCCGCAGTGCGCTCGCCTTCTCGGCCGTCTCGCTGCTGTTCCTCTTCGGCTTCCAGCTGGTGCAGGGCGCGCTGCCGCTGCACCTCAACAATCCGGCCACCCCGATGACGGCCGACCTGGCGTGGAACACCGCCGTCAGCTTCGTCACCAACACCAACTGGCAGGCCTACTCGGGTGAGACGACCCAGGGCCACCTGGTGCAGATGGCCGGGCTCTCAGTGCAGAACTTCGTGTCGGCCGCCGTCGGCATGGCCGTGGCGGTCGCCCTGGTGCGCGGGTTCGCGCGCCGGCACGCCACCGAACTGGGCAACTTCTGGGTCGACCTGGTGCGCGGCACCATCCGAATCCTGTTGCCGTTCGCCGTGATTGCCGCGGTGATCCTGGTCGCCGGCGGCCTGATCCAGAACTTCCACCTGCACGACCAGGTCGTCAACACCCTGGCCGGTGCGCAGCAGACCCTCACCGGCGGCCCGGTGGCCAGCCAGGAAGTGATCAAGGAGCTGGGCACCAACGGTGGTGGGTTCTTCAACGCCAACTCGGCACACCCGTTCGAGAACGCGACCTCCTGGACCAACTGGCTGGAAATCTTTCTGCTGCTGGTGATCTCGTTCTCATTACCGCGCACCTTCGGACGCATGGTGGACAGCCGCAAGCAGGGCTATGCCATTGTCTCCGTGATGGCAGTGTTGGCCGTCATCAGCGTCAGTCTGATGATGTTGTTCCAGGGTCAGCACCACGGCACCGTCCCCACCGCCATCGGCTCGGCCATGGAAGGCGTGGAACAGCGCTTCGGCGTGGCCAATTCAGCCGTGTTCGCGACCGCGACGACTCTGACGTCCACCGGTGCCGTGGACTCGTTCCACGACTCGTACACCTCCCTGGGCGGCATGATGACCATGTTCAACATGCAGCTCGGTGAGGTCGCGCCAGGCGGTACCGGCTCCGGCCTGTACGGCATGCTGATCCTCGCCGTGATCACCGTCTTCGTGGCGGGCCTGATGGTCGGACGTACTCCGGAATACCTGGGCAAGAAAATCACCCCTCGGGAGATCAAGCTGGCTGCAAGCTATTTCCTGGTCACCCCACTGATCGTGTTGACCGGCACCGCTTTTGCCATGGCACTGCCCGGTGAGCGCGCGGCAATGCTGAACGCGGGCCCGCACGGCCTG
>Ga0265327_10003833_pt1 | contig 13886 bp, 11 predicted proteins | sample 41621metaG_FD_202089 | JGI IMG/M metagenome (GOLD analysis project Ga0265327, IMG submission 202089) | Rhizosphere microbial communities from Carex aquatilis grown in University of Washington, Seatle, WA, United States - 4-16-21 metaG | ecosystem: Host-associated > Plants > Roots > Rhizosphere... | reverse complement strand
GAGGACGAGTTCGACTACCGGATGGACCTGATCAACAACAACGACGCCCTGAACCTGAACACGCCCGCTCAGGCGTACGAGCCCAACGGGCCGTGCGGCGCGTCGGCGTGCTACTCGCAGAGCCAGCTCGCGTCGTGCGGCAACAGCACGCTGTCGCGCAACCGCATCGTCATCGGCCAGATCATCGGCTCCTCCAACTACGACATCGGCCACATCTCGGTCGGTCAGGACGGCGGCGGCATCGCCGGCCTGGGCGTCGTCGGCGGCACCAACAAGGCCGAAGGCTGCACCGGAATCCCGCAGCCGGACGGTGACTACTACGTTGTCGACTACCTGACCCACGAGATGGGTCACGAGTTCGGCATGAACCACCCGTTCAACGGGACGCAGCTGAACTGCTCGGGCGGGAACCGCAACGCGGGCACCTCGTACGAGCCCGGCAGCGGCTCCTCGATCATGGCCTACGCGGGCATCTGCGCGACTGACGATCTTCAGCCGCACAGCGACCCGTACTTCACCGCCATCTCCTACCAGGAGACCATGGCGTACACCTCCTCGACGCTGAGCCCGCTGAATGAGGCGCAGAACATCTCACTGAACCACTTCGGCGGCGGCAACGAGGTGCAGAGCGTGACCTTCGGGCCTGGCTACAGCGTCACCGGCTCGTCGTTCCAGGTCAACATCGGCGGCAACGACTCGGCCGTGATCGGCTCAGGCGGCGCCGCCTACAGCTCGGCCAACATCCAGAACGCGATCAACGCGATTCCGGGTATCGGCGGAACCGTCACCGTCTCGGCCTCGCTGTCGGGGAACCCCCCGACCACGACGGGCTTCACCGTCACCTACAGCGGCGGTGGCTGGGCAGGAACGGACGTCCCGAACCTGACCCTCGACAACGTCAGCTGCGGTGGATGCTTCACCTCGGTCGACGAGACCAACCACGGTGGCGTGAACGACTCGTTCACGCTCCACTATGGCGGCAACGACTCGGCTCCGCTGACCAACGGCTCGACGTACTCCGCGGCCGGAATCCAGTCCGCGCTACAGGGCACCAACGAGCTGCAGCTGGTCACCCTGTCCGGCTACACCACCAACGGTGCGTCCTACACGCTCGACTACGACGGCACTGACTCGGTGCCGGTCGTGCGCGGGCAGAACAACACCACCACCGGCATCGCAGCCGCGATCGCCGGCGGCAACGAGCAGCAGCAGGCGACGCTGACGAGCTTCAGCGGCACCACCCAGTCCTACCAGATCCAGTGGAACGGTCAGACGACCGGCGTGCTGGGCTTCGGGGGGACGGCGATCAGCAGCGCCAGCGTCGCGGCGGCCATCACCGCCCTGCCCAACTGGCCGGCGGGTGCAACCGCCTCCGTCAGCGGAGCAGGCAACACCGGCTTCACCGTGACGTTCGGCGGGACACTGGCGAACCAGGCCGTCCCGCTGGTCTCGATCGTCAACTGCACGGGCTCCTGCGCCAGCACAGTGCGCGAGAACTCGCGTGGCTCGACCGGCATCCTCGGGGTACCCGGGGCAACCGTGAGCATCGGAACCGTCGCCGACACCGGCTACACCGTGACCTTCAACGGCTCGGGCAACATCGACCAGCTGACGGTCACGAACCCGTCCGCCGGCGTCGGCGGGTCGGCGACCACGACGACCAACGGCGTCGCCGGACTGCTGCCTCAGTACGCGACGGCAGCCATCTCCGGGTTCGGTGCCGGCACGTTCAACAACACCGGGTTCCAGGTGACCTTCGGCGGTGTGTTCGCAGCTCAGCCGGAGGCAGCTCTCGTCCTCACGAACCTCACCGGTACAGCGAGCTACTTCACCGGTGAGACGGTTGCCGGCGGCCCCGCCACCGGCAACCAGGGTCACACGACGCAGTCGACCGGCGACAGTGCGCCCGTGATGACCGTGCCGACCGGCCCGTTCACCATCCCCTACCAGACTCCGTTCGCGCTCACCGGCAGCGCCACCGACGCGGACGGCGATCCTGTCATCTACATGTGGGAGCAGTTCGACCGTGGCGGAACCACCGGCACGGCTCTGACCAATCCCATCAAGACCAACGGCCCGCTGTTCAGGGAGTTCGGAACAGCGCTCAACGCGGCAGCGTACGACGTGCATCAGTACGGCTACGCGGACTGCTCGAACGGCGAAAACTGCGTGAACACCAATCCGACTCGCGTGTTCCCGGATATGGCGCAGATCCTTGCCAACGACACCAACGCCGACACCGGGGACTGCCCCGGAGCCCCGGCGCCTGTCAACCCGCCGGTGCCTCAGGCCCTGGTCGACTGCTACTCGGAGTTCCTGCCGACGCCGTCGTACCCGGGCCCGATGCACTTCATCCTGACCGGACGTGACGGTCACGGCGGAGTTGCGCAGAGCTCCCTGGTCCAGCTGAATCTGGCCCCGGGAACGGGCCCGTTCCTGGTCACTGCCCCGAACACGGCCGTGACCTGGGAGGGCACGTCGACGCAGAACGTGACGTGGAACGTTGCAGGTACGAACGCTCCGCCGGTCAACACGACCAACGTCAACATCCTGCTCTCCACCGACGGGGGCGCGACGTTCCCGACCATGCTGGCGAGCAACGTGCCCAACAACGGATCCGCATCCGTGACCGTGCCGAACATCGGCACGCACACGGCACGGATCGAGGTCCAGCCCGTCGGGAACGTCTACTTCGACGTCTCCGACTCCAACATCACCATCACCCAGGACCAGACCATCTCCTTCGGCCCGATTGCAGACCACACCTGGGGCGACCCAGACTTCACGGTCAGCGCAACGGCGTCGTCGGGGCTCCCGGTGACCTTCACGGTCGGCGCAACCGACCAGTGCACGATCTCCGGGACCACGGTCCACCTGACCGGCCCGGGCTCGTGCTCGGTGACCGCGCATCAGGCCGGTAACGGTGACCTGATCAACGCTGCGCCCGACGTGACGCAGACGTTCAACATCAACAAGATCCCGCAGACGATCTCGTTCTCGGTCGACGACCACACGTACGGCGACCCGGACTTCTCGATCAGCGGGACGGCTACGTCCGGGCTCACGGTCAGCTTCTCGGTGATCTCCGGGAACTGCACGGTGACCGACACAACGGTTCACATCACCGGCGCAGGCAACTGCACCGTCGAGGCGAACCAGGCTGGCGACGCCAACTACGCCGCTGCCCCGCCGGTCGACCGGACGTTCAACATCCATCAGGCGGACCAGACGATCACGTTCGACCCGATCGCCGACCACACGATGGGTGATCCCGACTTCGACGTCAGCGCGACGGCGTCGTCGGGGCTGGCTGTGAGCTTCGCGGCCACCGGACACTGCACGGTGACTGGATCGACGATCCACATCACCGGCGCAGGCTCCTGCGCCATCACTGCAAGCCAGCCGGGCGACTCGAACTACAACCCGGCGTCCGACGTGGTGCAGTCGTTCAACATCGCTGTGGGGAACCAGACGATCACGTTCCCCAAGCCCGCCAACAAGCCGCTGGGTACGGCTGACTTCAGCCCGGCAACCGCCTCTTCGGGGCTGCCGATCTCGTACACCAGCAAGACGGCCTCGACCTGCTCCATCGTGTCGGGCCAGATCCACCTGGTAGGGCTCGGCAAGTGCACCGTGATCGCGGCGCAGCCCGGCGATGCCGACTGGAACACGGCTGTCAGCGTGAAGCAGTCCTTCAAGGTGACTCCGGCACATACGACCACCGGTCTGGTGGCCACCTCGCCGGTCGCACCGGGTGGGACGATCACGCTGACCGCGACGGTGAGCTCGCCGTTCGGGCCCCCGACCACCGGAGATGGTGACGTGCAGTTCTTCGACTCGCACGGCACCCTCCTGCAGGACATCCCGATCAACGCCGGGCAAGCCCAGGCGTTTGTGACGGCACCGGGAACGCGCGGCACCGTGCGCTTCCACGCCCTGTACGTGCCGGCTTCCGGCGCGGACTTCAACGGGTCGCACAGCGCAACCGTGGCGGTGACTGTCCACTGACCACACCCACACGCTGAAATCCAACACCGAGGGCCGGGTCGTTCTGACCCGGCCCTCGGGCTTTCGGCGGCGGATGGGGCGACCCCGCGTGCCTTTAGGATGCAGACACTCGGGGGCGTAGCTCAGTGGATAGAGCAGGAGCCTTCTAAGCTCAAGGTCGGAGGTTCGATCCCTCCCGCCCCCGCCTCACGAAAGCGCCGTAAATCAGCCACTTCCCCGCACCGCCCCTGAATGCTCGCCGGGGGTGATTGGCAGGTTCTTGGCAGTCTTGTTCTTGGCAGACTGACGCGCCACCCGCCGCCGGGCAGCGGGGATCGCCTTCGCCATCGTCACGCGCCGCCCGAGACAGGCCGCCTCTTCGAACTCGTGCTCGTACAACTCAGTCATCCGGGCGGAACCGTGGCCCATCTGCCTGCCCACCTCCCAGATCGTGCGCCCCTCGCGAGCGAGCAGCGAGGCGAACGTGTGCCGACAGACGTACGGGTACGCATCGACACCGGATGCCTCCGCCGCTGGCCTCCAATACCGACGTCGCCAGTTATCGAGGTCGTACCCACCGCCCCACCGATTCTGGATCACGAACGCATCCGGCGACACATCCGCTGGCCGGTAGGCCGCCAGCTCGTCGGCGAGAGGGCCGACCAGGGTGACGACCCGCGGCTTCCCTGTCTTGGTGAACGGCGACAGCTCGCCCGCCGCGAACGTCTGCTCGATGAGGAGGTGCCCAGGTCGCACGTGCCGCCAGAACAGGCCGAGCGCCTCCTCTGGCCGGAGTCCCGCATACGCCATCAGACTGACTACGAGCTTGTCGCGCGACTTCGGCATCGCAGCTCGTTCGCGTTCAAAGTGTCAGAGCACCCCAAGGCCGCTGCGGAGCGTCCGAGCACCGTGCACTCGTTCGCCATCTCGACCGTCCTGCGCAACCCGGGCGCGGCGGATATCCCGACCCCACTGCGCATCGCCGACACGTGGGAAGACCGCCAGATTGTGCGCCCCTTCCTCAAGCGACGCCTCGGCTGCAGCCTGAAGACCGTGGAGCGGTTGATCACCGAAATGGCGGCCGCTTGGCAATCGCTAACCCCGGAAACCGACTCAGAGATCGATCCGGTGCTTAGGATTCAGGCTGTATGGGGGCAACGTTCAGATGGAATGAGGCAGGGTTTCAGCAGCTCGTCGGGGACATCGAGCGGAAGCTGAACCGCGAGTGGTCTCGCGCGTTGGAGGGAGCGTCGGATCTGTCAGCGCCAGAGCTGGCCGCGCGGCTGAACGCGGCGCTGGTTAGGGTCGGGGCAGAGCCCAATAGGGAGCGCGTTCGCGAGATCGCGGAGATGCTGTCGGTGTCGCCTGAGGGCGAGTTGTACGCGGATCTCCCCGATTACGGGCGAGTCAGGATTCGGCTCCCGCGAGAGTTCGTTGAGGAGCTGATTCGGATAGCGGGTCGGATAGCGGTCACGGGGCAGGTGGACTTCGATCTACTTGGCATCGCGCTTGCTGTTGTTGCGTGGGTGATCGTGAACGTTCTCTACGAGGACGACTAGATCCGCTAGCAGCCGCAGGCTGCGCGTATACGTGTGCGCTACCTGTGCAAGGTGTGGGTCTTGCTCTTCCTCCCCCTGTTCGTGTCCTTGCTCTTTGGGTTGGCCCCCCGGTGTGCGGATGCCTTCCCTGTGATGCAGAGCACCTGGTATGTCTATGTGTGGGCCTTTATTCTCCTTCCTAGGGCTAGACGTGAACGATGGGATTTTGCCTTTGGAGCCGGTGGGCGTGTTCTGAGCGGTCTGGGGGCCTTGTGCTTTCTCGCACTATGGGCTTCCTCAGCTCCTCCTGCTTCTCCCCTCAACTCCCCCCCGCACGTTCCTGGATGGCCCGCAAGGCTGACCTTGGGCCAGAGCTTGTATACCTAGTGTGGCTAGGCTTGGGCCGCTGGGGGTCGCCTTGGGCTCCGTAGGCGTCTCTTTGGGGGAGACGCGGCAGGGCTGGCTGGGCGCGTGCCGGGCTCGGAGGGGGTGGCTGATGCCATCGGTCGGGTAAAGCCGCAGATCGCTCCTCACCGCTTCGCCACTGTTCCGGCAAGGCTGACTGCGGGTCGGTTACGCTTGCTGGTTGAGCGGTGTCACGAGATCAGTGAGAGCTGTGATGGCTCGGGCGGCTCGGGTGGCGTGCGGAGCTGGGTGACGTTCTTGAGGATGTGCGTCACTCCGGCGCCGTCGGTGTAGGACTGGTGGTGTATCTGGATCCACCCGTCGCGCTCAAGGCGCTTGATGCTCTTGTGGACGGCCTGCGGGCTGAGTGTCGTGTCGGTGGCGATCTCGAACTGTGACAGGTTCGCTACGCCGTCGCCGTCGGCGTCCTTGACGAGCGTGGTGAGGACGGCCAGGTCGCGGGGGAAGCGGACGCGGTGTGTAGCGTCTCGCTTGTAGGCGGCGTGCTCGAAGGTGACGGTTGCCAACGTGGGCTCCCTGGGGTGGCGGTGGCGGTGGAAGTTGCAGGACGGCCGCCTGGTGGCCACGAAAAAGCGTAGGGTCATCACCCTTCGCCACCCATCGCCGGTCGCCACAACCGTGTGACCAAAAGGCGGGCCGTCCTGCAAGAAGAATTGTAGCTTGCGGTGTACACGGCGCTACCCGTTCTGGCGTTCTTCGTGGGGCGTGGTGCCCTGGTCGTGGTGTGTCGGGACGCTCGGCCTGGGTGTCCACAGTTCCGCGCTTCGCGCGGTGGCTGGCGGGGAAGACCTTGGCGGGGCCAGCTACTCGCGCGGCGCCGCTCTGGTTGGGCGCTTGCGCGGCCTGGCGGGCGTGGGACTGGGCTGGATCTCGATTCGCGGGACGGACGTCAGACGATTTTCGCGGACTGTCTGTATACGTAAGAGGGTTCAGTCAGCTTGTCTCTCTTATCAAGCGATTACCTCTAGCTCTCTACACTCTCTAGCGCTTTCGCCGATCCTTCTGCTTTCGCCTGCCCCAACGGAGGGAGAAGGAACCCTGAGCTAGGGCGCACTACTCCCTACGAAGAGAAGTAGTGGCTTACCTAAGAAGGGACTCAACGGATGGTCGTGAGGCCGTCGCTTCGGTCTAGCACTCCAGGCTTGATGCCTGGCAGGGGAGTCAGACGCGCCCAGGTGTCGCTTTACCGCGTGTCGATGTGACTCCTCCCCTGACTCTCGGCTACGGATCGGCGCGCATTCTCGTCTCGGCGCCTGCTCGCAGCTCGACGACGACGGAGTGTCTGCGTTAGCTGGGGGGATCGGCTCTCCTTGGTAAGCGGTGTCCCGCTGTGTGGCGCTGTGCGATGTGATGTGACGCCGCCGTGAGCCGGTGGGCGGTTACGTCAACTTGTCTGTGGATTCAGTGTAGCCCGTTGGTCCGCAGTTGTCTCTTTTCGGTGGTCGGCCTCCTCTGCGGCTGGTGGCGGCCTGGTGGTCGACGTCGGCCCGCGGAATGCCAGTGTCCGGTGAGTAGCGTACTATTAGTGGACGAAGTAGAATGGAGATGCACCGCCGTTCTCTGAACGTCTCTCGGAGGTTCCCCCGTCTTGATCGAATCGCCCTCAACTTCATCGTCAACGCTTCTGACCTGCCGCCAGGTCGCCGAACGGCTCGGGGTCACCAGCAAGCTTGTGAGGGCCTTCATCGACGCGGGCTCATTGCCGGCAATCGACGTCGCTCCTTCTGAGCGCAGGGCCCTTCGAGTGCGCGAGTCTGACCTTGAGACCTGGATCGACACGAGGCGCGTCGGTGTCTGACGTCGACGTCCAGGCGTGGCGGGCCGGCCTGGGGCAGATGTGGACGTGGCTCGCCCTGGCCGACCCCGAGATGGAGTGGTTAGAAGCCTGAGCGCGGGTGCGGTGCTGTCCAACACTCGCAGTAGCCTGATGGTCAAGGCGCCCCGGTCACCATTGGGGCGCGATACGAAACGGAGGGGATCGTTTGGAGACTGATTGGGAAGCGGAGCGGGATCGGTTCGACGCCGAGTGTTCGGCGATCAACGAGGCGGCGTTTGCGGCTGAGTGTGAAGCTGAGAAGGCGGCGCGGGAGTGGATGACTGTCGACCAGGTGGCGGACGAGCGGAAGTGCGACCGGAAGACGATCTACGCCCGCATTCATCGCGGCGAGATTCCTTTCGAACGCATCGGGACGAAGCTGATTCGCGTCCGTCGCGGGGATGTGACGCGTGCGTTTGAGGGGCGGCCGAAGGGATACCGCAAGCCGGTGGCCTCCACGGTCGTTCCACGCGCGCGACCTGTTGGTCGGTGTCGGTCGGTGCGGACGTTCACGAGTATCGGGCGCGAGCAGCTAGCCGCGCGGCGGGCGGCGGGCAGATGAGGGCGCGGAGGAGGCCGCTGCCGCCCGGCATTCGCGAGCGTGAGTCCGGGGGCGTTCTGGTCTACGACGCGCGGTATGAGATTGGCGGCGGCAAGCAGCGCTCGAAGGTCTGCGCCTCGCTCGATGAGGCGGTGGAGTTCCGGGCGGGGCGGCGGCGCGACAGGTTGCGTGGAGGGTCGGTTCGCGCCGAGCCGAGCAAGCAGCTCGTCGCTGACTTCCTGGAGGACTGGTTTCGGCGGCGCTCGATGCCTGGTGATCTACGGGCTACGACCGTGAAGCGTTGGGGGCCGTGGATCGACAAGCTCATCGTGCCCTACTTGGGCGACCTGCGGCTCTGCGATCTGAGCCGGGCGCGGGTGTTGGATTCCGCAAGGCGGCCCCGGAGGGGATCCGCCGGTTCCCGAGCGAGTACACGCCGGCGGATGACTATCCCCTGAGCGTCACGCTTCGGTGCGGCAAAGACATCGTACGGTGGGCGCGTCACGTTATCGAGGGAGATCTCGACCGTCCTCCTGGTCGACCGCCTTGGCAAGCGTTCGAAGCGGCACAAAACGGCGAGGTCGCCCTACTGTCTTTTCGTGATCACTCCGCTGAGGTGGCAGGGATCGCCAGCCTCGTCCAACACCTCGTTGAGGACGAAGAAGTGGCTCCATCGGAGATCCTGATCCTCGTCCGTGGCGACCACAACCGCGTCTTCTCAGGCCCAATCCGCGCGGCTCTAGACGGGCTTGGGATAGCTAACTCGGACCCGAAGGAGATCCAGGATCTCCTCGAGGATCGCGCCAACCGACGAACGATTGCGCTTCTCCGCCTGCTTGTAGATCGCGACGACTCGCTGGCGTGGGCAACTCTGATCCATCTCACAGGGGGCGTCGGTGACCGCTTTCAGGACTACGTCTACGAACGAGCCGTGACTCACTCCCAAACCTACTCACGCGCGCTCCTCGACGCCTTGGACGCGGGATTCCCCGGCGGTCCGCCGTCGAGCGCGAGCGCGCGCGCGACCATCGAGGCGATCATCGAATGGCTCGATCAGCACCAAGTGCCGCAGGATCCGGTGGTTATCGCGTGGGGCAACTGGATGATCGCAACCGCAGATGGAGCCGAGACACTTGGCGCAGGGGTTAGCAGCCGCCTCGCAGAGCTCCTAGTCGAACTCGACGCACTCACCGAGCCTGACGAGGACCTCGGCCGCTACCTAGGACAGATTGCCCCACGTCTTCAAGATCTCGCCCAAACCAGGTCGGGAGGCGTCCGGATAATGACGATGGGCAGTTCAAAGGGCCTGACTGTCCGTGCGACTATCCTGGCCGCGGCCGAAAGCGACCGGATTCCGGATCCGCGCGGCGATCCTGCCGAAGAGCGACGGCTGCTCTACGTTGCGATGACCCGCGCCAAGGAGTTCCTCTACTGCACTTGGGCCCAACGGAGATATGGGCCGACTGCGCGAGCAGGCGGCCCAAACCCTGGCGGGAATCGGCGCCCATCGCCGTACTTCACTGACGGGCCGGTGGCCACGCAGGACGGAGCGAGCTACATCCGCACGCGCTGGACTTAGCCCCTGCCGGTTGGCGGCGAGCAGAGTGGGGGCTCAGTCAGTGAGCCGGCCCGTCTGGTGCCGCTCCAGGTGGCAAGCGGTCGGAGAGGAGGCAGCGTAGGCGCAGCTCTGCCTCGACTCGTGCTGTCGGGCGTCGCTCCACATCAGCTGGCTGACCTCCGCCGTCTTCAGGACCGGTGATCGGTGGTGGTAGCCGAACGTGGCACCGTGGAAGTGGTGAACGAGGCGGAGCAGTCCTCGCATCCCAGCCCACGCGACCGAACGTCATCCCGAATCAGGCGCCGATTCCGTTCGACGCGCGCCCGGTTCCCGCGCAGACCTTTCGCCGGACATCGGTAGCGCCGTACGCCATCGCACCACCCCTTACCCACTCACCACCGTCTCACCATCGCTGACCAGGGCCACCCGCGACGGAGCCTGGTCTACCCCACGTAGCCAACCACACGGACGTGCGCAGATCGCTGGCCACGGCGAATCACGATCCGGGCGCTCGGCTGCTGCTTCATCGTTCGAGACGCCGGCCCGAACATCTTCGCCCACACGGTGTAGTGACCGGCAGGCAGGCTCGTCGCGAACTCCCCAGACCCGTCCGTCGACAGGTGCCGAACCAGTGGATGCCCCGACGCAGTGACACCAACGACCAGGACAGGAGCCGATGCGATAGGACGGATGGGCGAATGCGACGCGCCGTTTGGCGGCGGAAGCCCGCCTTCCTGGACGACGCTTCCGACAACGGCGCTGCTGGCAGCGGAGCTTGGAGCCGTAGGGGTGGGAACGCCGTGGCGGCCAGGGACGCCGACAAACCAGACAACGGACAGGAGCAGCGCTGCGACCGTCAGTGCCGCGACTGCCCAGCCAACGCGCCGCGACGGTCGAACCCCGAGCACGTGTGGACGCTCAGTAACCACGTTCGCATCGTACCGACGAGGGCGACCACAGACAACGTCCACGCCGAACCACTGCACTACCACTCCCACCGCACCGCTACCCCCCTGAACGCTCCGCATCGTCTCTGAACGCTGACCGGAGGCGCGGCACCCCCTCGACGGAACTACGTCGAGGACGCACCCTTACACAGCGCAAGATTTCGCGGTAGCCACTGTGCCTGTATCCGGCAGATCAACGCCGTCTTCGGCGAGTGTGCATCCGTGAATGCCTGCACCATCCCAATCGCGCAACCGTCCTTGACCAAGCGCATCTCAGCCGACCCCCGCGGTTTCACACTGCCGACGGCTACCAAGGGGTAAGAGTTCGCAAGCGGATAGATCGGCGGCCCACTGCCGAACGGCTGAGCCGTCGCTGCGCGCCTCGCGAGGATGTAGCAGTGCGATTCCGCATAGTGACTCAGGGTCGCAAGCCTCCCCGTCAACCCACTGGGGTTGCTGGTCACGCCGTAGGAGCCGCAACCACCGGCCGAGAGGAGAACCACCAGAGCCACGAGCGCACGGGACATACTGCGATCCTACGCGACCCACCGCACCGCTACTCCCCCTGAACGCTCCGCATCGTCTCACTCACTGGTGACCGGGTGCCGGGAACCGGCGAGCCGTTGGTAGGGTCTAACCCTGCGTGAAGCGACTCCTCGTCATCCCAGCCCTGCTCGCCTGCTTGACCGCGACGGCCTGTTTCGGAGGCGCCACCGCCGTGAGCACGCTGCCAATCCCGAGCACCGGCCCGGCCACGACCAGCGCCTCCGGGGGGACGCCGCCATCCGCACAGATCGTCGACACCGTCAGAATCAACCCGTGCCGCAACGGTGACACGCAGGGATGCGCTGTGCTGGTTCACCACTACTCGCTGAACTGCGGACTCCGGCCCACCGGCTCGATGCCGAACCCAACCGCCGCCTGCGCCGCCATCGCCGACCTGCGACACCAATCCGTGACCTCGGGCGGAACCTCCTGCATCGGCGTCCTCTCCGGCAACAAGGCGTACCCGCCAACGACAGCAAGCCTCACCGGCCGCTTCCACGGCGCTCGAATCAACTGGAGGTTTGACGCTTCCAGCTCTTGGTGCAACAAATCACTGCCAGTGCTTCGAGACCTCTGGACACTCTCCACGTTCCCGTGCAATACACCGGTCCTGCACTCGGCGGCCAACTCGAACGCAGGCAGTTCCCCCACGGAGTCCTGGGCAAGACGCACCGGCTGTACAACCTCGGCACCCCTCGCCCCGACCGCGTAGGGCTACGGCGTGGTGTGCTGACCGCTCGGCGGTAGCTGCGGGCGGCTGCGACCCCTACCGGCGTCGCCAGGTCTGCCGGGAGGGTGTGGCGTGTTGGCGGCAAGGATGGAGGCGTGCAGCACCGTTCCGATGCGGTGGGGGAGCCGTGATGCCGTGGCCGAGAAGGGCGCTACCGGCGAGGAGCGTCGTTGGTGTCAGCGGAGGTGAGGCCCGCCGCCCGCAGCCCTGACGCTCCCGGAGCGCGGTGGCAACCCACACCGGCCCAGACGCCCAACACGGCCACCAGGCCCGCCGAGCTGCCCCATACGATTCGGCTATGCCTGAACCGGCTGTCGACTTCTCAGGTGCGCGGCTGAAGCTGGAGCGCGCGTCGAAGCACCTCGGAGACCTGAAGGCACTGGCAGACCCCTTTATCGCCGATGATCCGTTCGACTCGCGATATACAACCGAACCCGGAGACAACGGGGCGACGGTGTACCGCGTCTTCGCTGTCGTGCGGAACCAGCCGCCCGCGGACGAGTGGGCACCGATCATCGGCGACGCTGTGCACAACCTCCGATCTGCGCTCGACCACGTAGTTTGGGCGATAGCCGACGAGGCTGAGCGTTACGACCGGGCACAGTACCCGATCTACTCCCACGAAGGTGCGTACAACACGAACGCGCCACGCCTCCTGGCCGGGGTGTCGGCCCGGCGCTCCGAGCTGATCCGAGGGACGCAGCCCTTCCGCTGGCCACGCCTGGAAACACGAGAGTGGCACCCGTTGAACGTGCTGCAACGGCTCGACAACGACGACAAGCACCGGACGCTCCACACGCTGGCAACATTCTCCCGCTACCGATGGGTCGGTTTGGCGAACGCCCAGACGACCGACACGCTCCTTCTGCCAGAGCACACGGCGCTCGTCGATGGCGCGGAGGTATGGCGCTTTGAGGCGACGCCCGAAGACCCGATGACGCCGATGGTGGTCGAGCCCAAGCTCGAATTCGAGATAGGCATCACCGGCACCTTCAACGCGATGCTCCCGACTCTCGCATCGCTCGCCCTCCACATTCAAACCGACGTGATGCCGCAGCTGGAACACCCCGACGACCCAATGTACAGCGGGTTTCCGTTGGCACCGATGTAGCAGGAAGAGGGGACAAGCTCCGCGCCTAGACCGCCGCCAAGCCCTCCAGGTAGAGCGCCACAGCCGCCTCCTCCGGCGTCCAGCCCCAGTCGTCTCGCGCGCGCTGGACGTACGCGACCATCCACAGCGTCGCATCACGCCCCAACGGTCGCCCGTCGGCCTCGCACCGCCTCACAACTTCCCGCACTGCTGACCGGAGGCCCAGCTCCTCGTCCTCCACCAGGTCGATAACGTCGAGCACGAGGAGCAGGCACACGTCCCGCGCTGACAGCCCATCACCACTCATCGCGACCCCGCCGCCTAGTAGTCACCCTCAACGACCCAAGACGGGGCAGGCCTCTTCCACACCATCCAAGGCCCTCAACGCCCGCCCTCGTCGGCGCCCCCGAGAAGGGTAAGCCCGGCCCGAGCGTCACCACTATCTCCGAGAAGAGCGGCCGGAGCCCCAGGCAAACCGACCGCGATCTCGTCGCCATCGAGGATGCGGGGTACGTCACCCGGAAGCCCTGCTTCCGTGCCGTCGGAGACAAGGGCGCCCTCCGGCGCACCGCTAGGACTCCTCGCCGCCGTTGGGCGCACATCGCAGGCCGCGATAGATGCGAGCCCGACCCTCCAATCAGCCGCCCCTGACAACCACCAGGCCGATAACCTCAGACTCATCCAACGCTCCTCATCTACGTTGATAG
>Ga0265327_10003832_pt1 | contig 13887 bp, 9 predicted proteins | sample 41621metaG_FD_202089 | JGI IMG/M metagenome (GOLD analysis project Ga0265327, IMG submission 202089) | Rhizosphere microbial communities from Carex aquatilis grown in University of Washington, Seatle, WA, United States - 4-16-21 metaG | ecosystem: Host-associated > Plants > Roots > Rhizosphere >... | reverse complement strand
CCCCTGCTCTTCTGACATCTAGTATTTTTTTCATTTATTATTATTTTCAATTAACTACAATATTTAATTAATGTAATTACTGAAAATTTCTCCTCAAAAATATGCCAGACTAATTAGTCATGACCACGGCGCATTGCGCCCCCAGCCTCCGGATCTCCTGCGCCCACACTAATCACATGATTCAGAACTTCCGGCACCGGTAATTTGAGTAACTGATACAGATTCATTAAATTGAGCCTATATAGCCTATCGAAACTATCAACACTTACTGAAGAATTGTAATCACCAAACCACCAAAACCAGTCAGAACCCTCACAGATTGATAACTGTCGTTCACATGCAGCGACTTCCAGAGGGTTCAGTGCGCCCGACTTCATCACCTTATCGTATGATTTTTTGGCATCACATAACAAATCCCAACCATGATTTTTGTCGGTCGATCCTATCCAAGTGCTGAAGCTACCATAAACCCAGCTACCTGCAGCGATAGCTGGCAACACCCCTACATCAATACTTTTGCCAGTTTGCGTTTTCTTAACGATATCGCTAAAGGTAGTCATTTCTATATCAGCATGGGCTGCCAGTGCGGCATAGAGCTCACTAAGGAAATAATATCCATTGTAAGGGTAATATTCCCACGCATTCTCACCGTCAAGAATCACACTCACTACTAGATTCTGGGTACTCGCATTTGATTGCTGAATGCTCTCAAGTGATTTTACGAAGTCATTAACCGCTTCACTGGCGTATAACTTCGCATATTCAAACCCAATTTTGTCTGATAAACCATCATCTCTAAAAAAACATAAGATGTCATGGTGACCATCCGTTACTTTGTAAGGTTTATAGAGATACTCACTTCTTGGCGGCAAATCAGTTGTATCAAAAGATTTGTAAAGGCTATTTGCGAGCACGCCTTCTCCCGTTGCCGCCCACTTCACGCCATGCTCTGCCAATAGTGACAGTGCTGCGTGTGACACACCGCCTTCGGCTGGCCACATGCCAACAGGTAAAGAATCAAATCTTTTTGCGTGTGAGCGCTGAGCTGCTTCTATATGTGCCCTTGCTCGAACAATGCCCCCCGGATATTGCCCACAGTGGGGTAATGGCGCAAATGGCATGGCATCACGCGTTGATTTAAAGTCCAGCAACAAGGGTAATATCGGGTGATAGTGTGGCGTTGTTGAAATTTCTATCTGGCCATTCTTCTGTAGTTTTTTGTACCTTGGGATCAAATCTGTCATCAACTCCCTGATCACACCAAATAAAGTTTGGCGCTCCTGAACACTGAACTGACTTCCCTTTTCCATCAAGCCCTGAACAAAACGGTTAGTACGTTTGATACTCTCACCTATCCAAGCCAAGTGATACCAGACCAACAAGTCGGCCATATACTGTCCTGAAAGATAATTGAAAGCTGTAGACCCCTCAACTTCCAGAGCTCTATAGATATTTAATAGGCGTTGATAGTCTGCGAACGGAGCCAACATCTTTTCATGATGGCTTTTGAAGCAGCTATCGGTAATGTAGAGACGTTTTTCTGCCGAAATGAGATCAAGATCTTCTTCGACAAGCAAAGCAAGTAAAGGATCAAGTATTTTCCCAGTGTTGAATTGCTCAACATAGTCTTCTAATTGATCCAGCAATACTGGTACAAAATTGAAACTGACTCTCGCCTTCGGATTTGCCTCCAGATGGTATGCCATATCCGTGTAATCCTTGATGGCATGCAGATATGTCCAAGGCAATATATATTGACCGGTTATCGTGTCCCGATAATCAGGCTGGTGCATATGCCAATATAGATTAAGCAATAACTTGGGGCGCACCGACTTCATGAGAATACCTTAAATAATACGGCCCGGCCGAAGGCCGGGCTTGCGTTAACGAGCGTGGTGCAGAGATTGTCCCAGCATGTCTGGCGTAACGAGCGTAATACCTTTTTCGGAGACATAAAAACGCTTGCGATCCTCTTCCGGGTTAACACCAATTTCCATGCCGTCTGGAATCTTCGTACCTTTATCTACAACTACATTTTTCAAAGTAACGTATCTGCCAATATCAACCTTAGGCAAAATAACTGAATCAGTAATTGTGCTATAACTGTTTACCCGTACATCCGAGAACAGTACAGACCTACTGACAGATGCCCCACTTAAGATACATCCACCCGAAACCAGTGAGTCAGTCGCCATCCCTCGTCTATCTTCATTGTCGAAGACAAACTTGGCTGGGGGCAGTTGCTCCTGATGCGTCCAGATAGGCCAATCTCTGTCATACATATTTAATTCTGGAACTACTTTTGTAAGTTCCATATTTGCTTCCCAGTAAGCATCTACCGTACCAACATCTCTCCAATAGAAGTTTCCGTCAGCGGCACCTACACAGCTATCTGTAAACCTGTGTGCATATACTCGATATTTCTTGATCAGATATGGAATGATATTCTGACCGAAATCGTGAACCGAATCTTTATCATCAGCATCACGAATGAGTTGCTCATACAAGAAAGACGCATTGAATACATAAACACCCATGCTCGCCAGAGCCTCATTGGGATTCTCCGCCAGTGGGGTTGGATGGTCTGGTTTTTCTGCGAACTCAATGATCCTATCATCCTGATCCACCCCCATGACGCCAAAAGCTTTGGCATCTTCGATCGGCACATTAATACACGCAACAGTCATGTCAGCCTTACTACGCACATGTGATGCAAGCATCTGACCATAATCCATTTTATAGATATGATCACCAGCAAGAATTAATACATATTCCGCACCAACATTGCGCAGGATGTCCAGATTCTGGAATACTGCATCAGCAGTACCTTTATACCACTCCTCCTGAACACGCTGCTGAGCTGGCAACAACTCCACGAATTCATTAAACTCACCTCGCAAGAAACCCCACCCACGTTGGATATGTTGAATTAGGCTATGTGACTTATATTGAGTCACTACACCGATCTTCCGAACGCCAGAGTTGATGCAATTCGAGAGGGGGAAATCAATGATCCTGAATTTGCCTCCAAATGGTACGGCTGGTTTTGCTCGCCAATCAGTCAGATCTTTTAAACGACTACCCCTGCCACCTGCCAGAATTAAAGCAATAGTGTTTTTAGTAAGGGCACTGATAAACCGTGTTGATGTTGATTCCTGCTGCATTTTTGCCCCTCCTGCTTTATAGTTTCTCTTTTGGTTTTACACCTGCACTTGTGTTAGATCAGGACAAGGTGTTAAATCGATTGCCCTGAAGCCATTATAGACACGATAATTCAAGGCAATCCAGTAGAATTAAGCCATTCCGACAAATTTTTTTATTAGAAACTCACTTTGCTAAAAACCAAACAAAATAGTCAACTAAATTTAATACTTGATGCAAAGCATCATGACCCTTTTGCTTATTTAGGTTTGCACTCTGAAGGCGGTAAACAACATTACCGCACATTCTTGCCGCACGCTTCCAATGTTTTTTTAAAAACCTCCGCAGGCTGGGAGCTATTGGAAAAAACAAATATCAATGGCTTTTATGAGTGGGTTGGTGAAAATACTGTCAGCAGGCCTTGCTTACTGCAGATAACATCAGCAGACCAGACAATAGAACAGCACGATCCATATACGTTTAGTCCAACACTGACGGACGATGAGCTCCATTTGTTTGGAGAGGGTCGATTATTGATGGCCTACAACAGTCTGGGAGCACACCTCTTTACACAAGACGGTGTAAATGGTGTTCGTTTTGCAGTATGGGCGCCAAATGCCGAGCGTGTCAGCGTTGTAGGCAACTTCAACAGGTGGGATGGTCGAGTCAACCCTATGCGTGCGCGTGGGTCGAGTGGTGTCTGGGAAATATTCATACCTGACATTTGTGATGGTGAGTTGTATAAATTTGAGATCAGAAACCGTCACTCTGGACACATACTTAGCAAAACTGATCCTTATGGATTTAGTTTTGAATTACGGCCTGGCTCAGCAGCAAAAGTTACTGCGCTTAATACTTACCAGTGGCAAGACCAGAACTGGCTGGTGAGTCGTAAGAACAATGACTGGCTACATGCCCCATTTAACTGTTATGAAGTCCACTTGGGATCCTGGCGCAGAGACGATCAGGACCACTTTATGAACTATCGCGACATAGCAGACCAGTTAGTCCCATATGTTAAAGACATAGGCTACACTCATATTGAGTTATTACCAGTTTCCGAGCATCCTTTAACCGAATCATGGGGCTATCAGACAACTGGTTACTTTGGTGTCACCAATCGCTTCGGCAGCCCGGATGATTTACGCTACCTCATAGACCAATTCCATCAGGCCAATATCGGAGTCATTCTGGATTGGGTTCCTGGGCATTTTCCCAAAGATGATTGGGCATTAGCGCGTTACGATGGTACTGCATTATATGAGCATGAAGATCCACGTTTAGGTGAGCATCAGGATTGGGGCACCTATATATTTAACTATGGCCGCAATGAAGTCCGCAATTTCTTGTTAGCCAACGCGTATTTCTGGCTCTCCGAGTTCCATATTGATGGCCTGCGTGTAGACGCTGTAGCCTCAATGCTATATCTCGACTACTCAAGAAAAAATGGTGAATGGTTACCCAACAAATTTGGGGGACGTGAAAACCTTGATGCCATCGAGTTTTTCAAACAACTTAACATGATGGTGCATGAAGATTTCCCTGGCGCATTAACTATTGCTGAAGAATCAACTGCATGGCCGATGATATCCAGACCAATATATCTTGGCGGGCTGGGCTTTTCCATGAAGTGGAATATGGGCTGGATGAACGACACACTCAGCTATATGGAACATGAAGCGATACACAAACGCTATCATCACAACCAGCTCACATTCGGGCAACTCTACGCTTACACAGAAAACTTTGTCCTGCCTTTCTCTCATGATGAAGTCGTTCACGGGAAAAAATCCCTGCTGGATAAAATGCCAGGAGATACATGGCAAAAATTTGCCAATCTTCGCCTATTAATGACATACCAAATGACGGCACCTGGGAAAAAACTGAATTTTATGGGGAATGAGTTTGGGCAAGGTCGAGAGTGGAATGTGAATAGTAGCCTGGATTGGCATTTGCTCGCTATTGACTGGCACAAAGGCGCTCAAAATGCATTCCGTGATTTAAGTCACCTGTATAGTTCAATTCCAGCCCTTTATGATCTGGATTTTAATGTAGAAGGATTTAGCTGGATTGATTGTCATGATTCAGATCAATCAATAATTAGCTTCATTAGACGCAGTCGCGATGGCAGCTTTGTTATAATATTGCTTAATTTCACACCTGTTCTTAGATCAAATTACAGAATAGGCGTGCCTGTCGCTGGAGAATATGTTGAATTATTCAATAGTGATGCCAGCTGTTACGGAGGAAGTAATCAGGGAAATGGTTCAGGTTTGCAGACAGAAGCTGTAAACTGGATGAATTTCCCTCAGTCATTACTAGTAACCCTGCCACCGCTTGGTGGTTTGATATTAAAACTTAAATAATTATATAAGCATGACAAATCCTACAATATTGCCCGCATGGCAAAAGCTTGCCACTCACTATCAAGAAGTCTCACAACTTCACATGCGCGACTTATTTGCGCAAGATAGTGAGCGATTCAATAAATTCACCCTCAAATTTGATGACCTGCTACTGGATTACTCCAAGCACAGAATCACTGACGATACGATGCCGCTTCTATTGCAGTTGGCGCGTGAGGTAAATCTCGAAGCATGGCGTGAACGCATGTTTAGCGGCGAACATATCAATTTCACTGAGGACCGCGCTGTTTTACACACGGCGCTGCGTAATCGTAGCAACACACCAGTCATGGTGGATGGCAAAGATGTAATGCCAGAAGTTAACCGCGTGCTTGCCCAAATGCGTGATTTTAGCGAAAAGGTGAGGAATGGTAGCTGGCTAGGTTATACAGGCAAGCGTATTACCGATGTTATTAATATTGGCATCGGCGGGTCTGACCTTGGACCTGTCATGGTTTGTACAGCACTTAGACCATATGCCAGCCCAGACTTACAAGTTCACTTTGTGTCGAATATTGATGGCGCTCATCTAGCGCAAGCGCTGGAAAAATGCAATCCAGAAACAACTCTGTTCATTATCGCGTCCAAAACTTTCACAACACAAGAAACCATGACGAACGGCCACTCGGCCCGCACTTGGTTTTTGGATAAAGCCAAAGACGAAGCCCATATCGCCAAGCACTTTGTTGCCTTATCCACCAACACCAAGGCTGTTAATGCTTTTGGTATAGATCCAGCCAATATGTTTGAGTTCTGGGATTGGGTTGGTGGACGTTATTCACTTTGGTCCGCAATTGGTCTATCCATCGCACTATACGTCGGCATGGATAACTTTGAAGCTTTACTCGACGGCGGTCATGAAATGGACAACCATTTCAGAACTGCTCCGCTTGAGCAAAACTTACCAGTAATAATGGCAATGCTCGGTATCTGGTATAACAACTTCTTTAATGCAGAAACGCATGCGATTCTGCCATACGATCAAGGCCTGTCACGCTTTACAGCCTACATGCAGCAAGGCGACATGGAGAGCAATGGGAAATTCGTTAATCGCGCTGGCGAACGTGTTAACTACACCACCGGTCCGATTATCTGGGGTGAAGCAGGCACCAACGGCCAACATGCGTTCTATCAGTTGATCCATCAAGGTAACAAACTGATCCCATGTGACTTCCTCATGCCACTCCAAAGCCAGTATGCGATGGGTAAAAATGGGGAGGAGCATCATAAAATACTAATTTCCAACTTACTTGCCCAGACTAAGGCTTTGATGCAAGGTAAGACAGCCAAAGAGGCAAAAGCTGAACTTGAAGCTCAAAATATCCCGCATAACAGCATCATGACAATGCTGCCTCATCGCGTATTTGGTGGTAATCGCCCATCCAACACTTTACTGTTCGATAAACTGACACCAAAAACGCTAGGGAAGTTGATTGCGCTTTATGAGCACAAGATTTTTGTGCAAGGTATTGTTTGGAACATCAATTCATTCGACCAGTGGGGCGTTGAGTTTGGTAAACAAATAGCGCAGAAGATTTTGCCACAGCTATATGGAAACTCAGTCGTGACTGAGTATGATGGTTCTACTAACGGTCTGATGAATTATTACAAAAAACGCATGTAAGAAATCTGAACAATAAAAAACCCGCATACTGCGGGTTTTTTATTGTCAGGGTTTAACTACTTCAGCGTTGCAAATGCCTTTGCTGTAAAGGATTGACTAATTGAAGCACCAAGTCGCTTGGCAAATCTATCAGCGAAGCCTTCGTGGGCAGTAAAATCTACAATTTTTTCCTGCTTGATCACATCTCGTGCAACTGAATCTGAGGTCCCGTAAGCATCAGCTAAGCCCATTTCAATGCTTGTTTCACCACTCCAAAAAAGGCCACTGAAGGTCTCTGGCGTTTCCTTAAGACGATTACCGCGCCCTTCTTTTACAACACTAATAAACTGCTGATGCACTTGATTAAGCATCTTCTGAGCAAATTCCTGATGCTTCGGATTTACTGGTGAGAATGGGTCAAGAATCGCTTTGTTAACACCTGCAGTTAACAAACGCCTTTCAACACCTAGTTTCTGCATAGTCCCGGTAAAACCAAAGCCATCCATGAGAACACCGATTGAACCAACAATACTGGCCTTATCTACATAGATCTTGTCTGCAGCAACAGCAATGTAGTAGCCACCAGAAGCGCAAATGTCTTCCACAACAGCATATACAGGGATAGACGGATGTAGCTTGCGCTGACGTTTAATCTCATCATGAATAATGCCAGCTTGTACTGGGCTGCCGCCTGGGCTGTTGATTCGCAGCAAAACTCCTTTGGTATGCTTGTTCTCATAAGCAGCGTCAAGACTAGCTATCACCGTGTCTGCATTTATTTCATCACCACTGCCTATCACACCTTGCAAATCGATCATTGCTGTGTGATCAACATTTGCATCAACCCCTTCACCGACCCAATCCAATGCATAAAACAGTAAGCTAAAGAGATATAAAAATGTCAGAGATTTAAAGAGAATACCCCACTGCCGGGCGCGTTTTTGTTCTTTCAGTGATGAAAATAGTAGTTTCTCAAGTGTTTCGCGTTCCCATTTCGGATCATTCATGTCTGCCATTTCCAAATACTTTCAGTAAAAATTAAATTGAATCGAGTTGAATCACAATATTGCCATCATGTTCCATGACTAAAATTGGCATCAAACCTCTGCCCTTGCATGGTCCAGCAATACAAAAACCTGTTGTAGGCAAGTATTGTGCGCCATGCGTAGCGCAAATCAAATAGTCTCGAGTAATGTTAAAGAAATCACCTTCATTCCAGTCGAGTTCTACTGGTAAATGGGCGCATCTATTAATGTAAGCATATACCTTTCCATTGAAGCGAATGGCAAACCCTGTAGCTCGCTCATCCATCTCCGGCAAATTAAAACGCACGCCATTACCACGCTCTACTAGATCACTACTGTTGCAAATTATGCGTTGTTGATTATCCATTTATTCAATTCCTGGAAATCGTCAAAATGCGCAACAGGACCACAAGACAACAAATCATCCAGTGGATGTGCGCCATATGTCACTGCCAAGCTTGCAACATTTGCATTCTTGGCCATCAACAAATCAAAACTGGTATCGCCTATCATCAAAGTACGGTCTGACGATACACCCAACTCATCCATTAACTCCAATAGCATCTGCGGATGAGGTTTTGAACGGCACTCATCTACACACCTAGTTGCATGAAAATAGTTACTAATCCCACTCTTTTCTAAAGCACGATTCAATCCATTCCTTCCTTTACCTGTCGCAACAGCCAACAAGTGCCCTCTCTCAACGAGCATAGGGATAGCATCTGACGCACCATAAAACAAAGGTATTTCATGCTCTTTGGATTTATAGTGGTATCCGTAACGTGCAACCAACTCGTTAAACTGACTATTACCAATATCACCAAATAGAGTATCAATCGCCTCACCTAAACCTAAGCCAATGATGCTGCTAGCCGCATCTCTTGCAGGAATGGGTAATCCAACGTCATCTGCAGCGGTGCGTATGCTATCGATAATGATTTGAGTGGAATCTGCCAACGTTCCATCCCAATCAAATACGATTAGGTCATAGCTTTTAATCATGACTTTTTTCTAAAGACATGATGAATTTTTCAAGATCTTTCGGCAAAGGTGCGTTTAGTTTGAGCTTTTCACCAGAAATTGGATGGCGGATACCGGTTTGTGCAGAATGCAAAAACATCCGTTTCAATCCCTGCTTATGAAGTGCTTTATTCAGCGCGAAGTCTCCATATTTATCATCGCCCGCAATTGGGAATCCTAAATGAGCTAATTGCACCCTCAACTGATGGGTACGACCAGTAATCAATTGAGCTTCCAGCAGAGTAAATTCACCAATATTTTTGCGCAGATGAAAAATTGTCTCTGAATCCTGACCATCCTCCTCAACCGTTACACGCCTCTCACCATTGGCCGCAACATGCTTTTGCAGATTAAGAACGACATGCTTCTTTTTTTCTGTCCAGTTTCCATGCACCAACATCAGGTAACGCTTATCCATATGATTCGCCCGCATCGCCTCATGCAAGCCTAGCAAAGCAGCACGTTTTTTGGCTAACATCAACACCCCAGAGGTTTCTCTATCCAGCCTGTGAACCAACTCAAGAAATTTTGCATGCGGACGCTCAAGTCTCAGCTGCTCAATGACACCTCGACTGATGCCACTTCCACCATGCACAGCAAATCCTGCTGGTTTATCAATGACAAGCATGGCTTCATCTTCATAAATAATGGCATTATCAAATCGATTTGCAACTGGCTGACTGGAAAAATTGGTAGATTCAGGAACGGATGCACGTATCGGTGGAATTCTCAACAAATCGCCAGTTTGTAAACGATAAGTTGCATCTACACGCTTACTGTTGACGCGCACCTCGCCGCTACGAAGTATTCGATAGAGATGACTTTTAGGGACGCCCTTAATAGTTTTTGTTAAAAAGTTATCGATGCGTTGACCAGCAGACTCCTCTTCTACCGTAAGCATGGAGACACTTTTTTCACTGATTGTGTTACTTATTTTGCTTAAATTACTCATCTCACCTATACTTACATTACTAGGACTGGAAGCGCTAAGCGCTCATCCTAGTCAAACAGATTGCTGTAAAAGATATCTTGGTTATTTTCGCTCGCCAAATAAAAACAAGTAGCGATTTTTGCAACATAAATGAATTGCGCTCAAACCGCTGCAGAAGAATTGCTAATACTACGCGCGGTCTGGATATACTGGAAAAATTGAATTTTAGCTGATAATTTCAGCTAACCTGAGACAGAATCAACGCACTGAGGCACACACTCCAAGGTTTACGATTACTTTCGTTAACAAAATCATACTGATACGATTTATTTTGTATTAGAAAATATTTGCCAGAGATTTAATTAAGTCTTTATAAATTGGCAAAGTGACCTGTATGGTCTGGTGTAAAAAGCGGCTAAGTAGCCCTCTCCTGCGATCAATTCTGCTCGTAGTATTATTAAATACTCAAACCAACTGTATTTATACAGCCTCCAGTCATCCTCACTTGCCGTGACCATGGCAAGCCCTGCACCCCGCTTTGAGCGCGGGAGTTAATAATGAAACGCATGTTATTCAATGCGACGCAGTCAGAAGAACTGCGCGTCGCGATCGTAGATGGACAAAAGCTGATTGATCTTGATATTGAGTCAGCCGGTAAGGAACAACGCAAGAGCAATATCTATAAAGGTATCATCACACGCATCGAGCCATCGCTCGAGGCAGCCTTTGTCAACTACGGCACTGACCGTCACGGTTTTTTGCCTTTCAAAGAAGTATCACGGAGCTATTTCCAAGGTGACACCGAGGGCAACCGCGCTCGTATTCAGGATGTGCTCAAAGAAGGTCAAGAACTCATCGTTCAAGTAGACAAGGATGAGCGTGGCAACAAGGGCGCAGCCCTCACTACCTTCATTTCTCTCGCTGGCCGTTATCTGGTTCTGATGCCAAACAACCCTCGTGGTGGTGGTGTATCTCGCCGTATCGAAGGTGAAGACCGCAATGAACTGCGTGACATCATGGCTCAGCTCGAAGTCCCCGCCGGCATGAGCATCATCGCTCGTACCGCTGGTATTGGGCGCAATCTGGAGGAACTGCAATGGGATCTGAGCTACCTGCTGCAATTATGGAATGCGATTGAAGGTGCATCCGGCCTTCAGAGCGGCCCTTTCCTGATTTATCAGGAAGGTAGTCTAGTAATTCGTGCCATTCGTGATTACTTCCAACCAGACATTGGTGAAATCCTGATCGACACACCAGAAATATACGAGCAGGCCATTCAGTTCATGAATCACGTGATGCCGAGTAATGTCTCTCGCGTGAAACTTTATCATGACGAAATCCCGCTGTTCTCTCGCTTCCAGATTGAGCATCAGATCGAGACGGCATTTTCTCGTGAAGTGCGCTTGCCATCGGGTGGCGCTATTGTTATTGACCACACTGAAGCGCTGGTTTCAATCGATGTTAACTCTGGCCGTTCGACTAAGGGCAGTGATATTGAAAATACTGCTTTCAATACCAACCTTGAAGCCGCAGAAGAAGTTGCCCGGCAATTAAGGCTGCGTGACTTGGGTGGTCTGGTTGTGATCGACTTTATCGACATGGAAAGCCAACGCAACCAACGTGAAGTAGAAAATCGTTTACGCGATGCTTTGCACTATGACCGTGCACGCGTTCAAACTGGCAAAATCTCTCGCTTTGGTCTCCTTGAGTTATCTCGCCAGCGCTTGCGCCCAAGTCTGGGAGAAACTAACCATATGGCATGTCCACGCTGCCATGGCACTGGTCATATCCGTGGCATAGAATCAACGGCACTTCATATCCTGCGCATTACTCAGGAAGAAGCCATGAAGGAAAACAGTGCAATTATTCAGGTTCAACTTCCAGTTGAAGCGGCAACTTTCCTGCTTAATGAGAAACGCTCAGAAATTCATAAAATTGAATTACGTATGGGCGTGCAAGTGGTCTTGATTCCAAATATTCATATGGAAACTCCCAACTACACCATTGTGCGCATTCGTCACGATGACGTAAGTGAAGAGACAAGCCGCGTAAGCTATCAAATGGTAGAAGTTCCTACTGAATCAGAAAGCACTGCAATTGGTGGCCAAGATCAAAAGCCAGCTAAAGCTGAAGCCGCAGTTAAAGGTATTACTCCGGTGGCACCTGCTCCGAAGTCAGCTGAAAAGGAAGAAGTGAAAGTATCACTTTTTGCAGGTATCAGTAAGTGGCTCGGCAATCTGTTTAGTAGCAGCGATAAAGAAGAGAAACCTGAGCAAACTGCCCGCCGTGATGCTAACAGGAACAACAACAGTAACCGTCGCAATCGCAACCGAAACAATCGTGATGGCCGGAATGCAGAACGTACAGAACGTGGTCCAGATCGCGCTGCAAATACTGAGCGTAATAATGAACCACGCCCGGCAAAGCCGGAATCGCGTCAACAAGAACCACGCCAGCCTAAGCCACAACATCCGCGTCCGCCACGCAATGAACAACTGGCAGACCGCGAAAAAGCCCAACCTGTAGCCGTTGAAGCCCAGCTTACTGAGCAATCGGCTGAACAACGCAGTGAGGGGCGGAACAATCGACGAGGTCGTAACGGCAAGCGTGATCGTAATCGCAATGACAATGGCCCACGTGAGAACCGTCCAGCAATAGATGAGGCAAATACAGTATCAAATCTGGAAGCCGCTGTATTAGCAGTAGCTGCAACCTCAAATGAACCTGTTCAAGCCAAGCCGGTTGCAAAAGAAAATGTTGTCGTTCAATCTGCACCTGTTGAAACTGCACCGCAAGCTGAAATCAAGTTTGTAGCTGCAGTTTCAGAAGCAGAAAAACCGGTTGCGATTGCTGCTAATGAGATATCTGCTCCAGTCGTTTCTGAAGAAAAAGCAGAAAAGAAACCTCGCCCAAGACGCCCAGCTCCTAAGGCAAAACCAGTAGACCTTGCTGCGAGTGGATTGCAATTAGTCGAAACTAAAGCGGATATTAAAATAGAAGCTATAGCTGAGCCTGATGCACCGAAAAAATCGCGCAAGTCAGCTGCCTGGCAACAAAAGGTAAATGAAGTAAAGCAGGATGAGCCTTTGGTGATTGTACAAACCCAGAAGTAATCTAGACACCTGACAACAAAAAGCCCCGAGATATCGGGGCTTTTTGTTGTCTTTAATTTAGTTCACCAAGTCTGGCGGCTCTGCTCCATAAAACTTCGCTCTAAGTTTTTTAAGTTGATCTCGATATTGCGCCGCCTTTTCAAATTCGAGATTCTTGGCACTGTCATGCATTGCTTTTTCCAACCGTTTGATTTCTTTTAATATCTGTTTCTCACTCAAGGCTTCATAGCTGGCCTGATCCTGTGCTGCCTTGCGCTCGCGTTGAGCATCATCCTTATCATAAACACCATCAATGATATCTTTGATTCGCTTGGTGACGCCCTTGGGAGTAATCCCATTTTCAAGATTAAACGCCATCTGTTTAGTACGGCGACGGTTTGTTTCATCTATCGCCAGTTTCATTGAACGTGTAATCCTGTTTCCGTAAAAAATCACTTTTCCATTCAAATTACGTGCGGCACGACCAGCAGTCTGTATCAGGGAACGCTCAGACCGCAAGAAGCCTTCTTTATCGGCATCCAGCACAGCAACCAACGATACTTCTGGTATATCCAGACCTTCGCGCAAGAGATTGATACCAACAAGCACGTCAAACTCTCCCAGCCGCAAGTCTCGAATAATCTCCACACGTTCCACCGTATCAATATCG
>Ga0265327_10003831_pt1 | contig 13892 bp, 13 predicted proteins | sample 41621metaG_FD_202089 | JGI IMG/M metagenome (GOLD analysis project Ga0265327, IMG submission 202089) | Rhizosphere microbial communities from Carex aquatilis grown in University of Washington, Seatle, WA, United States - 4-16-21 metaG | ecosystem: Host-associated > Plants > Roots > Rhizosphere... | reverse complement strand
AAAAAATTGTGTAGCCATTCGGAGTCGGGAGTTTTGATTTTTTGGCGAGGCTTTGGCGAAGGAGTATGTCCGCAGTGACCTGCGACTGAGCCGAAACGACGCCAAAAATCAAAAGCACCGGCTGCCAATTTCATCTGACCGGATGGCTACAGTATTTTTTAATCCGCTCTAGCGGGCACGGTGGCTTTCATCGCTTCCGCCGTCAACGCCGTGATCTTGTCCCAGGCTTTCTCAGTTACTAATTTGCGTTCGGCCATCCATGAACCGCCAATAGCGGCGACCTGCGGCACGGCCAGATAATTCGGCAGCGTCGCTGCCGTGATGCCGCCGGTGGGAATAAATTTCACGCCCGTATGGCCAAAGGGACCGGCCAGTGCTTTAATGGCGTTTACGCCGCCAAACGTTTCCGACGGAAAAAACTTCAAATGTTTCCAGCCCATATCCAATGCCTGCATGATTTCCGTGGGCGTGATGACGCCGGGAAACAACACCAGCTTGCTGGCCTGGGCCACCGCCGAAACAGTTTCGCTCAATCCGGGCGAGACGCCGAATTGCGCGCCGGCATCCACCGCCTGTTTTACGTTATCAGCCGTGAGCAACGTGCCCGCGCCAACGACCATTTCTGGAACCTGCTGGCGAATCCGGCGTATGGACTCAGCCGCGCCTGCCGTACGAAAGGTGACTTCAATCACCTTCAAGCCGCCCGCGAGCAACGCTTTGGCCAGTGGCGCGGCGTCATCCGCCTGGTCAATGACCGCCACGCAAATCAGCCGTTGTGATAAAAACGCTTCAGCATTCATAAATTATCCGTCCATCGTAACGAAAATGTTCACTGAGTGAACGAAAAATTCCTGGGGCATGCTTCAAAACCGCATCCCAGGCATTTTAAGACATGCCCTAAAAAGTCTGTTCATTCTCGCCGCCATCAATAAACTGGGCGCGCATCGAAAATATGAATCGCAAGCCGTCAATGCTCGTAATTTTTTTCACGGTCTTCATCGACCTGATCGGTTTTGGCATTGTTGTGCCATTGGTGCCGATTTACACGCGCGATTTCGGCGCGGGCGCCTGGCTCGGCGTCATTTTGGCGTCGTTCTCCGCCATGCAATTTGTGTTCTCGCCGATTTGGGGACGCCTGTCAGACCGGTATGGCCGCCGTCCCATTTTATTAATCAGTACTGCGGGTGCGTCCTTGTCCTATGTGTTATTTGCCTTGGGCGCAGGCATCACCAACCATCATATAGCGCTGGCGGTGTTGGTCGCGTCCCGAATGTTCGCGGGTGCCTGTGGTGGCAACATTGCCGTGGCCCAGGCGTATATCGCCGACATCACGCCGCCGGAAAACCGTTCAAAACGCATGGGACTCATTGGCATGGCCTTTGGCCTGGGATTTATTTTCGGCCCCATCATTGGCGGCGTTGCTTTGAAATTTGGCAACAGCGCTGCTCCCGGTTGGGCGGCGGCTGTACTTTGTGCGCTGAATTTCTTGCTCGCATTCTCAATTCTGGCAGAGAGTTTGAAACCGGATTCAGGTCGTGTCAGCAGCCGTCCTCATTTCGCTCAATGGGCGCACACGTTGGCCCAGCCCAAAATCGGTCTGCTCATCCTGGTATTCTTCCTGTCCACCGTTGCGTTCAGTTGTTTTGAGAGCACGCTGGCCTTGCTGGTGAACGATGACTTTAAACTGGGTATCACCGTGGACGCCGCCAAACCAGTAACCACCGTCATCTGGCTCTTTGTTTTCTGTGGCATCATCAGCGCTTTCATCCAAGGCGGTTTGATTGGGCGCATGGTGAAGCTGATGGGCGAGCCGAAGCTCATTGCCTTCAGCCTCTTTCTTACCGGTGCGGCACTGGTTTGGTTGCCGCTTATCAAGGGCGATGGCCCATTGAAATGGTCTGCCGTTTTCCACCTGACAGATTTGCCGTGGGTTAAAATGTTGCTCGCGCTGGCATTGCTGGCCATAGGTTCCGGCCTGACGCGTGCGCCCGTTTTTGGAATGATCTCGAATTTAACGCCGGCCAACGAGCAGGGTGCCACCATTGGCGTGGCTCAAAGCGCCGGCAGTCTTGCGCGTATTGTGGGCCCGATCTTTGCCGCCACTCTTTACGTTTATGCAATCGAAATGCCGTACATCATTTGCGGCGGCATTTCCGTGCTGGCCGGACTATTGGCCGCCCTTCTGTTGGCCAAAAAATAAAATCGACCGCACCCCGGAAAGCGCGGTTGAAAAGTTTTGCGGCGGACTGACTTCACACCCGGAACATTATCAGCCCGCCGCCTTGCCGTTCACTCGAACGGAAGCTCAGTTATTACCGGGCGGCGGGGGACCGCCGGCACCATCAGGACCACCACCGGGCGGAGGACCACCAGCGCCGTCGGGACCGCCATCAGGCGGCGGGCCACCTGCACCATCCGGGCCGCCACCACCAGGACCGCCGGGGCCACCGTCGGGCGGACCACCCGCACCACCACGCATGCCACCGCGACCGCCTTGCGGGTGATTGCCGAGGTATTCTTCGCGGGTCAATTTACCGTCGCCGTTTTTATCCAGCGTCTTCAAGGCGGCGCTGGCATTGGCGATTTCCTTGGCGTCAATGATGCCGTCGCCATTGGCGTCGAGTGCCTTGACGATGGGCGGCAACGGCGGACGCGGGGCGTCGGCTGGCGCATCCGTGGGAACTGGCGGCAGATATTCATTGGTCGTCAATACACCGTCACCGTTCTTGTCCAAGGTGAGTAATGCCGCACTGGCATTGGCAATTTCCGTGGCGTCAATCACGCCGTCATGGTTGGCATCCAGTACACTGATAATTGGCAAGGGCGGGGGACGATGATGACGTCCACCTCCGCCTGGACCTCCGCCTTGGCCACCGGGGCCTCCGCCTGGACCGCCAGGTCCACCAGCCCCAGGTGGGCCGTCGTTGTTATCTTGCGCGCTGGCGAGCAGCGCGGTGGTGCCCAGCGCCAGGAGCGCCAGGAATAAGGTGCGTTTTAGTTTCATAATTACCTTTCGTGTTGTGGTTAATTTCTGGGTGTAAATTTTCAAGCCAGGCAGGCGGCTTTGGTTTCGATGTCGGCGACTTCAAGTGCCCGTTGCAGGGACGTCAACGGAAATGGTTTATTTAATAGCGCGGCAAATCCGGCATGTTGAGTCGCCGATTCGCTGAAATAACCACTGCCCGTGGCGAGGATGATTTTTTGCGCTGGCGAATGGGCCAGCAATTGGCGACAGAGCTCCACGCCGTCCATGCCCGGCATTTCAAAATCGGTGATCACCACCTCATAAGCGCACGGTTCGGCAGCGAAGGCGGCCAGGGCGGATTGAGGGGAATTATGGCATTCAATGGCGGCGGCGGTGTGATGCTCCAGCATGGCCGACAACATCATCAAGATATCTTTATTGTCGTCCACCAGCATCCAGCGCCGGGTTTGATTGGAGGAAAATTCAAGGTGCATACAGGCTCCTTTATTTTTTCAAAACCACGCTTATGGCGAACCTTACCCGCGCCGTCTGGCTTGCGGGTATCCGCTTGGTCGTGTGTTTTGTTTCACTTTTCATGATGCCACTTTACCTGAATCAACCTTAAGCTCTCGTTAAGCACGAAAAATTTTTAATAATTTTTTGGCCTGGCAGTGTTGGCTTGCGTGAGGAATTGCGAGTCGGAGAGCGTCTTTAAAAAGGCCACTAAAGCCTGTTTATCGCCTGCGCTCAGGGGTACGCCGCCGTCGGGATGCTTGGCTAGGTTGGGGTCAAGCGTCGCGCTGCGGCGAACACCCGTGGAATAATGTTCCACCACCTCCTCCAGTGTGCGAAAACGTCCGTCGTGCATGTATGGCGCAGTCAGGGCAATGTTGCGCAGCGATGGCACGGCAAATTTGCCGCGGTCCGAGGCCTTGCCCGTGACCTTTTCCCGGCCTATATCCGCAAACGTTTCATCTGAGCCATTGTTGGCAAACGCCTGGCTTTGAAACAACGGCCCGCCATGGCAATGAAAACAATCTGCGCCGTATTGATTCCGGCGGGGATCGTATTCGGTGGAAAATAACTCAAACCCGCGCTGCTCGTCATCGGTGAACTTTTCCTCGCCGCGCATTACCCGGTCAAATTTGGCATTAAACGACGTCAACGTGAGCAGGTAATTTTCCAATGCCAGTGAAATTTTCTCCGCCGTGATTTCCGGTGTACCAAAAGCAGCCGTAAACAATTCAGGATAATTGGGCGAGTTCGGTGTGATGGGCGGTCCGGTCAATTTCTGCACGAGGTTGGTCAGCGTCTGGTGCATTTCGATGGGATTTTGAATGGGTTGCAAAACCTGCTCGCGCAGGCTGCTGGCCCGGCCATCCCAGAAAAATTCACGTTTCCATGCAAGGTTAACCAACGGCATCGAATTTCGCGTACCCAAATCGCCCTCGGCACCGCGCGCCGTCTTGCGCCCATCGGTAAACGCTTTCTCGGGCGAGTGACAGTCCGCGCACGATTGGCTGTTGTTAATGGATAGATGTTTGTCGAAGAACAAGGTCTCGCCCAACGTTACCCGCTCTACGATGAGCGGATTATCGCGCGGCAACTCTGGAATTGGAAACGTCGCGCTCATCTTAAATTCGTACGGCGTGAATTTGGCAGGCAAATACAACGGCTTGGGATGTGCCATGGCAATTTCCTCCGTCGTCAAATTGCTGATGCGATGCACCCGGAACGCGCCAACCAAATCCTTCACCAGCGCGGCCGAAATGGGGTCGCCATCACGCGAATGGGTGGACGAGCCGTCCTTGCCAAACGATAGCGGGCGCGGCGCATTTAGCACGGTGGCCAGGTCAAAATCGAGTTCGAGTTTCGTTTCATTGGTAATAACCAACGGCGTGGCCAGCGTGATGCGCACCGCGTTGGTGTCGCGGGCCAGGTGATATGCCCAGCCATCAAGCTGGCCGTTGGAATTCCGCCACAATCCTTCCAACGCGAGGAAAATGTAGCCGCCTTGCCAGCTCCAGTTCAGTCCGTCCAAATTGGGATTCAGGGGATGGTTGGCTGGAAATTTTGCGGTGTCCGCGTGATTCAGATTGGTATTGAGCCCGACTAGAAAGCGGACCGACTGAAATTCTCCAGCGGGAATATTATCCAAGCGCACCGAATCCCGGTTTTGGTCAAAGTCCAGCCAGCCTACGGAATTGGACATTTCCAGCCACGAGCCGTCGTTGCGCTGCAATTCAAAGTCACTCACCAAATAACTGACGCGTGTAATGGAAAAGGTTTCGCCCGCAGACGTTTGATAGCGAAACGACGCGGGCTGAAGCTTTTCACCAGAAACTTTCGGCGCGATCTGAATTTGCAACACCGCCGCATCCGTTGCGCCCTGCATCAGGCCGATGGCAACGCCAATGCAGATGAGCAGCCATCGGCTCATTTGGGTTCGTAGTTTCCGTTCGTCCATGTCAGCGTGGTTGTTTTGGCCTGTAAATTGGCGGCGGTCAAGGCGGTGTTCGCCGTGTTGACGAAGTTGGTGGTCACGGGTTCGCCAATCGAGCGGATGAGGCAGCCCACGGGTTTGCCATGATAACGGCGGCCCATGCTGTAAGGATAAACCGGCACGCCATTCGCATCAATTGTCGTGAAATACGCATAAGTGCCATTCGGGTATTCCGGCGTTACGCACCAACGCCCATTGACTTCATCGAGGTCAAAATCTTTGCCCAAAGTTTTTCCGCAATCACCTAGATAGGCATAGTCTTCAATATAATGCCCCAGCGGATACATCTGGCTCACGTTGGGGCCGGTTTGGGTGCTGGCCAATTGGGCGGAGCGATTATGCTCGCGCGCATCCCAGGCGGGCAGGATGGTCCGGCCGGCTTGGGCGAGGTCATCCGCGCCGTTTTGTCCGTTGCGGAGCGTAAAGCCTGAAACCATCCGGCGCACGCCGCTGGCTGCGTTGGTGGGATTCGCATAGCCGTATGGTCCGTAAATCGGATAGCCATCCTGCATCCAGCCAAGAATCGGCGAATGTTTTGTGACCGGGGTGCTGCTCTCGTGATACAGCTTGGTTGCATCATCAAAGTCCACGTGGTCGCCCAGCAAATAACGCAGGGCAATCGGCTCCGCATGATAATGATAACGCCCCCAATTTTGCTGATGCGCATAGGCGGCATCAAATGTGCGGCTTTCATTCACGAACGCATCACGGTTCCAAACATGATCGCCCTGGCCAATACCCGCGCGCGGATCGGCATCGCGGCCACTTTGATTTGAATAGGAAAACGCATCGTTGGAATCAAAAATTCGTACCCCATCCACGGTCATGCCGATTTCGCCCAACGGATTAAAACGTTCAGCCGTTTGCACGGCAGGATGACGCGGAAAGGCATAGATGAGGTGCTGGTCAGTCGGCAAATTGGGGAACCGGCCATTGAGCCATGGCCCCATGATTTGACTGCCCAAGCCCGTGCTGCGGATGTAAATCCAGTTGCTCGAAGATAGAATCTCCTGCACGCCGCAATAGGCCGGCTGCGATTGAGTATTACGGCCATTGCTCCAGGTCGTTTCCGTCTGCCCGGACGCCTTGGCGGCATTGTTCGCGTAAATCTGCGCGTATTTGCCAGAATCCAGCGTAAACCACGATGTGATTTGCGGATCATTGGAGTCCGCGTAACTTTTGAACGCAATGAAAAGCAGAATTCTGAGGAATGTTTTCATGAAATCATCCTAGCGGATACAACCTTAAGCAAACGTGAAGGTCAAAATGATTCTCGCTTCTGATGGGCCAGCCGGGGTTTGCCAAGTGCCGGGCCATACGATTTACTATGGTCGTGTTTACGGAGTTATTCCAACGCTTTCGCCCGCGCCCGGCGCAGTCGTCCACCGTCCAGCCTTTGCAAATTGGCACCCGGACGATTCCGCTGCTGGTTGTGCGCAACCCCCGCGCACGCCGCTATCTCTTGCGCGTACAGCCCGATGGTTCAGCGCGTGTGACCATTCCCCGGGGCGGTAGTCTGGCCCAGGCCCAATCGTTTGTGGAACGACACCGCGACTGGCTGGAGCAACACCTTCAGCGGCTTCAATCGCAACCTCGCGTGTCCTCAAGCTGGCAAATCGGTACGGAAATTTATTTTCGCGGCGAACCCGTGCGAATCGAAGCCGATGGAGCAGGGGACATACGATTCGGAACCGAACGGCTGCTTGTAAAAGATATCGGTGCCGACTTGCGACCGGCCATTGAGCACCATCTCCGCAAGCTGGGCACTCGGGAACTGCCGCCGCGCGTGTTGGAACTGGCCGCACGACATCAGTTGCCCGTAAAACGTGTTTCGGTGCGCAATCAACGCTCGCGCTGGGGTTCCTGTTCCCGGCGCGGGACCATTTCACTCAACTGGCGCTTGATCCAAACGCCCGTGCACGTGCGGGATTACATCATTTTCCACGAACTGGCGCATCTGCGGCAGATGAATCATTCGGATAAATTTTGGCTCGAAGTGGAGCGACTGTGTCCAGATTATCTCACGGCTGAAAAATGGCTGAAAACAAACCGGCAACTGCTGCGTTAGCGCAATTGCCGGTTGATTATGCTTGAGCTGCTTAAAGCGGCGGGAGTGCCAGTATGTCCACGTGGTCATCCATATAGACCACGTTTTTACCCAGTTTCGGCGGGCGCGGATGGAATTCCCCGTAGTCGAGAAATAAAGGGGTGGTGGTAGGTGGAAACAAGAGTGTCTTTTGGTCTTCGCTCTGCTGGGTGACTTCGCCGTTAACCATGGTGATACTGTAAATCTTAACATCGCTGTGACGTGTTTCGTCAATGCGATGGCCATTCAAGTCGGAGTTCCATTCATAGCTGGAGCCTTCGTTTTTATAATAGGACGCCCCGGTGTCGCATGGGCACTTGAAGACGGCCCCGCTCGTATTGGTAGTGCCCGAACTTCGGCCAGCGTATGAGCTGAGGGCGTCGCAAATGCGCGGAAGGGGTTTTGCCGGGTCCATGGGAATGGTGGGCAGCGATTCGGCGGACGGCATTAGCTGGTTGTTATCATCGGAATAGATTCTGACGGCCATGCCCAATTGCCGAAGCTGGCTTACGCACACAGTATTTTGCGCGCGATTCTTGGCGCGGGCGAGCGCTGGCATCAACAAGGCGGCGAGAATCCCAATGATGGCCAGGACTACCAGTAATTCAACCAAGGTGAATCCTGGGGGATGATTTTCGTGACGGTCGGTCATGCGGAGTTTCATATATTATATAGGAATGATGGCTGGTCAGTTGTTGGTGGGTTTTTGGTGCAACCGACGGGCATTTTCGGCGCGTTGTTCCGGGGTAAGATGGACGTACTTTTCCATGTTGGCCCTTTGGACTTCCGAGGTTAATTCATCCTGTAGCGTGGCCTGTGACGATGGCCCATTGGATTTGCCCGCTCCAGCCAGGAACTTGGTTGCAAAGTCCGATATTTTCGTTATTGCCAGCCCTGGCAATAGCATTTGTTTTAACACGTACAATGTCTTGGTCTTTGCATGAGTTGAGCGGGCCAATGCTTCGGCATTGGCGGGGCTGGCCGTATAATTCGCATTATGCCGCAGTTGAGGCAGCAGGTGTTCCTCCAGCAGGAGATTTTCTGACGACCATGATTCCCCGGGCTCGGATTCGCCGTTGTTATTGTAGCTGGTGGTGGTAGTTAAAACCTTCGATCCGAAATGTTCTCTGCCAATAATCGTCTGGCCTGACTTCTTCGATAATGCCTCCTGAAGCGCCTGCTGTGCCTGCTGGGACATCCTATCTGGATTGATTCCCGTGGAGGCGAAGCCATTGGTGAAGCCATGGGTAAAAATTTTGGTTGTCACGTGGGCATTGCCGTTGGCCAGCGCCTGTTTGAGGGCCGCTTGTGTGCCGTTGGATAAAGCGGCTGAAATGTCCTCGGAGTTGAGTGTGGCGCTTCCCACCTCATTAGAGCCGGACGTGATCGGCCTGGTAAAGACAGGCAGATTTGTGTCCGAGGGGTCGTTTGCATTGCCGGCCAGAGACCCGGTAAATATTTTAGTGTTGGCCCAGCCGGATGTTAAATTGGTCCAGCCGTAACAGTCGGTATGTCCACGCAACAGCGATTTCTTCAGTTGCTCCAGGTTGTAGCTGGATTGATAGACCGCGTAGCAAACCCCGGCCATGGCTCCGGATTGCTCTGCCAGCTTGTCCAAGGCATCGGTGAGCGGAACGTTGTCCAGGTCCAGCGTGACCCGGCCATTGAGGTTGGTGTCGGCGATGATGGGTTCCCAGGTTTGCCATCGCAGGCTGCGAATGACTTCCGCCACCGGGGCATTATGAACGTGCAACGAGACAATGTTTTTGTGGGCGCGCCAGGCGGCCCGGCCAGCCCAAGCCATGCCCATGGCGATCACGATGATGATTACAATCCAGACCATTTTTTTCATATTAATTTTTATTTAAGTTAAGTGCGCAACTTGCGCTGACACCGCCATCATCAAACGAAATCTGCCTCCCATTCGACGCAATTGTGACCAACCGGGGATAGTTTGAAACGAACCGGGCTGCCGGTGAAACGGTGGTTAAAGCTTGGCGGGACCTTCCTGCAACTCATGTCGAATCGTGTCCCGGCTTCCTGTTCCGGGCGCGGCACCATTTCGCTCAACTGGCGTTTGATTTGGACGCCCGCGTTCGTGCGGGACTAACTCATATTTCTGCGAGGATAAATTTTGGCTCGAAGTGGAACGATTGTGTCCGGCTTACCTGACGGCTGAAAGCTGGCTGAAAACAAACCGGCAACTGCTGCGTTAGCGCAATTGCCGGTTGATTATGTTTGAGCTGCTTAAAAATGCGGGAGTGCCAATGTCTGTTCAATGGTTTGGCTTAAAACCAATCCTCTCCGCCGCGAACCATTTCCCCCACTCACTGCGGACGTGGCGAAGGCGTGACCCAGCCCGCATGCCAGGTATAATTCCACAGGCTTTCCAATTTTGCTAATTCCACATGGCCGTCAACCATACCCATGTTGATGGCTCCGGGCATTTTCTGGCTGGTGTCAAAATCGCGGGGAGCCCGCGCCGGGTTAAATCCCCCGTGACGCGCAAGCGTGCAACGCCCCATCTCCGCCGCCGTTGGGCCAAACCCCAGCATCTCGCCGTTGTAGAGATCACTGCTCGGCGGGTCCGTTTCCAGCGGAGCCACGTCCACAAAATTACAATCCATGAACATCGGGCTTAGGGTCGCATTTTGCACCTGGGATTCCTTATGCATGTAATATTCGGGATGAGCGGCCGCCCCGCCCGAGTAACCATAATTATTCGTATTGTACAACCAGGCATTCAAGGCGTAGCTGCCGTAATACGGAGTCTGGGGCGAGTTCCAATACCACGTTGTATCCGCCGAACCAGTTTTAGCGTAACCCGGAGGCGTAACATCGGGTTCATGGGTGTTGGGACAAATCAGGCACTTCAACAACGATTGCGAGCTGCAAATGCTCATCCATAACGCGCCGGGGTTGGCCGGATCGTTATACTCTGGAAAAGTTCCCTGATCTCCCGTCGTTATGGTCCCGGTCAACACGAGCTGTTTGAGATTGTTCACGCATTGAATCTGACGTGCCCTGGCCTTGGCCGCCGACAACGCCGGCAGTAACAATGCCGCCAGGATGCCGATGATGGCGATGACCACCAGCAGTTCCACCAAGGTGAAGCCAGACCGGCTTTTTTGAGTTTTAAATAAAGAATAGATGTTCATGGGTGCGGAATAAGTAATGAGTTTTACGGACTTCTCCATTTTGGCACTTTGAATTTCCTTGATGAGGTCATCCCCAATTATGGCCTGTGGCCCTGCCTGATATTAAATTGCTCCAGCCGTAACGATCCGTATGTCCACGCAACCGCGATTTCTTCAGTTGCTGCAGATTGTAATTGGATTGATAGACCGCAATGATAATTCCAATCCAGGTAATTTTTTTCATGTTAATGTTTTGTTTGAGTTAAGTGCGCCACTTGCGCTGACACCGCCATCATCAAACGAAACGAGCTTGCGCTTCGACGCAATTGTGACCAAGCAGGGATAGTTTGAAACGAACCGGGCTGCCGGTGAAACGGCAGTTACAACTTGGCAAGACGTTCCTGCAACTCATGCAGGCTGCACGTCATGTCGAGCCGTGTACCATTGTGAAGTATGACGCAATATTCGCCGGCGGCCAGCGGCTGAAGTTCCCGGATGCGCGAGAGATTGACCATGGCCGAGCGGCTGATGCGCATGAAACCCGCCGCCGCCAGCTTCGTTTCCATCGCCGTCATCGTATCGCGAATCATGTGGCGATCCTTGCCCGCGTGGAGCAACAGATAATTGCCGTCGGCTTCGACGTGATCAATTTCCTGCGCCTTCAGAAAAATAATTCGCCCGGCCGAGCGCACCAAAATACGCGGCACCGTGGTTGAACCTTTCACCTGCGCCAGCAACGCGGCCAGGTGCGGGTCGGGGGCAGGGGACGTCTCGCGTTTCTTGATTTGCTCGCGCGCCCGTTGCAAGGCAGTTTTAAAGCGCGATTGCTTGTACGGCTTCAACAAATAATCAACAGCATTAACTTCAAACGCGCGGATGGCGTGCCGGTCGTGGGCCGTGGTAAAAATAATGGCCGGCACATTCGCCGGTTCGAGCAGCTCCAGCACCTCAAAGCCGTTCAGCCGCGGCATCTGCACATCCAGAAACAACAGGTCAGGATGATGCTGTTCAACGGCCTTTACCGCCGCCGCCCCGTTGGCGCACTCGGCCACAATTTCCACATCCGGCTCTTCCGCCAGGAAAGACCGGAGACCTTCGCGCGCCAGCGGTTCATCATCCACAATGATAATCCGGAGTTTCATGCGCTGAACGGCAAAATGATTTGCACCGACACACCACCTTGCGGGCGCGTTTGGATTTGAAACTGGAATTCGCCGGGGTAGAGCGTTTCCAGCCGCTTCCGCACGCTCGACAAGCCGATGCCCGAACTCAATGGCGACGCATCGGCCCCGGCGGGCAAACCAACGCCATCGTCTTCAACCGTTAAAACCAGTTGATTACCCCGGCGTTCCGCACGGATTAAAACCAGGCCGGCGTTGGGCAGGGGCTCAATGCCATGGCGAATGGCATTTTCCGCCAGCGGCTGGAGCAAGAGCGCCGGTACCGGGCAATCCATCACCGCTGGCTCAATCTGCTTTTCAAAGCGCAGCCGGTCGCCGAAGCGCATCTGCTGAATCTCCATGTACCGGTCGATAAATTCCATTTCCTCGCGCAAGGAAATTTGCTGGCGCTCGGATTGATCCAGCGACAGCCGGAGCAGTTCGCTCAAGGAAACCAGCATTTCATGCGCCGCCGTGGGGTCGCGGCGAACCAGCGTGGCAATGCCATTCAGTGCGTTGAAAAGAAAATGCGGCTGCAACTGTGCCTTCAAGGCGCCCAAGCGGGCTTCGTTCAGTTGTGCCGAGAGCAGCACCGCCTGTTTTTCCCGCTCCCGGTACCGGCGTTGAAATCCGGCCGCATGGGCCAGGCCCAGCAGGCCCAGATAAGCCAGCGAATGCAATCCCATGGACGGCTGGAAATAGTTGAAGAAAGGCTCCGGCAACGGCTTCGGGAGCCATTTGTAGTGCTTGACGCTGGATGACAGGCTGCCAACCATGAAACTGAGATCCAGAGTGTCCGTCATCGAATTTGTCATTACGCCCGCCATGAGATTGGTCGCAAACAAATAATCGGTTCCGAGCATAATCCCCCGTCGCGGCAGATGGCCTTGCAAATTGGTGGATTTGGTAATGGTGCCGGTAGTTGCCGTGTTCAGGCTGTTGCTGGTAATTTGTAAAGTGCTGGTTAAATCGGGTAGCACGCTCTGTATCAGCTTTTGGAGGGCCTTGTCATTGGTATTTTTAGCGCCGGCTGGGCCTGTGGTTGAGATCACCACTGTCTCGGTGGCAACCTGTGATCGATTTGCCAGCAACAGCGAGCCCTCGACAAAGCCATAGCCCGCCAGCAGCAATACTGGAATACGCCATTTCAAGTGGCCTTTCTCCAGCGGAAAACGGTAGCCCAGCCACAACACATACGGCGCAAACAAAATCCAGCCCCAAATCCAGTGGAAATTGACTTGTAACAATTCCAGCCATTCCCGCAACCGCAGCCACCATGGCTTGCCCGCATTGCTATTCTGATTGAAAATCAAAAATTCCGGCGTTGATTTAGGATGCAGCAACCACCACGAAACCAGCACCACCACGACGGTCCACGCCACAAATGCTCCCGCCCAAATGCAGGTCCGCCGCAGCCTGGCTGCGTTCGACTTGTTTACGGATGACGGAGCACTTTCCATTTCACATGACCGGGTAATGTTTGCAATTTAATCGCAGCCACAACTAGCTGCAAAATCTTTTGCCATAGCGTGACCCAAACCCATTGCCAGTAAAGTGGATTGTGATAAACCCGCCATAAACCGTGATGAAATGGGAGTATTTACGATGTTTTAACTACTGGAAGTAACAAAATGCGGTAGCGTTTTTTGTGGAACCCTTGGATTGGATATGGAGAACGCTAAATGGCACAGTGGAGTTGTTGAGACCATTTCAAGCGGCCTTTATCAGCCAACGAGCGTGAGCGACGTGTTGGCGGGGAATTGGACTGCTGGCGCGGGCGTATTATCCGCAGTCAATGTCTTGAGCCAGTCAGGCTTTCTCCTACTTTTCTACATTGGTTTCAAACGTTAAAGGCCAAATTAACTAATGGGGTAGCGTTCCGATACCGAACATTATTCCGAGCCTCATTTTTTGGGATGTAACTCTTCATCCAATTCTTGACTAGACTTAAAGGCATCATGGGTGGATTTTTGAAGCTCCTTTGACCTTTCTTCTTCTTGTGCTTGTGCCGCTGATTGACCGGAGGAAATGGAAAAACTGT
>Ga0265327_10003829_pt1 | contig 13894 bp, 15 predicted proteins | sample 41621metaG_FD_202089 | JGI IMG/M metagenome (GOLD analysis project Ga0265327, IMG submission 202089) | Rhizosphere microbial communities from Carex aquatilis grown in University of Washington, Seatle, WA, United States - 4-16-21 metaG | ecosystem: Host-associated > Plants > Roots > Rhizosphere... | reverse complement strand
TATGGTGTCTATAACTATGGAATCATCGAACGGATCCTGGAGAAAGAACTGGATAAACACGATGTTCCCGATAAAGCAGAACAGCTGCAAATGCCCCTGCATGATAATATCCGCGGAGAAAACTATTATAAATGATCACCCTTAAAAACAACCAATTATGAATGCAGAAACCTTGGAAAAGATGCGTAAAATGAAGCTGCTGGGCATGCACCGGAGCTTTAAAACGAGCGTGGAAACGCCGGAGGATACTCAATATACCCCGGATGAACTGGTAGCCCATCTCATTGATTCAGAATGGGATGAACGGCAGAACAGGAGTATTGAACAAAAGATCCGCAATGCCCGGTTCCGGTACCAGGCAGTATTGGAGGATGTCAATTATACTGCCGGCCGGAATCTGGAAAAGAACCAGGTACTGCGCTTTGCCGATTGTTCGTTTATTGAAAAAAGTGAGAACATTCTGATCACGGGCAGTACAGGTATTGGCAAAAGTTACCTGGCCTCAGCGCTTGGTTATCATGCCTGTAGCCTGGGATACCGGGTCGTTTACTTCAGCGTACCGAAGTTGTTCTCCAAACTGAAAATGAGTAAGGCCGATGGGTCGTATCTGAAAGAAGTAGCCCGGATTGAGCGGCAACACCTGTTGATTATGGATGATTTTGGAATGCAGCCTTTTGATTCAGCAAGCAGAGCAGCGCTTATGGAACTGATTGAAGACCGGCATGGGAAAGGATCCATGATTATTACGTCCCAGCTTCCGGTAAGTAAATGGTATGATGTAATCGGGGAGCAGACCATTGCCGATGCAATACTGGACCGGATTGTTCATAATGCGCACCGACTTGAATTAGAGGGAGAATCACTCAGAAAACGGAAGAGCACCAATGATTAAAGAAAAAGAGGGTTTGGGTGCCCGGAACCGCTTTATCCACATAAATTTTCTATACGGCTAACAAGCCATTGGGGCTTGTTGCCTAAAAATTTATATGGATAAAGCTACCTGAGGAGTAGCTTTAAAATAAATTTACAACCGAGTTAAAAAGGACATTAAAAAACCAATAATTTTAATCACGAAATAGCAGCACGAACGATTGAAAAATCAACAGAAAAAAAGGGGACAAAATGATCAGAAAAAGTGGTGGTCAATTTGCTCCGGCTGGAGGTGGTCAGTTTGCTCCGGCTAGAGGTGGTCAGTTTGACCGGCATTTGCACCTTGCCGAAAATGAAGATGAAGGCATTGCGGCATAATATCCCTCAACATAAGCTAGTATTTTTATACGCTTATATTGGTGTAATATATCACGAATTGGAAATAAGCCCAGTTAGTAATAAAGCTCCAAAAATAAATATTGAGTTTGATTTTGGCACTCAGCCTAAGGCTAAAATCGTCCCATTCTTCCCTAATCAGGAAAATTCTTCCTTGCAATCTGCATAGATAACTTTTTAAAAACAATAAAATGAATACTGAAAATCAATTAGTGGTTCTGCCACTGGGAGAGGTTATTGCCATCATTGAAGGTATTTTAACCAAATTCCGCAATGAACAAAATGAGCCGTACCATAGCCTTGGGAAAGTTACCCCAACGACTTACACCCGCAATGAAGTGGCTGCAATACTTAAGGTTACTCCAAATACGGTTTCAAGGTATCGTAAAAAGCAGTTGATTCACGGCAGTTGCTTAAATGGCAAATGGCGATTTAGCGAAAAAGAATTAAACCGATTTATCAATCTTAAAACAAAATAACTATGCTAAAAATTCATTTTTTATTGCGTAAACCTAAACGGAAAGGAAGGAAGGCCATTTATGTCACAGTTAGATATCAGCGTCAAACTGTAATTCTATATCCACATTTAAATATTCACTCTGACGGCTGGATAAGCAAACCGGGTATTAGTAAGCCAAGAGATATCCCTGAAAATGAAGACTTGAAGGACCAAATCTACAATTTTGAAAAATTGGTTAGGGCAACGCATCTTGATTTGCAGAGGCTTACTCCTGGAACAATAGTACCTGGTGCGTTGTTGAAAAAGGCTGTCAATGGCAAAAAGCTCATAGATGAAGTAAATGATGTTGTGAAAATTGAAAAGCAGAAGCCGCTATTAATTACGGTCTTCCTTCAAACCATGATTGATCATAGTAAAAGTGGTAAAAGAAAGAGTCAAGAGAGTAAGCAATTAACTCCTGCTACTATATCAACTTACGAAACAACTAAGAAGCATTTTGAAGATTTCCAAGCTAAAAACTATAAGAAATATTCCTTATTGGATATTGATCAAAAGCTAATTGACGGGTTTTCGGATTATCTAACTCACGATTTGAAAATGGCGTTCAATGGTGCAGGTAAGTACATGAAGACATTTAGAACTATGTTGAACTATGCAAGGCAATTAAAGTTGATTGGTGCAGAAGTCTTGATTGACAACAAGATTAAGGTTACTCATGAAACTCCCGATAACATTTATCTTACGACTAAAGAAATAAGTGATATGATGGAATTGAAAGATTTTGATACGCCTTTGTATGAGGTCGTTCGTGACTTGTTTGTTATAGGCTGTAAAACTGGACTTAGATACAGTGATTATGCTATGCTCAGTAAAGCAAGGATTGATAATGACTTCATCTACATTACTCAGAAAAAGACACAAAGCAGAGTAACAATACCTATACACCCAATTGTGAAACAAATGCTCTCTAAATATCCAGATGGCCTACCGGCAGCGCCACCTAATCAAGTCTTTAACAGGTATTTGAAAGAGATTGCTAAGAAATTGCCTCAACTTAATACTGATTTTGAAAAGGTTCTCACTCGTGAAGGTCTGCCTGATTCTAAAATATACAAAAAATATGAAATAATAAGCTCTCACAGTTCACGGAGATCCTTTGCCACTAACGAGTATCTTAATGGCACTCCGACAATAACTATCATGGCTATTACCGGACATAAATCTGAGAAGTCTTTTTTATCTTATATCAAAGCTGATTCACTTCAACACGCAATGTTGATGAGAGATAGATGGAATAGAGACAACAATGATATGGAAACCCAAGTGGTATATAGTCGTAATGAACTAAAAACTAAAAACTAAATTCTGGCAAATTTGATATTACGTGAAACCCGCTCTTGGAGCGGGTTTCACGTTTATACTAATTCAATTTAACTGAAAATATTAGCTAAAAGCCTTCATGTATTTATAAGCCATGGACGTTAGAAATTCGCACAACCCTTCAATTCCAAAGTGAATCTGTTGGGTATTTTGTAGCCGCCTATATTCAGATTGAGTAGCCATTAATCTTTACCAAAAACACTTTCAGGAGACATTGAATCCTCGTCAAAATCGTCATCATGTCTATTTGGGAACATCCGGTCAAGTTCAGCATCCTCATCATAAAAGTCCATCTCATTTTGAATCCGTTCCACTCTCTTAACCAATTTACCATATTGGCTCATGATATTTTCTTCCGGAGGCAACATTTCTAATTCATAATCCAAGGCTTCTTTAATCTCATAGTACATCTCTTCAATTTGTTCTGAATTATCCGAATTTTCGCTTTCCTCAACGTTATTTTCTTCGCGATTTTCGGAAATTTTAGTTTCCAGAGCTGTGATTTTTTGTTCAAGCTCAGCAAATTGTTGATGCATTTTCATGAGTGGTTTGACAATGGTATAATTACTACCAACAAATTTACATCCTCACTTCAACAACTTTTTAACCTTGATAAGTCCTATCAAATAATTATGTTACGACTACACTAACAGGCTTTAGCAAATTGAGGAAAAGGCAGGGTGTTGGAATTTTATCTAAGAGTATATAATCCCTTGCATCAAGGCTAACTCAAAATAGAATGCAATGTGTTTGAGGTAAGAATGGAATGCAAGCAGGGATAATTCTGAAGTTCATGAAATAAAAAGATGAAAATGAACTTTGAAAACCGCCACCTAAACCGCCACCTCATTTGATATAAAAAATGAAACCCGCTCTGGGAGCGGGTTTCAAGAGTTATTCGCGGACTGGACGGGACTCGAACCCGCGACCTCCGCCGTGACAGGGCGGCATTCTAACCAACTGAACTACCAATCCATTTTCCCTTTCGGGAGCGCAAAGATAATGGGATTGATCCCAATCATCCAAGAGTTTTATCTAAAAAATTATTGAGGCCCTAAGTCTGGCACTATCCTTGTCAGTTTCTTGTACATTACCATCACCTCCACATTCGCACCTCATGATTAAGCGTTCTTTACTCCCTCTTTTAGCCATCGCGGGCTCTCTTGCCGCCTGCACCGGAGATACCAATAACTCCACCCAGGCCCAGATCGACTCGGCAGCCAATGCACGCACCGCCGCCATGGAAGCCCAAATGAAGGTCAAAAACGACAGCATCATCAACCAGATGGCCCAAATCAAAGCAGATAGCTCCCTATTTGCAGATTCCATCGCCGCCTCCGCTCATGTCAGCAGCAACCTGCCGGTAACGGCTTCGAATAAACCGGTGACCCATCCCAATGCTCATGGCACGAAAACTCCGGATGCTGCGACACCGGTGGATCCGAAGAGGAAGTAGAAATTAGAGAGTCGAAAGCTGTTTTTGTATCAGGTAGCAAGTATCAGGTATCAGGCTGTTGGGAAGGGGTGCAAAGTGAAATAGAGTTCCTCCCCGCTCCATGGCTCTGTTTCTCGCTCTCCCTCTTCCGGTCCCCGCCGCGCCTTTGAGCCGCTGTGAGAAATTTTGGTTTTCTATCAATTTGGTAGATGACAGTCAAAAGTTGGTGGTCAAATTCTGACTAAAGTTGTTTCAGTCCGTTGATAAAATAGAGGGTATTTCTATATTTTAGCCTATGAAAATGTGACGCTTAAGGCCTCAAGGCCTGAGCAATTTGACGTGCCTGCATAACCCGGGCCCTCCTTCGCCATTCGGCTACGGCGGGGACCCCTAAAGGCACCGGGCTACTGCTGGCCTAAAGGCACAGTGGTGCATCTGATGTAATATTCGAAAATAGTCCTCTTTTTTAATTCGACCATCACAGCCAAACCTAAAAGCAAGGTAGGCTTCCTGAGCCGAAGAGCCCGGTCTCGATGCAGTCGAAAGGACTGTTATCTAGAGGATTCAATGGCATTGCGCAATTGGTATTGTGACCAACAAAGCCGGGAAATTTCCCAACCCCCATTGCGCCCTTTGCGTAACCGCTGCGTCCGTTGCGTGAAACCCGTTGCGTAAAACCTTTACTTCCGTAGAAAATTACTCAAGGTAAACATCACATTCCTCGTTCCTCGCTGATACATTAACGTTGAAACTGTGGAAGGCGTTAATACCCCATTTCCGGAAAACGTATCTGTTGTAGTGACCAGATTTATCGTAAACGAGGTGACTGTATCGCTGAATGCCAGGGTTACCGGGACACGCGCCTGCTGGATACCCGAAGAATCCTTTAATGTCAATATCATCATATTCGCCACTGAGGCAGTATCCGCGAAATTCTGATTCCAGAAAGGGTAGGCTCGGACAGAATCATAAATAGCGGACCCAACATAATCTCCAAGGTATTTCGCACGCCGTTCCGTTCCACATAGGGAATCCTCATAGCCAGTAGGACAGGAGCAGACCCCATACACACAAACACCGCCATTGGCACATTTCAGGGTCTTGCAATGATCCTGGTTACAGGACGCCAGAAAGCCTGCTCCCACCAGGAACAGCGCCATCACAAGCACAAATAAGATCCTAGCCGGTTTTGAAATTGCCATTCAATAATTGCTTCCGCAAACAAACCATGGGATAGTCCATGGCATTCAGCCTGCAATTTACCCCCCTTTATGGCTGGAAATACAGGTAATCCCGTTTTTCACATAAGCTTCAGTACCCCACAGCATGCAGCTATTTAACTTCGTCGCTGAAATGAAAGCCCTGCTTGCCGGACTCCTGTTCCTGACCTTCTTTAGCCTGTCGAGTAAAGCAGCGGAGTATTCCTTCAACTATACTCCCGCCTGCGCCCAGGCCTACCATCAATACCTGGCACTCAAACCAATATCAGCCGACGGGATCATCGAACGCGAGATCCTCGCCCATCCCTATAACCTCCTGCCCATCTACCTCAGCGACTATGGCGATTTCCTGACGCTCCTCCTCAATGGGGATCCTCACGAACGAGCCGAACGGGCCGGACATGAGTCTGAACGAATCCGTCTGATCAACCTGGGAGACGATCATGATCCCTGGAAACGCCTCTGCCTGGCAGGCGTTCATGTGCATTGGGCCATCATCCATATCCGCTTTGGAGAACAACTAAAAGCCGCCATGGCGTTCCGGAAAAGTTACCTGCTCCTCAAGGAGAATACCGCACTCTTCCCCGACTTTGCTCCCAATAAGGTTCTATACGGCGCTGAAGAAGCCATTGCCGGTACCATCCCGGATGAATACAATTGGCTCATGTCCATTTTCGGTACAAGAGGTAGTTTATCCGAAGGATCCGCCCGGCTCAATGCCTACCTAAAGGAAAACAGGACCGGCAGTCCCATGTATGAAGAAGCCCAGATCTATGACCTCTATATCCGGTTTTACCTGCAGGCTTCCAAAGCCTCTGCCTGGAAAGAGGTCTCCAGCGATACCCAGTTCGATGTAAAGGATAACCTGCTCCGGGCCTTTATCCGAACCAATCTGGCTCTTTCCTACCGCAAAGCCGATTATGCCTATGCCACCTTACAACAGGCATATACGATCCCGGGGATCCGAAATTACCCGGTCTTTGATTATGAAATGGGCTGCACCCAATTGCTGCGGCTTCAACCCGATTGTGTCCGGTACCTGGAAAGCTTCGTGTCCCGCAACAAAGGAAAATTATTCAATAAGGACGCCCTTCAAAAAGCGGCCTTTGCCAATTACCTGCAGGGAAATACGAGCAAGGCCGAAAGCTTTCGACAAACCATTCTCAAAGCGGGTAGTTTGAATACGGACGCAGATCGCCAGGCCCAACGCTTCGCCAAAAACGGAACCTGGCCCAATCCACTGTTATTAATGGTCAGGCTCATGATCGATGGGGGCTATTACCAGCAGGCCTTGCAAAAATTACAGGCTACGAATCTTGCAGCCTTTAGCACCATCCCTGATCAACTCGAATATAATTTCCGGCTTGGAAGGGCTCTTGAGGAAAATGGAGATGCGGTGAAGGCAGTTCAAGTTTATCAGCAGGTCATCAATAAAGGCAAGGAACGCCCGGAATATTTTGCTGCCCGTTCTGCCCTGCAAATGGCAGGCATCTACGAGCTTCGATCCCAATTCCAGGAAGCAAAAACCTATTATGAGTTATGCCTTTCCATGAAAGATCATGATTTCCAATCCTCGATCGATCAGCAGGCAAAAGCCGGACTGAATCGACTGAACCATAACTAATCCTGACTATTTTTCCTGCAGCAGCAGGTGAATATCCTCGATCAGGGTATCCAGTTGTGGTTTGTTCAGTCCATCATACTGACCGCGGATATGCCCCGTTTTATCGACAAGGATAAAACGTTGATCATGGATGAAATCCTTGTCGATGCTCACATGGGAAGTATCATCCTTGGTGGTGAGCAAATAACTTTCCCGGGCCATATCATACAGGCGTTTTTTGTCGCCAGTCAGGAACATCCATTGGTTTGCATCGGCATCAAATTTGCGGCCATAGGCTTTCATCGCCTCAACGGTATCGCGCTTGGGATCCACAGAATGCGAAAGGATAAGGAATTTTGGATTCCCCCGGAATGACTGATAGACCTTGACCATATTGTCGTTCATCTTCGGACACATCCCTTCACAGGTGGTGAAAAAGTATTCCGCGACATACACCTTACCAGCAACATCTTTTTTTGTAATGATCTTTCCGTCCTGGTTGACAAAGGTGAAGGTGTCAATCTGGTGACCCGGCATCCCCAGAACCGGCAAGGTCTTCTGAATATCACGGGTGGTATAGAAATAATACCCCATAAACCCGGCAGCCAATAAAATGAAGAATATGATCAGTGTAATAGTAATGGTTCGGTTGGACATAACGGCGCAAAGGTACTTAATGGACAGGGTCCAATCGTTCCTTTAGGCTCTTCCTCACTGATTTTCAAGTGTGCAAGCGCTTCTTAATTAATATCCTATTGCCTTTCAACTTTTCGGGACAATTGACGGAAAGCGGCCCATCCGAAGAAAATGTATTTTTACAGCATGTCCACCCGGGTGCTTACTTTATTTGGTGAGGAACTGATACCGGAAAAACCTAAACCGGTCCGGGTGAATCCACCGCGGGAGGCAATTGTGCCTGACCCTGTCATTGAAGAGCTGGTTTCTGAAGAAGAAGAAGCAACAGGCGAAAAGCTTTATTACAGTATCGGAGAGGTGGCCAAACTATTTAATGTCCGTACCTCTCATATTCGTTTCTGGACCAAATCCTTTCAGTTGAAGGTGCGGACCACGCGCAAAGGGGATCGTTTGTATAATCCGGAACGAATCGCCGACCTCAGGACCATATATGATCTGATCAAGGTTCGTGGCTTTACCATACCAGGTGCAAAAGCTCATATTAAAGCGTCTAAAACCAAGGGTTTGGGACTAATTGAATTGAAACAGGCACTTTTGCAGATCCGGAATCAATTGATTGCGATCCGGGATGAACTTTCGTAAACTAATTATCTATCAAATGAAAGCATTATTGATTGCCGGCTTGAGCCTCTTATGCTCCCTCCAGACCATTGCCCAGAAACAGTATGTTGTTTCCAAAGACGATCAAACCGGTGCTACCATATTCAAAGGGCCCATCAACTTTGACGACCTGAGCTCCGACCCAAGTTTTACATGGTATGCAAAAGGAATGAGTACCTATACACCTGATAGTGATGCTGTTCATTATCTCCGCAAAGAATTACCCGCTTTTACCGTGGTCATCCTAATGGGTACCTGGTGCGATGATTCCCAACTATTAATACCTAGACTCAGCAAAGTATTGGATCTATGCGGATTCCCAAAAAATAAAACGATTCTTTATGGGGTGGACCGGGCCAAAGAAACCGGCGGCATGGAAAGCCGGATCTATGAGGTCAAAAAAGTGCCGACCATCATTCTCTATAAAGGCAATCGGGAGGTTGGACGAATTGTTGAATCTGTAAAGCGCAATATTGAATCGGACCTGGCTCAAATGATTGAGCTGGACAACACCCACAACTAATTTTTTGCAGCGCCTCCGGGTGCCCTATTTCCAACTAACGCGTATGGTATTGCCAGAACATCTTGGCCTTTCATTTTTTCAATCCGGTCTACCGGAACACATCCAGATCTCGGATCTGGCACGGAAACGGATCAGCGATAACAGAAGTTTTCTCGATCAAAAATTATTGGACGGCAAAACCTATTATGGGATCAATACGGGTTTTGGATCCTTGTGCCAGGTGAAAATTGCCCCGGATGAATTAAGCCAATTGCAGGAAAACCTGGTTTGTTCGCATGCCTGCGGAATGGGTGATGAAGTATCCGAAGAAATTGTTCGGATTATGCTGCTACTGAAAGTCCAGGGTCTTAGCCAGGGATACAGTGGTGTACGATTGGAAGTAGTAGAGCGCCTGATCGACTTTTATAATCTGGGCATCCATCCTGTCGTTTATGAATTGGGTTCACTGGGTGCTTCTGGTGACCTGGCACCACTGGCTCATCTAAGCCTTCCCCTGATCGGGGAGGGACAAGTGTGTTACAAAGGGGTGCTGCGGGAAAGTGCCGAAGTTCTAGCAGAAACCGGATTGACAGTCCTGAAATTGAAGGCTAAGGAAGGGCTGGCTTTATTGAATGGAACCCAATTCATGAGTTCCTATGCGCTCTGGTGCTTACTCACAGCAAACCGACTCATGGCCTGGGCGCTTCCTATAAGTGCCCTATCGGCCGAAGGGTTTGATGCAAAACCGGAACCATTTTCTCCTCAAATCCATCGGGTCCGGGCTCACAAAGGACAGATCGATACTGCGGCCGCCATGCAAACCTGGTTTGCTGGTAGCGAAATCATCAATCGGCCAAAGACTCAGGTTCAGGATCCTTATTCCTTTCGTTGCATACCCCAGGTTCATGGGGCTACCGCAGATGTATTGGGTTTTGCACAACAGGTGATCGAAACGGAAATGGATTCTGTTACCGACAATCCCATTGTTTTTGCGGAGGATGACGTTATCATAAGTGGAGGGAATTTCCATGGACAACCACTGGCTTTGCAACTCGATTTCATGGCCATCGCGATGTCGGAACTGGCAAATATTTCCGAACGTAGAACCTATCTCCTGATTTCCGGACAACGGGAACTCCCGCCATTCCTGGCACCGGAAGCCGGATTGAATAGCGGATTTATGATCGCGCAATACACCGCAGCTTCTATCGTTTCACAGAATAAAGGATTATGTATGCCGGCCTCTGTGGATAGTATTGTAAGTAGTAATGGCCAGGAAGACCATGTAAGCATGGGTGCCAATGCGGCAACGAAACTCCGGAGGGTGCTTTTAAATGTTCAACGGGTTCTTGCTATTGAATTGCTGACTGCCGCACAGGCATTGGATCTGAGGCGACCATTGAAGAGTTCGGGTCCTTTGGAAAAGCTGCATCAAATGGTAAGAAGCCGGGTGTCCTTTATGAGTCAGGACCGGGTGCTTCGTGATGATTTGATCCAGATGGAGTTATTGTTGAATGAGGCGGCGCCGGTGGTTGAATAAATTTTTGATGGATTGGACAATTCTCCAAACTTAAATTGATACGCTGCTGTAAGCTTTGCCTAAAGGAACCGGGCTACTGATGGCCCTCCTTCGCAATGCTTCGGCGCAGAACCCCTAAGGCCAGTGTGATTTCTGATGTACTATTATTCCAGCAACTGTCAATCCTGAATGAAGGTAGAATATGAAGGTACTTTAGCGCTTCCTGAGGCCCTGAGGTCTTCAGTTGCCCTGGCCTTCAGGCCTTCAGTTGCCCTGGCCTTCAGGCCGGGGAAGAAATTGACTACAAAATGCAAAGGGGCCTTCAGGCCTGTCTTGAAGCGCCATTATCAACAGATAAATCCAGCACATTCCGCTCAAAGGATTTTATCATAAACCGGATATCAAACTGCACCAGGATCTTGCGGGCCTGTTCCCGGAATGCTATTTTACGAGCCTCATCATGAAGGAGCTCTGGTATCACCTTACTCATCGCCCCGACATCTCCCACCGGGACCAGAATCCCCGCCCGCCCATCCATCAGAATCTCCCGTACACCCGTTGGGCATTGAGTAGCGATGATCGGACATTCAAGCGATAATGCTTCTAACAGAACGGTTGGAAGTCCTTCATACTTGGAACTAAACAAAAATAAGTGGCAACGTGACATCCATTTATAAGGGTTGGTTTGGAAACCGGTAAAAATTACCTTCTGACTGATCCCTTCATCCACACACAATTGTTCCAGTGCAGATTGATAGCCACCCTTTCCAACAATCACCAGGATGGGTAATGCAGGATCCAATTTAAGTGCCCGGGCATAGGCTTTAATCAGCGTCCCAAAGTCTTTTTGTGTTTCCTGCAGCCTGCCTACACTCAGGAGAAACGGCTGCTTTTCTAATAATTCATAGCCAGTCAGGGGCTCTTTTGCACGTTCTTTGATCTGGGTGATATCGAGGGCATTGTACAGTCGTTCCAGCTTGGGTGCTAATGCCGGATACATCCGTGCCGCTTCGTCCTTCATTTCGTCGCACAGCATGATCACCTTGTCATTCTTCTCAAGTCGACGCGCCAGCTTATCCAGTTTCCGCTTGTTCCCATCATAATACCGTGAGAGGCTGAAATGGCAATAGGCCACCTTTCGTTTGGCACGGATATAGGGATGATAAGCCCCTAGGGTCATATCGAAATCGATGAAAATGTCGGTGCCCTCCGTAAATTGCGGAAGCCGTTTGCGAATTAGTTGTTTTTGGAATCCAGGTAACACTAATTCGGCAGCCGCCTTTTGAATGCCATTGATCTTTCCGGTCATCTTTTTCTTCTTCGCCCAATTCAGCCAGGGTGCTTCCAGAAGGTAATGCACCCGTATATGAGACGGGATCTGAGGTTTCAGGACCTCATGTTCTCCGAGATAATGTGTGATGAGTAAGCCAACCTCATACTGCTCCTCAGGCAGGGCCTGCAATAATTCGAGCAAGACCTTTTCAATGCCACCAGCCAGGAGGTTGTGGACATGGAAAAGCAAGCGTAACCTGGATTTCATGCGCTGTTCAGATCAATGATTTTCCATGACGGCTATTCATGACCTTATACTTGATCAGTTGTAGGGTAGTAGCCGCCTTTTTCTTGATATTGTCAGCATTTGGACCGCTGAAGAGCCTGTCGACCGTCTCAATCCAGAGGCTGATCCAATGATCGAAATGTTCTTGTTCCATGGGTATTCTGCGATCGATTTCAATGTGTTTTCCGATCGCTTGTCCGGAATAACCTTCGGCACCGAAGAGAACCGAATTCCAAAACCGGTACATGATGGGAAGGTGCTGACTCCAGTCGTCTCCAATAAATTCCTGGAAGATCGGAGCGAGAACAGGGTCTTTTTTCACTTGTTCATAGAAGGCATTCACCAGGAGGATGAGGCTATCTTTATCAGCGATATCTGCTAGCATTTATTGGTGTCAGGGCGAGCCCTGCGACTCATTAATTGTTGACGAAGAAACAATAAACCTCTTTGGGCCCGTGAACACCCACGACCAGGGTTTTTTCAATATCTGCGGTTCTGGATGGGCCAGTATTGAGATTGATCATGGACGGCAGATTAACGCCATAACGTTTTTCCATAAGCGCCAGTCCATCACCGATATCCGGAACAAGCTGGCGTGCAAAAGCCACCACAATATGTATCGGGAAATATACCGGTGCAACTCGTCCCATAGCTTGTTTACTGCTAAAGAGGAAAGATCCGGTCCGGGCGATCATAGCTTCGCAGCCAGTGATGCAAGCTTCAGCCGATTCCTTCTTTGGATCAGCGGGGAGGATAAAATCGAGGCGACCTTTTTGAAAAAATTCCTGTAAATAAGGTTCGGAACATAATAACTGGGACCAGCCGGCGCTATCGTAAAGTGCATTGATCTGCGCCAATAATTCGACTTCATTAGCACAGAAAATGAATTTGCCTCCCAGCTTGATAAATTCAGTAGCAAAAATTTCCTCTAGGGATCCTTCAGGTTTGGCAAAGGCACCGGTGAATTCGGCATATTCCAATTCTGGAAATGGCATGGGCAAACTAGCTCGTTGCAACCCACTACGCAATTTGCTCAGGATCTTTTCCCTTGCCTGGGAGGTCGTTAATGAAGGCATGACGCAAAAGTAGGCAATGCAGGCACTTATTCTAATTTTAGCTTTCCTAATGAGCCTTTGCAAGGTATTGGCAAAAACCTTGCAAAGAGTCCGCGATAGATTAAAAATACCCAGGATCTGAGTTCGATCCTTTCACAGCGACTTTGTCCTTCCCGAAGGGAATCTGTTTCTAAAGGCCTTTCATTTATGGCAAGTCATTGTACCGTTTGGAGAATAGTATCCATAAACGAATTCCCTTCGGGAATGACAAAAGATTATCGGATGCACCATTATCGGATGTACCACCATTTAATGCCATGGTAAAGTGCCTAATGCCTGCTGTTCGCTGTATGCATTTACATCCGATTTTCTTTGTCCCCGCCATTCGGCGGGACAGGCATTCTATAAGAATCTAATGAGTACAATCTCTGGCTATAGAAAGGGTCTTTCCTCGCTTTGGGGTTGCGTGAACAGATTCTTACAATGACGTGTTTACAATCGGTTGAATTGCATAGCCATAAGCAGCTAATTGTTTTTTAAGGTTTGCCACTTTTTTGTCTCTTTGTTTGGTTGGATCAGCAGTGATTTTGGATGAATCGA
>Ga0265327_10003825_pt1 | contig 13914 bp, 11 predicted proteins | sample 41621metaG_FD_202089 | JGI IMG/M metagenome (GOLD analysis project Ga0265327, IMG submission 202089) | Rhizosphere microbial communities from Carex aquatilis grown in University of Washington, Seatle, WA, United States - 4-16-21 metaG | ecosystem: Host-associated > Plants > Roots > Rhizosphere... | reverse complement strand
ATACAGCGCTCAGGCAAAACTGCGCTGACCGTCGCGCTGCATCTGGATTTCGTCGCCAAACAAATCTCTGGCACAATCACTTCGCCTGAACCTGATGTTTGGACCTCCGTGTTGATGGCCGACATCGCGCCATACAGCAACGCCAATCATTTTCCAGACTCCGCGCGCTACACGATGGCGATTCCGCCCGGAGACGGAGCCCCGACCCACTCACCTGGCGGGTTCGGTTTTGGTTTTGTAACGAACAATCCACTTGGTTTGATCTCATTAATCGGAACGCTGTCTGATGGCACACCTGTTTCGCAGACTGTGCCGATTTCGCAACAAGGTTACTGGCCCCTCTACATTCCGCTTTACGGCAATCGTGGATTGATTGAAGGCTGGGTGAATTTCTCCAGCGGCTCGCCGCGCGGCAATGTCAGTTGGATTCGACCGGCTGGTGCGTTGACCTCCAGTTATACGAACGGGTTTACCAACATCGGCACAATATTTGGGTCACCTTATACACCGATGACACCATCCTACGATCCCGGCGATGCTGCGCTCGATGTTGGATTGCCTCGACTGACGTTCCCCTATGCCGTCAGCAACAACAACGCGATTGTCGAACTGCCCGGCGGGCCGACCAATTATCTTGCCGGTTCAATTTCCGCGGCGAACGGTGCAGTGACGATTTCGTATCGTCCAACTGGCTCCCAAGCGAACCTGACGGGCCACGCGGCGGTGCTACAATGGAACAACGGCGCTTACGGTTACGTGCTTTCCAACAAGGTCAGCCTGCCGCTGCATTTGCACTGATTTGAGCGGTGTTTTGGGCGTTACTTCTCAGGCGCACTTCCTTAAACTACGCGCTCTGATCCATGAAAAAACGGCTGCTCATGATGTTGGCGGTGGCGGTCTTGTATTACGCGGGCGGGGCACTTGGGTGGGCCGTCGGTGGCAATCCGGGACATGTCAGTCTTTTTTGGCCCTCCGCGGGAATCGCGCTGACCGCTCTTCTTTTCTGGGGTGACGAAATTTGGCCTGGTGTTTTCGTCGGCTCTCTAATTGTAAATGCGACCATAGGACGATTTGGTCTGGCGTCCGCAATTGGTCTGGCTCTCGGGCAAACTCTAGAAGCCTTGATTGCGGCGAAGCTGACGAAACGGATCGCCAAAGGAAATGAGGTTTTCAACAAGGCTCAAGACATCTTCAAGTTCATTCTCATTATTGGAACGAGCTCGATGGTCGGCGCGTCGATCACGGCAATTACTTTGCTGGCAACCTCCACGTGGACACTTGGGCATGTCCCAACAGGTTGGAGTCTGGCATGGTTATCGGCCACCGCCAGTTACCTGCTCGTCGCGCCATTGTTTATTGTCTGGGTCTCACGATTGCAGTGGAAATTTGAGTTGAAGCTGACCATTGAATTGGTTTGCCTGACCTTTCTGACGGTCGGCAGCAGCGAAGCTGTTTTTCAAGGCTGGCTTCCCGCGCCTACTCCAAATTATCCGCTTGGCTACGTCATCATCCCAATTGTGCTCTGGGCGGCATTGCGACATTGCCAGCGCGGCGCTACGCTGGCCAGCGCGGTTGTAACGGCGATTGCGCTTTGGGGGACAGTGCGTGGCCACGGCCCATTCGGCGCCGATGATCCGCGAACCGCATTGATTCTGTTATTGCCGTTTTTGGCCACGATCAATCTGACGGCACTTGTTGCAGCGGCGATTCTTTCCGAACGGCAACAATCCGAACTCCAACTGCGCTTCGTCTGGGAAAATTCGCTGGACGGCATGCGTCTGGTGAACGAGCAGGGGACGATTCTCGCAGTCAACCAGGCGTATTGCAATTTGATGGAGCGTTCGCGCGAGCAGCTCGAAGGACAGCCGCTCTCGATTTTTTCGCCTGAGAGCCGGCGTGAAGAGATTCTTGGCAAGATTAAGGAATATTTCCGCCAGCGCACGATTGAGCCGCATTTGGAAAAGCGCCTCATTCTCGCTCAAGGCCGCAAGATTCACGTCGAAATGTCCAATTCCTTCCTTGAACAAGAGGGTCACCCGCCGCAATTGCTGAACACCTTTCGTGACACGACCAAACGGCGTCAGGGCGAATTGCGCAACGCGGCGCTGTCTACGTTAGGCGAGCGATTAAACCGCGCGCTTTCGCCATTGGATGCCGCGCGAATTCTAGGCGAAGTTTCAGAAGGACTCTTCGGCTGGGACGCATTTACGCTGAACTTGTTCACGCCGGACGAGCGCATTCAACCGGTCTACAACGTGGATACGGTCGACGGCGTGCGTTACATCATTCCGCCACAGGAAATGTATACGCAGTTCACCGAGCGCGACCGGCGTATCATTCAAAAAGGTGGCGAACTGATTTTGAAAAAGGAGCCGATCCAGTTTTCGACCGACTCGGAACCGTTCGGTAACAAAGCCAAACCTTCGGCCTCCATTATGTATGTGCCGATTCGTAACGCGACGCAGGTTGTGGGATTGCTCTCGGTGCAAAGCTATCAGCCAAATGCGTTCGACGACGAAGATTTGTCGATGTTGCAGACGTTGGCTGATTACTGCGGCGTCGCCCTGGAACGAATTCGCGCCGAAACGGCATTGCGCGCGAGCGACGCATTGAAAGGGGCCATCATGGAGTCGGCGCTGGATTGCATCATTACAATAGACCGCGAGGGGCAAGTCATGGAATTTAACTCTGCGGCACAAAAGACTTTCGGTTATTCCCGTGAAGAAGCAATCGGTCGTGATCTAGCCGATTTGATTATTCCGGCGGAAGCAAGACCACGTCAGCGCGAAGCGATCACGCAATATGTTGAAGGGGGCAGCGATTTTTTCATGGGACGCCGCATTGAAATCACCGCCATTCGTAAGGACGGCACTGAGTTTCCTGCGGAAATGGCGCTGACGCCGATTCAAATCGAAGGCGGCCCGATCTTTACGAGTTATTTGCGAGACATTACCGAACGCAAACGTGCGGAAAAGGCCATGCGCGAAGTTCCAGGACAAATTTTGCAGGCGCAGGAAAGCGAACGTATGCGTGTCGCCCGTGAGTTGCACGATTCGGTGAACCAGATTTTGTCGTCGACGAAATTTCGCCTCGACTCAGTTGAAGAAAAGGATCTCGTGCCAAATGCCGTCACTGCCGAAGCCTTGACCAAAGCTAAAGGACTTCTGGACCGGGCGATGCACGAAGTCTGGCGCATTTCGCGCAACCTGCGCCCGAGTGAGTTGGACGATCTCGGCTTGATTCCCGCCGTTCGCAGTCTTTGCAGCGAATTTATGCATCGCACGGGCGTGAATGTGGATCTGCATTTGCCGCGCACGGTGCAATTGTCGCCCAATATCGAGCTGACGCTTTACCGCATCATGCAGGAAGCGTTGAACAACGTTGAAAAACATTCCGAAGCGACTGACGTGATGTTGAGACTGTCCGACACAGATACGGGTTTGATCATGCAAATCGAGGACAACGGCATCGGCTTCAAGTCGCCGTCCGCGAGCGCATCGAACCCGCGCAAGAAATCTGGCATGGGTCTCGTCGGCATTATGGAACGGGTGGCGTATGTCGGCGGGTTTGTGGAATTCAAATCGGTTCCTGACAAAGGGGCACGGATTGAGGTAAAGATACCACGGCTGACGCCTGAAATCTCCATGCGCGCAGAAAAAATGGAGGAATTGGCAATAGTTCGTAGGTAATGGCGATGAGTAAATCCGATCCGATCAAAATCATTTTGGCCGACGACCATCCAATCGTTCGGGAAGGCATTCGTGCGCGTTTATCGACGCAACCGAATATGAAAATTGTTGCCGAAGCGCAGAACGGCAGGGAAGCGATCAAATGCGTCCAGGAATTCGCCCCGGCGATTGTGTTGATGGACATCAACATGCCTGACATGAACGGCCTCGAGGCGACGAAGGTTATCGTCCAAAACGCGCCCAAAACCAAAGTGCTGGTCTTGAGCATGCACCAGGACCGTGAATACGTCGTCGAAATCATGAAGTCGGGGGCGCGCGGTTACGTCTTGAAAAACAGCCCGCCGGCGGAGCTGATTCGCGCCATTGAACTGGTGCACGCAGGCGAAGCCTTTTTCAGCCCGGCTATTTCCAGTGTGTTGCTGAATGAAATTTCACGCACGGCCGATAAGCCGGCGGTAGCGAACCTGTCCGACCGCGAAAAAGAAGTGCTTCGTTTCATTGCCTCCGGACTCAGCAACAAGGAAATTGCCGACAAGTTGGGCGTCGGTGTACGCACGATTGAAACGCATCGCGAACGATTGATGCGCAAGCTCGATATTCACTCTGTCGCCGGTTTGACGAAATTCGCCATCGCTGAAGGTGTTCTGAAGCTTCAATAACGCGGTCGCGCGGTCATTGATTTTTGGTTCGTTTCGGTTTTGATTTAGGCATGACGAACCAGCTTGAGCAACTTCGCAAATTTACCCGTATTGTTGCCGACACAGGCGACTTTGGTTTGATCAAGGAGTTTTCGCCCGAAGACGCGACGACTAATCCCACGCTCATTCTCAAGGCCGCGCAAAAGCCCGAATATAAATCTGTGGTTGAACGGGTCATTTCAGATGGCAAGAAACAATCGCTTTCACACGAGGCGATTTTTCGAAATCTGCTGATTCAATTCGGCCTGGAGATTTTGAAGATTGTTCCGGGTCGTGTTTCGACAGAAACGAGCGCGAAACTTTCCTTCGACACGGAAGCTCTTGTCAACGAAGCGCACACTTTTATTTCGCTCTACGAGAAGCACGACATTGATCGCAAGCACGTGCTCATCAAATTGGCAACAACATGGGAAGGCATTCAGGCCGCGCGGGTTCTGCAGAAGGAAGGCATCAACTGCAACATGACTCTCCTGTTCTCGATGGCGCAGGCCATTGGTTGCGCTGAAGCCGGCGCGAAGCTCATTTCGCCTTTCGTCGGTCGCATTCTGGACTGGTACAAGAAAAGCACCGGAAAAGATTTTGCATCCGCCGAAGATCCCGGCGTCATTTCCGTCCGCGAGATTTACGCCTACTACAAAAAGTACGGTTACCCAACCGAGGTCATGGGCGCCAGTTTCCGCAGTAAAGCCGAGGTCCTCGAGTTGGCCGGCTGCGATCTCCTGACCATCAGCCCCGAGCTCCTTGGCGAACTCAAATCGAGCACCGACGCCGTCGAACGCAAGTTGTCGCCGGAAATGGCCAAGCAATTGCAATTGCCAAAACGCAGTCTCGACGAAAAACAATTCCGCTGGGAGCTGAACGAAAACGCGATGGCGACCGAAAAGTTGTCCGAAGGCATCCGCACCTTCGCCGCCGATGCGGTGAAACTAGAGCAATACATCGCGAAATTTTGAGCCGGAGGAGTTGAACGAGAGTCGGCTGGTGAACAACGGGCTTGTCGGACTCTAAACAATTGCCGAGACTCAGCGCGTCATCGTTTCACCGTATGAGCGTGCTGAAGACAGAGTGCCCGCATTGTTATTCGGATGTGTTGGTCATGGCGGATGGACAGTGTCCGGCATGCCGGAAAGACACGTTAACGACGTCGGCGGAGAGCGCCTCTTTCACAAAAGCGTCGTTCCAAAGTTACGCAAAGGATCTGCCGAATGTCTGCATGGTTTGTGGTGCCGCGACACAACGGCGAGAGCGGTTCTATCAGAAAGCGAAGAACGACCGATATAACACACGGGTCTCCAGCCACGGAGGAGCATTTGGGCTGATCTTCACATGGTTGTTCGACTATGCTTCAGGGAAGATGTATCAGGAGATCTCTGTCGATATTCCGGTGTGTGAGGAATGCAAGCGGCAGCGTCGGGAGGTTCGGTTGAAGCACCTCGATTTTGATCGGCAGGTCGCGACGTTTATTGTGCATTCGCAATTCAAGGCGGCGATCAACGCCAGTTCTCCAGTTGATACCTGAACACCTGATCTTTTAGAACCAAGACCGCAGAAGCAGAATTGCAGAAAATCTATGACAGGGAATGGCGTCGGCTTAATCGTCGGGCGACGAATTCGGCGGCGAACGCCCTGCACCATGCGGAGATGAAATATATCGCAATTGGCCGTTTCATATATGTCAGCTATTTCACACCTGATGCAGCGCGTAGCCTCCCGTTAGCTGGACCGCAGAAACATCTCAATCTTAATGGTGACAACTTGGGTATCGGACACCTTATTCGTTCAGCCCGCTTTGGGTGTGTTTGCCGGCCTGGTTATTTACGTGAAAGCCTTCTGGTGCCTGGTTGGCTGTGAGAATGGCCGAGACGACGTTGGAATTGATCTGCACGTTTAGTCCTTTTTGAGCGAAGCTGCAGCCCTGAATGATGGTCTTGCCTGCATCAAGCTGGATGGCTGGCGAACCGACGCCACGGTTATCCCAATTGACGAAGTGACAGGCGCTGGCGGTGAAGTGGCCGGTGCCGCTCTTCATCCATACGCAACGATCAATGGGTCCCCAGAACGAACAGTTCACGAGGCTGACTTTGCCTTCCATTTTCGGACCGATCTCCAGGCACACGGCGTCGGTGCTCGACCATCGCCCGACAAATTCGCCGTTGGAAATCAGCAATCCTGGTGGCTGCGCCTGCTCTACGACTACCGCACGTTGGCATGAATCAGCGCCGAGCCCGAGGAAGTTGCCGTTGGCGCTTCCGGTCGGCGAGCTGGAGAATTTGTAGCCCACGCCGTAGCCGAAGCAAAAGGTGTTGAACACATACTGCCAGTCTGTGCGGGCCAGTTCAAAGGCGACTCCGTTTGTGTTGACCCATTTGCAGAACGGGTTGTCGGGAGTGTAATTGACACCAAAAGGCCAGAAATGGATGTTCTCGATGTGGCCGATGTCGTAACAGGCATCCACATAAATACCGCGTTTGATCGGATACCCGGTGACATCGCGAATCCAGTGTCGAGCGGCTGCGACGAGCTTGATGCCTTCGTAGGGGTTCAAGAGCAGGCAGTCACTCACCCCGACGTTCGCGGTGTTCTCTGACATCACGCAAGGTGGATACGGCACGGGCGGCACGTCAGTTTGTTTCCACTCCGGATAGGTGATGACCAAGCCGGCGATGGCGGAATTGTCGCCCGCCAATCGGATGAATGGCTTCGCGTTAGTGTCGCCGCGTCCCGCGTATGCCAGCAGCACTGAGCCGCTTATATTTCCAGTGGGTCCGCGGTGGAGCGATGGCGGCACGTGGTAGGTGCCTTGCAAGGTTACGTTGGCCGGGATGGAGAGGCTGGTGCTAATCCGATATCGTCCCGCTGGCACTTGCACCACTCCGCCACCGGCGTTGCCCGCTTCATCGAGTAGTTTCTGGAAGACGGCGGTGCAATCCGCCTGTCCATCCGCAATCGCCCTGGCCTGCTTCACGTTCCAATAAAGATCATTTGTCTGCGCATCGACCGCGCGTGTGACCAACCCAACGAGGACCAGAAAACAACACAACCTCTTCATAGGCGACACTGTCACAGCCAATGACGCGCAGGTTCAAGTAATAAAGTCTGAACAATTGAATTCCTGCTCGTCCGAACGAACGGATGATCTATCGGAAAAAGTTTCTGGGGGAAATTGTGTTGGCAGATGAAAATGGGAAAACTACCGTGACAAAATGAGCAAGCGCGCAATTTTTCGGACTGCCTTTGCTATTGTACTAACCGTCTTCATCTACTCCTTTGTCCTTCCCCCTCCACGTACAGCCCGTCCACCCTCGAAGGCTAATGCCTGCATCAACAACCTGCGCTTGATTGATGGAGCCAAAGAACAATGGGCAAATGACAAGGGCAAGAGCACGAATGCTAGCCCGACATGGGAGGATATCAGGCCTTACATGGGACTAGGACCGAGCGGCAACCTTCCTACCTGCCCAAGTAAGGGCTCATACACGCTTGGACGCGTTGACCAACTTCCGACCTGCACAATTCCAAACCACGAATTGCCCCGCTCTCCAAGCTCGGTTAGAAGCGACCCGGCAACCAAGATGGTGCCCTGAGAATGATTCGACGAATGGCAGTTTGGCAATAGTTGACCGACCAAATTAGAACTGTTTCAGGAAACGCATGTCGCTCTCGTAGAAGAGGCGGATGTCGTTGATCGCATAACGAATCATGGCGATGCGCTCGATGCCGAAACCGAAGGCCCAGCCGGTCCATTCTTCAGGATCGTAGCCGACGTTTTCGAAGACTTGAGGATGGACCATGCCGCAGCCGGCGATTTCGAGCCAATCTTTGCCCATCTTTTTCACGAGCGGACTGGAGAAATCGATTTCGAAGCTGGGTTCGGTGTAGGAAAAATAATGCGGACGAAAACGGATTTTGGTGTCGGCACCGAGCAGGTCTTTGAAAACGAATTCCACAGAGCCTTTCAAATCACCCACTGTGACTTTCTTGTCTACGTAGAGACCTTCGATCTGATTGAAGGTCGGGTTGTGCGTTGCATCCGGATTATCGCGACGGTAAACGCGTCCGGGAACGATGATGCGAATCGGTGGCTTCTGTTTCTCCATCACGCGAATTTGCACCGACGACGTGTGTGTGCGCAAAAGCGAGCGGGCCTCGTTTTTCAGATAAAAAGTATCTTGCGAATCACGCGCCGGATGGTCGGCAGGCGTGTTTAGCGCGTCGAAGCAATGATATTCATCTTCAACTTCAGGGCCATCTGCGACCGCGAATCCAATCTTACGAAAGCTACGAACAATGTCTTCGGTGACTTGCGTCAGTGGGTGCAGTTTTCCAATCGTGCGACGTCGTCCGGGCAAGGTCCAATCCGTTGGCTCTTTCGGCAGTGCCGCCTTGAGTTCCAATTCCGACCGTCGCTCTACCAGAGCAGCCTCAATTTCCGCCTTCGCCTGGTTAACGAGTTTACCGGCGGCAGGACGCTCCTCTTTGGCGAGCGTGCCCATCTGTTTCATCAGCGCGGTAAATTTGCCCTGCGGTCCGATAAACGAACCCTTGGTGCGTTCAAGCGTCGCGAGATCCTGTGCTGCTTTTAATTCCGCCAGCGCGGCTTGTTTCAAAGGTTCGATCTCGTTGAGCAATGACATGGTTTGTTTATTTAATGCAAAGACGCTAAGGCGCAAAGACGCAAAGTGAAGAAAAAAGGCACGTCGGCGAACCAACGTGCCTTTGAAAGGATTAGCGAGCGCTTCTTATTTCGCCGCTTTTGTCTTCAAAGCGCCTTGCGACAGCTTGATCAGTTCCTGGAACGCGGCGGCGTCTTGCGCAGCGATGTCGGCGAGGACCTTGCGGTCAAGGCTGCACTTGGCGGCCTTTAAGCCTTCCATGAAACGGCTGTAGGTCATTCCCGCGGCGCGGCTGGCGGCGTTGATGCGCACTTGCCAGAGCTGGCGGAAAGTGCGCTTCTTGGTGCGACGATCGCGGTAGGCATACTGCATACCGTGGTCGAGCGCGTCGGCGGCATAACGATAAAGTTTGGAGCGCTTTAGGCGAAAACCCTTGGCCGCCTTGATTGTCCGGATGCGGCGCTTGCGCGAAGCTGGTGAATTTGTAACACGCATAGAAGTCTAAATGTTAGTGGCTGAACGGCAGGCTCTGGGTGATGCGATAGGTGTCGGTATGATGCACTTCTTTGCCGGTGCCGAGATTACGGCGGCGGCCAGCGCTTTTACCTTGGAGAAGGTGGCGTTTACCAGCGCGCATGCGCATAACTTTACCGGTTGCGGTTATTTTGAACCGTTTCGCTACAGATTTCTTCGTCTTAATGCCTTTAGGCCGTCGCATAAAAATTACCTTTCAGAGCAACCCGGATATCGGGAAGCCCCTTTCAAAAGAGCGGGGAATATAGGTTCCTGCGGCAAATGAGGCAAGTACTATTATATAATAGGCGGTTGTAAGGGTGAGAAGCGAAACTTTGCTCGCAATCGGCGCGTCCAAGGGATTACGACCACCTAGACCCATGAAAACCAAACTATTACTGCTGTTTGTGCTGATCGCGACGCTGTCGGCTTCGGCCCATACCAATGTCATTATTATATTGGCCGATGATATGGGGTATGGCGACCTCGGTTGCTATGGCCAAAAGAACTATAAGACGCCGAATATCGACAAAATGGCCAAAGAAGGCGCACGACTGACCGATTTTTACACCCCTTGCCCGTATTGCGCCCCAACGCGCGCAGCGTTAATGACCGGCCGCTACCAATTCCGCAGCGGTATTACCAGCAACCCGGCACCCGATGCCGGCATCAACGACATCGGAATTTCTGATGACGAAATCACGCTCGGCCAGGCGTTTCAAAAGGCGAAGTATAAGACGTGTTGCATTGGCAAATGGCATCTCGGCCACCTGCCAAAGTTCTATCCCACCCGCCACGGCTTCGACGAATACCTTGGAATCCTTTACAGCGCCGATATGCGACCAGTCCAGGTCATGGATGGAAACAAAACCAACGAATATCCCGTGGTTCTCGCGAATCTTACCAAAAAATACACCGCGCGTGCGCTGAGCTTTATAGATAAAAACAAGAGCCGCCCGTTCTTTCTCTATTTTGCGCATACCTTGCCGCACAAACCGATTTCCGCATCAGAAGATTTCTACAAGAAAAGCGGCGCCGGTCTTTACGGCGATGCCATTGAAGAACTCGACCGCTCCGTCGGAGAAGTCTTTAAGAAACTACGTGAACTGCACCTCGACACGAATACGCTCGTCTTTTTCACCAGCGACAACGGCCCATGGTATGGCGGCAGCACCGGTGGATTGCGCGGCATGAAAGGGAACACCTGGGAGGGTGGCATTCGCGAGCCGATGATTGGATGGTGTCCTGGCAAAATCCCTGCCGGCCACGTCAGTCATGAGCCCGCGATTATCATGGATTTGTTCACCACATCGCTGATGACCTGCAACATTCGCATCCCGCAAGATCGCTACATCGACGGCAAAAACATCATGCCGTTACTGACCGGCAACGCGGAGAGTCCGCACGGCGCACTCTTTGCGATGGCTGGCGATCGGTTAGCATGCGTCCGCAGTGGTAAATGGAAGCTTCACGTTGTTGCCCCGAAAAAACCGAAGGTAATGCAACCCGGCGAAAAGTGGATCGACCCACGCGCCCCGGACGGCGTCACCATTCTCGCGCCTTACGAGCAAGCACATCCAAGCCAATATCCCGGTGTCTTGACCGGTGAGGAAACCAAATCAATGTCACTTTACGATTTGGATGCCGATCCGTCCGAACAGCACGACGTCGCGGGAAAGCACCCGGATGTTGTCGCAAAACTCAAAGCAATGTTCGACGAAATGAATAAGGATGTGCCCGCGCCAAAGGAAAAACCGAAGAAGCGCGGCAAAAAGAACCAATCAGCGGCCGGCTAATTGGTTGTAACCCTGAATTCCATCCACAATCGCGCGCGCCATCCGTTTGCGAAACGCTGAGTCATAAATCTTCTTCGCCTCAGCGCGGTTCGACATAAACCCGCCTTCAATCAAAACAGCGGGCATTGGCGCTTCGCGGAGCACTTCGAATCGGGCGCGTTTCATTCCTCGATCCTCCAAACCGGTTTCGCGCGTAATTGTTTTCTGCAAAATGTAGGCGAGCAGAACATTGTTGTTATCGTTGGCATTGCCCCGGTATCTGGAGGAATGCGATTGGCCTCCGCCCGCATTGCTGGAGGCAGCGCCAGCCGGAGTGAGACAATAGACCTCAAGACCGTGAACCTCCGACGGTCCGGCATTGTAATGAAGACTGACAAACAGGTCCGCGCCCGCGCGGCGAGCTGTTTCGGGACGTTCAACCAGATCAAGCGTCTTATCTCGCGTCCGCGTCATGACCACGTTAAACCCCGCTTTTCGCAGCAGCACGGCCACTTCGTTCGCAATCAGCAACGTATAATTTTTTTCTAAATTACGTCCGTCGATTTTGCCCGTGTCATGTCCTCCATGCCCGGCGTCGAGGCAGATGGTCTTGATCGGTTTACGTTTTGCGTGCGGCGAAATAATGGGCTCAACCGTCGTTCGCAAATCCAATTCAGAAATCATCACCGCGCCGCGACTGCTTGCGATCGGGAAAGACAAAAGGACAGTCACCCCGGCAAGCTCCGCCTTGCGCGAATCCACCTCAAACATCGCGCTCATCCGCGCCCCCGTGAGTTGCAGGGTCTTATCGCGCTGGACCCACTTCGCTTTGTAACCGACGTCGCGCGCCCAATCATTCAGCCGGACGTATTCAACGCCCGAAATGCTTGCGCCCTCACTCAAAAACGAGCTGAGGGCGCAAAGCAGAATTAACAATGCGAGGCGATGCCTCATCAATTAATATTTGCGATTCGGCAAGGCCGCCGCCGCATTCGACGAATCAAACAATTCGTCATGCACGACAATTTTGTGTTCCGGTTTGTTGCCCTTCTTGATCGATTCAATCACATCAAACGCCGCCGGCCCGAGCAACGGATTGCATTCGACCGAGCAGTTCAATTTTCCAGCAACGATCGCTTCGAGCGCGGATTTGATCCCGTCAATCGAAACAACGATGATATCCGTGCCAGGCTTCATGCCCGCTTCTTCGATGGCCTGGATTGCGCCCAGCGCCATGTCGTCATTGTGTGCATAGACGGCGTTGATTTCTTTGCCGCGAGCTTTCAGGAAAGCCTCCATGACTTCTTTGCCCTTGGTGCGATTGAAGTCGCCGGATTGCGACAGGATAATTTTCATGTCGGGATTTTTATCGAGCACCTTTTTGAAACCAGCCGCGCGATCGATCGCCGGAGCCGCGCCGGTCGTTCCTTCGAGTTGAACGATGTTGCCTTTGCCGCCGATTTTCTTGGCGAGCCATTCCCCGGCGCGTTCGCCTTCCTCAACGAAGTCCGACGCGATCAACGTCGTGTAGAGAGATTCGTCTTCAACCTTGATGCCTCGGTCCACGAGAATCACCGGAATGTTCGCTTTCTTTATTTCTGAAAGGGTGGGACTCCAGCCGCTCTCGATGACCGGCGCGAGAATGATCGCATCCACTTTTTGCTGCAAAAAGCTATTCAACGCCTTGATCTGGTTTTCACGTTTGCTTTGAGCATCGGAAAAATGAAGGTTCACGCCGCGCTTGTCCGCTTCGCCGCGAATGGATTCCGTCTCCGCCGTGCGCCAGGCACTTTCCGCGCCAATTTGCGAAAAACCAACCTCCAGTTTGCCGCCTGCTGCAGGCTTTGACTCATTCCCGCCGCCACCAGCCGAGCCACCTTTGTCGCAACCCGCCAGGACGCATGACGCCGCAATCAACAAAACGATGTGAAATTTCATGGTGGGCAGTTTGATAATTTCCGCTCGTCCAGTCAACGAACTAACGCGCGCTCGTAAGCATCTTCCACGAGCTTCATCGTCTTCAAATTGTCTCGACCGCTAATCGCCGGCTCAGTTCCGGTTTCCAGCGCAATCAACAATTGCGCCATCGTCCCAATGAACGCATCAGGAAACCAACTCTCACTCCACTTCAGTTCGTGAAAAGTTTTGTCACCTTTGCTTGCGTAGCGAATCGTCGACGGTGAAGTGTAAGGATCTTTGCACCAGCCAATATCGCCAATCGCCAGACCATTCGTCCCTTCAATGCGCCAACGGATGTAGTTCTCGGACGGACACCCTTCTTTCGCTGGCCCCGCCCAGGTATCGTCGATGCCGATACAACGCAGGCCGCTTCCATATTCCAAAATATAAGTGCAGATGCCGTCCATATGTTTGAATTTTGCGCGCGGGTCGGGTCGGGTGCTGCAAATAATGCGCGTGGGATCGCCAAACCAATATCGAAAACAATCCATGTGATGGATCGACATGATGCGCAACGTGGCCCAACCGAGTTCAGCCTGCCAGGGCATCCAATGCGGAATCGCGCGCATCTCAATCGTCGCAAAAACCGGTTCCCCCATCGTTCCATTTTCCAAAAGTGTTTTCCCCGCGCGCACCGATTGGTCGTAACGCATATTTTGGTTCACCT
>Ga0265327_10003824_pt1 | contig 13916 bp, 13 predicted proteins | sample 41621metaG_FD_202089 | JGI IMG/M metagenome (GOLD analysis project Ga0265327, IMG submission 202089) | Rhizosphere microbial communities from Carex aquatilis grown in University of Washington, Seatle, WA, United States - 4-16-21 metaG | ecosystem: Host-associated > Plants > Roots > Rhizosphere... | reverse complement strand
GCGAGCGCCAGCAGGCCCTTGCTGGTGTCTTCGTCTTGAACGCCGTCTGACAGCGCCTGCGTGAAGGCCTGCAGCGGCGCCGACAGCGCAGGAACCTCTTGCGCCGGATCGGGGCCGTCGTGGTGGCGCAGCCATTGAAGATCGCGCAGCGTCAGGAAGGCTTCGTGCTGGCTCGGGAAGAAGGGCGCGCCCAGTGCGAGCAGGGCTTGGCGCATGTTCTCGGTGATGCCGCTGGCGCAGTTCGCCAACAGCGCCGGCTTGCCGTACTTGCGGCCCAGTTCGGTGAACAGCTTGGCAATGCCGTCCATGCCGCCCTGCGGCGTCATCAAGTAGACGCAGGCGCCGACGGACGGGTCGGCGAAGATCGGCTCCATCGAACCCGGCAGCAGGTCGGGTCGGCCTTTGCCGGGGCCGGAAGCCGCCGCGCCCAGGTCATACGGCAACTGCTGGTTGCTTTCGGTGAAGAAGGGCGCCAGCGCTGCGCGCGTGGCCGTGCTCAGCTCGGCGGGGACGAGGCCGTAGTCCGACAGTGCGTCGCTGCCCAATGCGCCCTGTCCGCCCGAGCCGCTGAAGAGCGCCACGCCCGGCACAGGCGGCAGCGAGAAGGCCTGCAGCGCCTGCGCGGTCAGCAGCATCTGCAGCGCGTCGGTCTGCACCAGGATGCCTTCGTTGCGGCAGCGCGCCAGGAAGGTGTCGTAGGTTCCCGCCATGCTGGCGGTGTGCGAGGCCACCGCCTTCTGGCCGTGCGGCGTGCGGCCGGCCTTGGTGATCAGCACCGGCTTGCCCGCCGCCCGCGCCCGGCGCGCAATCGCCAGCATCCGTTCGACCGAGCGGGCGCTTTCCATGTAGAGGCAGATGACGTCGGTCGCCGGGTCGTCCACCAGGTAGTCGAAGAAATCGCAGATCTCCAGGTCGGCCTGGTTGCCCAGCGACACGCAACTGCTGAAGCCCGCGCCCACGAAGCCGGCGCGGGCGATCATCGCGCCGACCACGGCACCGCTCTGGCTCACCACGCCGATGCGGCCGCGCGGAATGTCGTCGAAGTACTCCACCAGCGCGGTGGAGTTGAGCAGCGCCACGCGCTCGTTGGCGTTGAGCACGCCCATGCAGTTGGGGCCGATCATGGCAATGCCCGCCTGCCGCGCCACGGCCAGCACGCGTTCCTGCTTGGCCGCGCCCTCGGCGCCCGATTCGGCGAACTGCGACGTCACCACCATCGCGGCGCGCACGCCGGCCGCTGCGCACTCGTGCATGGCCTGCTCGACGCCATCGACGCCGATCGAGATCACGGCCAGGTCGATGGGTTGGCCGATGTCGCCCACGCTGCGCCAGGCGCGCAGGCCCTGGATGGTCTCGGCCTTCGGGTTGACCGGATAGATCGCACCCGGATAGTTGAACTTGCGCAGCACGTGCAGCAGCACGCCGCCCCACTTGACGATGTCGTCCGAAGCACCGATGAACGCGATCGAGCGCGGATGGAGGATGGCGCGGATGCCCGCTTGGGTCTGTTCGGTATTGCGTGTCATGGATTACTTCTTGCCGTAGCTCACCGACATGCCTGCACGCACGTCCGATTGCACTTCGTACGGTGGGATGGGGTAGCGCAGGCCGTTGCGCGCCAGGGCGGCGAGCCCTTCCAGCGCCTTGGCCAGGTCGGCGGGCTTGAGGGCCATGAGCATCTCGTCGTCGGGCACGCCGCCGTAGCGCCGTTCCGGAAAGCAGGGCAGCGACAGGCTGGGCTCGCCGGTGGCCAGCGCGCGGCCCCACGAATCGGCACAGGCCGACTCGCCGACCGCGCCCCACTCCAGCTTGCGATAGCCCGACCATTGCAGGCCGTTGATGAGCAGGATCATCTGCGCCGGGTTGGCGTAGACCAGGCAGATGTCGGGATCGAGCCGGCCGCTGGACAACGGCGAGACCGCCATCGCCTGATAGCGGCCATAGGGCACGCAGTGCATGGCGCGCTGGTGCGCGGCGGCGTCGTCCTCGGTGGCGAACCACACGCCCGCGAAGGGCTTGCCGGCCTGCCACTCCTCGTTCTGCGGCGCCAGGCCGATCACGGTGGCGCACTGCGGTCCCACCAGGTCGGCCGCGGTGATGCCCACGGTGAAGCCCAGCCGCGCGGCCTGGCCGACGATCTGGTCGGTGGTGTAGATGGCGCCGTTGGGACGCCGGATCTTGGGCACGGCCTCCATGTCTTCCACCCGCTCGAACATCTGGATGCCCACGGGCGTGGTCTTCAGGCGCAGCAGGCGAAAGAGCTGGTCGGTGAGGGTGGTGCCGTCGGTGGTGGGTGTGGGTGTCGTGGTTTCAGGCATGGCGGACTTCCGAAAGAAAAGCCTTGGCGCGGGGGCTGCGCGTGGCGGTGAAGAATTGCTCGGGCGAGGCGTCCTCGATGATCTGGCCGTCGGCCATGAAGACGATGCGATCGGCCACCTCGCGCGCGAAGCCCATCTCGTGCGTCACGCACAGCATCGTCATGCCCTCGCCGGCCAGCTGGCGCATGACGGCCAGCACCTCGCCCACCATCTCGGGGTCGAGCGCGCTGGTGGGTTCGTCGAACAGGATGATGGGCGGCTGCATGGCCAGGGTGCGCGCGATGGCCACGCGCTGCTGCTGGCCGCCCGAGAGCTGGTTGGGCGAGGCATCGGCCTTGGACGCCAGCCCCACGCGCGTGAGCAGCGCCATGGCGCGCTCCCTGGCTTCCTTGTCGGACAGCTTGAGCAGGTGGCGCGGCGCGAGGCAGACGTTGTCCAGCACCGTCAGGTGCGGGAACAGGTTGAAGCTCTGGAACACGAAGCCCACGCGCTGGCGCATCGCATTCACCTCCTTGGCCGAGTGGCCGGGCTCGCGGCCTTCGACGAGGATGCGGCCGGCATCGATGGTCTCCAGCCGCGTGATGGTGCGCAGCAGCGTCGACTTGCCCGAGCCCGAGGGGCCGCAGATCACCACCACCTCGCCCTGGTGGAAATCGATGGAGATGTCCTTCAGGACCGGGTTGTCGCCAAAGCGCTTGCTGACGCCCTGGAATTCGATGGATTTGGCTTGTTCTGGCATCTTCGGTCGGCTCGTCGAGGGGTCAGGCCTGGGCGGCGGGGGCGGAGGCTGAGGCGCTGCGGGACGGTCCGGCAAAGCGGCGTTCCAGGTAGCGGCCCAGCAGGGTGAGCGGATAGCACAGCACGAAGTACGAGATGCCCAGCAGCGTGAAGATCGGGATGGCCTTGTCGCCCAGCGTGTCGTTGAGTCCCATGAACTCCAGCGTCATCTCGTGCAGGCCGATGACCGAGCCCAGCGCCGTTTCCTTGATCAGCAGCACGAACTGGCTGACGATGCTGGGCAGCATGTTGCGCAACGCCTGCGGCAGGATCACGTGCCGCATCGCCCGGCCGTGCGGCAGGCCCAGTGAACGCGCGGCCTCGTACTGCCCCTTGGGCAAGGCTTCGATGCCGGCGCGGATGGTCTGCGACAGGTAGGCGCCGTTGAAGAGCGTCATCACCACCAGCACCACCAGCCACAGCGGCGCGCCCTTGATCACCAGCGGCAGCAGGAAGTAGACCCACAGCAGATGCACGATCAGCGGCACGCTGCGCATGTAGAACACGAAGAGGCTCACCGCCCGCGACAGCGGCCGCCATGGGCTGATGAGCCCCAGGCACACCACGAGCCCCGCCGGCATCGCCAGCAGCAGGCCCACGAGGGCCAGCATCAGCGTCATCGCCAGTCCGCCCAGCGGGCCGTCGGGGTAGTAGCCGATCAGCAGCTGCACCCAATAGGTTTCGAGGATTTCCCACATTGCTTCTTACCTCGCGGGATAACGGTGCTGATACCACTTGCCCAGCGCCGTGAGCACGATGGCGATCAGCAGGAAGAAGACCGTGGTGAAGGCATACACGCCCACGCTCAGGAAGGAGGCGTCGTTCACTGCGCGGGTGACGAAAGCCAGCTCGCCCACGCCCACCATCAGCGCGACAGTGGTGTTCTTCGTGATGTTCATGGCTTGGCCCAGCAGCGGCGGCACGGTGGCGCGCAGCGCCTGCGGCAGCACGACCAGGCGGAAGGTGTCGAAGAAACCGAAACCCAGCGAGTGGGCCGCTTCGGCCTGCCCGTGCGGGATGCCGCGGATGCCGCTGCGGATGTCCTCGGAGATGAAGGCCGCCGAATACAGGATCAGCGCAGCGAGCGAGGCGTAGAAGCCCACGTCGTGCTTGTACAGCGCGCGCTTGAGTTCGTCGGGCAGCATCTCCGGCACGGCGAAATACCAGAACATCACATGCGCCAGCAGCGGAATGGTCCGCACCAGTTCGACGTAGGCGGTGGCCGGCAACCGGATCCAGCGCGAGGACGCCAGCCGGCCGAAGGCCACCACCATGCCCAGCAGCAGGCCGCCTGCGATGGCCCCGGCCGTGAGGGCCAGCGTGTACCCGATGCCCTTGAGCAGCATGCTCCGGTACTCGGGCCGGAACATGACGCCCCAGTCGATGGATGCCAAGGCGTCCACGAGTTCAGTCTTCCTTCAGCGTCGGCTCAGGGCTGCACGTAGGGCGCGAAGCTGAAGCTGCGCTTCATCTTCAGTTCGGAATCGTTGCCGAACCAGCGCTCGAAGATCTGCGCGGCCTTGCCGCTTTTCTCCAGGTCGGCCAGCGTGTCGTTGACGGCCGCGACCATGCGCGGCTCGCCCTTGCGCACGCCGATGCCGATCTGCTGGGTGTCCACCGGCTGGTCGAGGATGCGCCACTTGCCTTGCTGCCCGGAGATCAGGCCGATGAGCGTGGTTTCGTCACCCACCATCGACTCCACCTTGCCCTGCTCCAGCGCCAGGTAGGCATTGGCTGGCGAGGGGAACACTTTCAGGTCCGCGCCGGTGATGACCTTGGGCACCTTCACCTCGTGGTTGGAGCCGCTGATGCCCGCGATGCGCTTGTCGGTCAGGTCGGCGAAGCTCTTGATGGACGAGGAGGCCGGCACCATCACTTTCACCTGGCTGGCGAAATAGTTGTTGCTGAAGTCGACGAGCTGGGCGCGTTCGGGCGTGTGGGTCAGGTTGGCCAGTGCGATGTCGGTGCGGCCCGACTGCAGGTCGGTGACCCGGGTGGCGCCGGTGATGAAGACCAGTTCTGGCTTCACGCCGATCTTCGCGGCAACGGCCTCGCAGATGTCCACGTCGTAGCCGACGAACTTGCGCGTCTTGGGGTCCTGCACGAAGGAGAAGGGCTTGTACTGCGAACCGACGCCGCACTTGAGCGCGCCGGCCGCCTTGATGCTGTCGAGCTGGTCCGCGAGTGCGGCGTTGCCTGCGAGGCCGAACAGCGCGGCGGCCGCGCCCATGGAGATCGCGTGGATCAATGACTTCATTTGTTGTCTCGGGTGTTGTTGTTGAAAAATCGTTCGCGTGCGCCGCCCGTGGTGCGTCAGCCGGGGTGGGCCGACAGCCGCTGCAGCCCGGCGCCGAGGTCGGCGATCAGGTCTTCCGGATGCTCCAGGCCCACGTGGATGCGCAGGCCCACCTCATCCGCGGCGATCGGGCCGTCCAGGCGGTAGCTGCCCGGCTTGACCGGGATCACCAGGCTCTCGAAGCCGCCCCAGCTGAAGCCCATCTTGAACAGCTGCATGCCGTCGAGCATGGCGGTCACGGCAGCCTCGGAGGCCGGCCGCAGCACGACGCCGAAGAGGCCGCTGGCACCGTGGAAGTCGCGTTTCCAGAGCGCGTGGCCGGGCGCGCCCGGCAGCGCGGGGTACAGCACCTCGCGCACCTGGGGCTGCTCGCGCAGCCACCGGGCCACCTGGAGCGCGTTCTCCTGGTGCTGCCGCAGCCGCACGGCCAGGGTGCGCAGTCCGCGCAGGCCCAGGAAGGCGTCGTCGGGGGAGACCGTCAGGCCCAGCGCGCCGTGGAATGCGCGCACGTCCAGATAGAGCTCGCGGGTGCGTGCCACGATCACGCCCAGCAGCGCATCGGAATGGCCCACCACGTACTTGGTCAGCGAATGGATGGACAGGTCCACGCCGTGCTGCAGCGCCGGGAAGAGCAGCGCCGTGCCCCAGGTGTTGTCCATCAGCACGCGGGCGCCGGCCGCATGGGCCGCCGCGCAGATGGCAGGGATGTCCTGCACCTCGAAGGTGCCGGAGCCGGGCGATTCGGTGTAGACGACCGTGGTGTTGGGCTGGATCAGCTCGGCGATGCCGGCACCGGCCAGCGGCGGGTAGTAGGTGACGCCCACGTTCATCTTCTTGAGCACGGTCGCGCAGAAGTTGCGCACCGGCGGATAGACGCTGTCCACCATCAGGATGTGGTCGCCCGGCTTCACGCAGGCCAGCAGGGCCGTGGTGATGGCCGACAGGCCCGATGGCGTGAGCATCGCGTTGGCGCCGCCTTCGAGCTGCGCCAGCGCCGATTCCAGCGCGCGGCCCGTGGGCGTGCCCCAGCGGCCATAGGCGCGATGCCCGCTGCTGTTCTTGAGCTGCTCCACCTTGTCGAACAGCACCGTCGAGCCGCGGTACGGCGGAATGTTCACCAACCCGTTGTACAGCTTGGCGTCGCGGCCCACGTGGGTCACGCGGGTCTCGGGATGCAGGAGGGGGACTGCGGAAGCTTCGCTCATCAAATGCTTTCTTTTGAGGGGGCTGGCGGCAGTATATTGATGCAACAAACGAGCACAACATCGAAAAATTCAAATCATTATTTCTTTGGTGCAACAATAGATTATGGATACGGACAGCCTCGCTCTGATCTCGGTGTTTGTGCGGGTGGCGCGCTGCATGAGCTTTTCCGGCGCGGCGACCGAGCTGCGCGTATCCACCGGCACCGTGAGCCGCCAGATCGCCCGGCTGGAGAAGAAGATGGGCGTGCAGCTGCTGGAGCGCAGCACCCGCCGCGTGGCGCTGACGGAAATCGGCAAGACCTTCTACGACTCGACCAGTCACATCCTGCTGCTGGCGGAGGAGTCGATGTCGCGCGTGCAGGATCTGCAGGTCGAGCCTCGCGGCACGCTGCGCCTGACCGCACCGATGCTGTTCAGCATCAAGCACCTGGGTCCGTTGATTTCGCGCTTCACCGAGCGCTACCCGCATGTCGAGGTGCAGCTGAAGATTTCCGACCAGCTCGAAAGCCTGTCCGGGGGCGACTTCGACATCGCCGTGCGCATCACCAATCACCTGGACGATGGCGTGATCGCCAAGCGCCTGACCAGCGTCCACTGGGCGGTGTGCGCCAGCCCCGGCTACCTGGCCGTCCACGGCACGCCGACCACCCCCGCCGAACTCGCCGAGCACCAGTGCTACCACTACCCGAGCGTCATCAAGCACGGCCGCTGGAGCTTCACGCGGGGCGAGGCCCAGCACCACGTGCCGACCCACGCGCGCTTTCACGTCAACAGCAGCCAGATCATCGCGGACCACGCGCTGGCCGGCCTGGGCATTGCCTTGCTGCCCACCTACCTCGTCGGCGAACACCTGCAGTCCGGCCGGCTCGTCCCGCTGCTCGCGGGCTACCAGCCCACCGTCAACAGCGCGCTGTATGCCTTGTACCTGCCCAACCGCTACATGACGGCCAAGGTGCACTGCTTTCTGGAAATGCTCCAGGCCGCTTTCAGCGACCCGCCGTATTGGGATGCGCCTTTCCTGAAGAGCAGGTCGCCGGCGTAGTGGACGAAGGTCAACAGCGGATGTCTCCCATGAACCCCTGGCTTGCCTACTGCGACGGCAGCGCCGTGCCCAACCCCGGTCGCATCGGTCTTGGAGCGGTGTTGACCGAGCCCGATGGAACGCGCCACACGCTTTCGCGAGCGGCGCAGCAGCACGGCTGCAACAACGAGGCGGAGCTGAGGGCTCTGATCGCGACGCTTCATGAACTGAAGTCGCGCGGGGCGGACGCGCTGCTCATCCACTGCGACAACAGTGTCGTCGTCGAACAGGTCGGCAACAGCACAGCGAAGCCGATTCCCCGCCTTGCTTCCTTGTTCGATGAAGCGCGCGCACTGCTCAACGCATTCGACCAGGCAAGCTTGGTATGGATACCGCGCCATCGCAACACGGAAGCGGATGCACTCGCCCGTGCCGCACTGGGGCTGGCCGGCAAACGCATCGTCAAACCGTTCAAGAAGCGGCGCTAGCAAGGCCATCGAGAAAGTCGCAGGGGCCCCCAGGCTTCAGCATTCGGGCCCCGGCGGCAACAAGACATCGCGCTGCGCCTCCACTGTCTCTCGCAAGAAATCCCACACCGCCTTCATCCGCGCCAGGTGCCGCGTCTCCGCCGGCACCGACATCCAGAAGGTCCGCGTGAAGTTGGCCTCATCCGGCAGCACGCGCCGCAACGACTTGTCGCGCTCGGCGATGAAGGCCGGCAGCACCGCGATGCCGGCACCGGCCGCCGTGGCCTGGTGCTGGGCCAGGATGCTGGTGCTGCGCAGCGCGAAGGAGTCGGGCTTGTAGAGCTCGTCGAGGTATTGCAGCTCCTTGCTGAAGAGCAGGTCGTCGACATAGCTGACGAAGGTGTGGCCGCGCAGATCCTCGCGGCTGCGGATCGGGGCGTGCTTCGCCAGATAGGCCTGCGATGCATAGAGCCGCAGCACGTAGTCGCTGAGCTTGGTCACGACCACCGGGCCGCGCGCTGGCCGTTCCAGCGAGATCACGATGTCCGCTTCGCGCCTCGACAGGTGCACCAGCCGCGGCATCGCGAGCAGGTCGATCACCAGCTTCGGATGCGCCTGCGCGAACAGCGCCAGCTTCGGCGCCAGCACGATCGTGCCGAAGCCCTCGGTGGCGCCGATCCGCACCAGGCCCGAGAGCCCCTCCTGCGACGCCGGCGCCGAGCGTTCGACCGTGTGGAAGGCCGCTTCCATCGCCTCGACCTGCGGCTGCAGCCGCCGGCCGGCCTCGGTCAGGCGATGGCCGTCGGCTTCGCGCGAGAAGAGGGCGCCGCCGACTTGCTTTTCGAGCGCCTGGATGCGGCGCGCCACCGTCGTGTGGTCGACCGCCAGCCGCCGGGCCGCGCCGACCAGCGTGCCGGTGCGCGACAACTCGAGGAAGAAGCGCAGGTTGTCCCAGTCCATGATCTGCAATTATGCAGATCATGGGTGCATATTTGTCTATTGCCGTAGCAAAAGTGCAAAGCTAGCATCGGCCTTGAAGCCCCCCATTCCAAGGAGACACATTCACATGGACGCCACCACCACGCCCGCGACCCAGGTCGCCACCGTCAAGCTGCTGATCGGCGGCAAGTTCGTCGAGTCGAAGACCACCGAATGGCGCGACATCGTCAACCCCGCCACCCAGCAAGTGCTGGCCAAGGTGCCGTTCGCGACCCCGGCCGAAGTCGATGCCGCGGTCGCCTCCGCCAAGGAAGCCTTCAAGACCTGGCGCAAGACGCCGATCGGCGCCCGCGCGCGCATCTTCTTGAAGTACCAGCAACTGATCCGCGAGAACATGGCCGAGCTGGCCGCGATCCTCACGGCCGAGCAGGGCAAGACGCTGCCCGACGCCGAAGGCGACGTGTTCCGCGGCCTCGAGGTGGTCGAGCACGCCGCCGCGATCGGCAACCTGCAGCTCGGCGAGCTGGCCAACAACGTCGCCAACGGCGTCGACACGTACACGCTGCTGCAGCCGCTCGGCGTCTGCGCCGGCATCACGCCTTTCAACTTCCCCGCGATGATCCCGCTGTGGATGTTCCCGATGGCGATCGTCACCGGCAACACCTTCGTGCTGAAGCCCTCCGAGCAGGACCCGATGGTCACGATGCGCCTGTGCGAGCTGGCGCTCGAAGCCGGCATTCCGGCCGGCGTGCTCAACGTCGTGCATGGCGGCGAGCAGGTAGTCAACGCGATCTGCGACCACAAGGACATCAAGGCGATTTCGTTCGTCGGCTCGACCAAGGTCGGCACCCACGTCTACAACCGCGCCACCCTTACCGGCAAGCGCGTGCAATGCATGATGGGCGCGAAGAACCACGCCATCGTGATGCCCGACGCCAACAAGGAGCAGACGCTCAACGCGCTGGCCGGCGCGAGCTTCGGCGCCGCAGGCCAGCGCTGCATGGCGGTGTCGGTCGCGGTGCTGGTCGGCGAGGCCCAGAAGTGGGTGCCCGAGCTGGTCGAGAAGGCCAGGACGCTGAAGATCGGCGCCGGCACGGAGAAGGGCGTCGACGTCGGTCCGCTGGTGTCGTGTGCGGCCTACGACCGGGTCAATGGCCTGATCGAACGCGGCGTGGCCGAGGGCGCGACGCTGGCGCTCGACGGCCGCAAGCCGACGGTGCCCGGTTACGAGAAGGGCAACTTCGTCGGCCCGACGGTGTTCGCCGACGTCAAGCCCGGCATGACCATCTACGAGCAGGAAATCTTCGGCCCGGTGCTGTGCCTGGCCAATGCCGCCACCATCGACGAGGCGATCGAGATGATCAACGCCAACCCGAACGGCAACGGCACCGCGATCTTCACGCAGTCGGGTGCCGCGGCGCGCCGCTTCCAGGAAGACATCGACGTCGGCCAGGTCGGCATCAACGTGCCGATCCCGGTGCCGGTGCCGATGTTCTCGTTCACGGGTTCGCGCGCTTCCAAGCTCGGCGACCTGGGGCCGTACGGCAAGCAGGTCATCATGTTCTACACGCAGACCAAGACGATCACGGCACGCTGGTTCGACGACAGCACCGTCTCGCACGGCGTCAACACGACCATCAGCCTCAAGTAAGCTCGTCCGCATGGACTTCGAGCTGACCGAGGAGCAGCGCGCCTTTGCCCAGACGGCGCGCGACTTTGCCCTGAACGAATTCGCGCCGCATGCGGCGCGCTGGGACGCCGAGGCGATCTTCCCGAAGGAGGCGATCGCCAAGGCCGGCGAGCTCGGCTTCTGCGGGCTCTATGCGCCCGAGAGCATTGACGGCCTGGCGTTGCCGCGCCTCGACGCCACGCTGGTGTTCGAGGAGATGGCCGCGATCGATCCGTCGACCACGGCCTTCATCACGATCCACAACATGGCGACCTGGATGCTCGGCACCTGGGGCGGCCCTGTGGTGCGCGAGCGCTGGGGCGCGGACCTGACCAGCGGGCGCAAGCTGGCTTCGTACTGCCTGACCGAGCCCGGTGCCGGATCGGACGCCGCATCGCTCAAGACGCGCGCCGAACTGCAGGGCAGCGAGTACGTCATCAACGGCGGCAAGGCCTTCATCTCGGGCGCCGGCTCGACCGACGTGCTGGTGCTGATGGCGCGCACCGGCGGCGGTGGCGCGGGCGGCATCTCGGCGCTGGCCGTGCCGGCCGATGCGCCGGGCATCCGCTACGGCAAGAAGGAGCACAAGATGGGCTGGAACAGCCAGCCCACGCGCACCATCGATTTCGACAACGTGCGCGTGCCGGCCGAGAACCTGCTGGGCAGCGAGGGCGAGGGCTTTCGAATCGCGATGAAGGGGCTCGACGGCGGCCGCATCAACATCGCGACCTGCTCGGTCGGCGCGGCCCAGGGCGCGCTCGATGCGGCCCGGCGCTACCTGCATGATCGCCAGCAGTTCGGCAAGCCGCTGGCGAGCTTCCAGGCGCTGCAGTTCAAGCTGGCCGACATGGCGACCGAACTGGTGGCGGCGCGCCAGATGGTGCGGCTGGCCGCGAGCAAGCTCGATGCCGGCCATGCCGACGCGAGCACCTATTGCGCGATGGCCAAGCGCTTCGCGACCGATGCCGGCTTCAACGTCTGCAACGAGGCGCTGCAACTGCACGGCGGCTACGGCTACCTGAGCGAATTCCCGCTGGAGCGGCTGGTGCGCGACGCGCGCGTGCACCAGATCCTCGAAGGCACCAATGAAATCATGCGCGTGATCGTCGCGCGCAAACTTCTCGAAGGCGATTGCGACATCCGATGACCGACTCCGTCATTCTCTTCAACGAAATCAAGGCTGCCAATGGCAAGCGCTTCGGCGTCGCCACGCTCAATGCGCCGGCCTCGCTCAACTCGCTCTCGGTCGCGATGGTGCGGCTGCTGACGCCCAAGCTGCGCGAATGGGCGGCGGATGCGGGCATCGTCGGCGTGCTGCTCGATGCGGCGGGCGAGAAGGCTTTCTGCGCGGGCGGCGACCTGCGCCAGCTTTACCAGACGCTGCGCGATTGCGGCTCGGACCGCAACGAATATGCAGAGCGCTTCTTCGGTGAAGAGTACGAGCTCGACCACTTGATCCACACCTTTCCGAAGCCCTTCCTGTGCTGGGGCCACGGCATCGTGATGGGCGGCGGCGTCGGGCTCATGGCCGGTGCATCGCACCGCGTGGTGACCGCGCAGAGCCGTGTCGCGATGCCCGAGATCAACATCGGCCTGTATCCCGACGTCGGCGGCAGCTGGTTCCTGCGCCGCATGCCGGGGCGCGTCGGCCTGTTCCTCGCGCTGACGGCGGCGCCGCTGAATGCCGCGGACGCGATCTTCTGTGGATTGGCCGACCTCTTGGTGCCGCACGACCGCAAGGCACAGGTGCTCGATGCGATCGCCTCGGCCGCCTGGCAAGCCGAAGCGCAGGCCGACCGCGCCACCTTGTCGCGCGTGCTGGCGCAGGCCGCGGAGGGTGCCGAGTTGCCGGCCTCCAAGCTGCGCGAGCACTTCGACACGATCAACGCGCTGATGGCCGGCGACGACCTGCTCGACATCGCCAAGCGGCTGCGCGGCCTTCAACATGACGACCCGTGGCTGCAGACCGCCGCGAAGACCTTCGCCAAGGGCGCGCCGAGTTCGGCCGCGCTGAGCTTCGCGCTCTGGCAGCGCGTGACGCGCATGTCGCTGGCCGAGGTGTTCCGGCTCGAGTACTGGGCGTCGCTGGGCTTTTGCGCCCACGCGGATTTCGCCGAAGGCATCCGCGCCGTGCTCGTCGACAAGGACCGCAATCCGAAGTGGAACCCGGCCACGCTCGAAGAGATCACGCCGGCATTCATCGAAGACCACCTGCGCCCGCGCGGCGAGATGGCGCCCGAACTGGTGTCGCTCACCTGAGTACGCGGCAGGCAATCACGCAATCACGGAGACACACGACATGAAGATCGCATTCATCGGCCTCGGCAACATGGGCGGCCCCATGGCCCTCAACCTGAAGAAGGCCGGCCACACGCTGAGCGCCTTCGACCTGTCGGCCGAGGCCTGCAGGAAGTTCGCGGCCGAAGGGCTGCCGATCGCCGCATCGGCGGCGGAGACGGTGGCTGGCGCCGAGGTCGTGATCAGCATGCTGCCGGCCAGCGCGCACGTCGAAGGGCTCTACCTCGGCAGCGACGGCCTGCTCGAGAAAATCGCGGCCGGCACGCTGGTGATCGACAGCAGCACCATCGCTGCCGCCACCTCGCGCAAGCTGGCCGAAGCCGGCGCGAAGCGCGGCGTGGCGGTGATCGACGCGCCGGTGTCGGGCGGCACCGGCGGTGCCATCGCCGGCACGCTGACCTTCATGGTCGGCGGCGCGGAGGCCGACCTCGAACGCGCCCGCCCGCTGCTCGAGAAGATGGGCGCCAATATCTTCCACGCCGGCGCCGCGGGTGCCGGCCAGACCGCCAAGATCTGCAACAACATGCTGCTTGGCATCCTGATGATCGGCACCTCGGAGGCGATCGCGCTGGGTGTGGCCAATGGGCTCGATCCGAAGGTGCTGTCCGAGATCATGCGGCGCTCTTCGGGCGGCAACTGGGCGCTCGAGAAGTACAACCCGCTGCCCGGCGTGATGGAGACCGCGCCAGCGTCGAAGGGCTACGCGGGCGGCTTCGGCACCGACCTCATGCTGAAGGACCTCGGCCTGGCGCAGGAGAACGCGGCCGCGGTGCGCGCCTCGACGCCGCTCGGCGGATTGGCGCGCAACCTGTATGCCGCGCACAGCCTGGGCGGCCATGGCGCGCTGGATTTTTCCAGCGTGATCAAGCTGGTGCAGGGCAAGGGCGGCTGAGCCGGGAGCCGGCTTCAGGTTCCCAGCAACGGAT
>Ga0265327_10003821_pt1 | contig 13923 bp, 13 predicted proteins | sample 41621metaG_FD_202089 | JGI IMG/M metagenome (GOLD analysis project Ga0265327, IMG submission 202089) | Rhizosphere microbial communities from Carex aquatilis grown in University of Washington, Seatle, WA, United States - 4-16-21 metaG | ecosystem: Host-associated > Plants > Roots > Rhizosphere... | reverse complement strand
CTCCTACCAGGCGCTCAAGCACCGGTTCGCCGACATGAAGCTGTGGCTCGAGGCTTCCCACGCCACCGCCACGGGGGCCGCCCGCGCCGTCGACTCGGGCAGCGAGCGTGCGCCCGAGTTCGTGAGTATCGCCAAGTCGTACATCGGCGACAAGGGGCCGGCCATCCTGCAGGACTGCGTCCAGCTCCACGGCGGGATCGGGGTCACCTGGGACCACGACCTCCACCTCTACCTGCGCCGGGTGGTCCAGGACCGCGCTCTCTTCGGGACCCCCGCCGACCACCGCGAGCGGATCGCCGCCCGCGCCGGACTCTAGGAGCCGACGTGCCCGAACACGCCCACCCAGACGACGTCGAGGCGTTCCGGCTCAAGGCCCGGGCCTGGCTGGCCGACACCATGCCGCGCCTCCCCGAGGGGGTCGAGAACGCCCAGCTCATGTTCGAGGACGAGTACGCCACCCGGGCCCGTGAGCTCCAGCGGACGCTCTTCGACGGGGGCTACGCCGGCCTCTGCTTCCCAGTGGAGTACGGGGGCCACGGGCTCAGCCGCCCCCACCAGCTGGCCTTCACCCAGGAGTCGCTCGGCTACGAGATGCCGGTCGTCTTCAACGTGCCGTCGCTCTCGATCCTCGCCCCCACCTTGCTCGACTTCGGGACCGAGGAGCAGAAGCAGCGCCACATCCCCAAGATCCTCTCGGGCGAAGAGATGTGGGTGCAGTTCCTCTCCGAGCCCTCCGGCGGGTCGGACCTGGCAGGGCTGGTCACCCGGGCCACCCGTGACGGCGACGTCTTCATGCTGAACGGGTCCAAGATCTGGAGCTCGGGGGCGTTCCGGGCCGACTACGCCCTGTGTCTGGCCCGCACCAACTGGCACGCCCCCAAGCACCGCGGCATCACCTGCTTCATTGTGAAGATCCATCAGCCGGGCATCGAAGTCCAGCAGATCAAGATGGCCAACGGCTGGAACGAGTTCTGTCAGGAGTACTTCGACGACGCCGTCATCCCGGCGGAGAACGTGGTGGGCGAGATCGACGACGGGTGGACGGTCGCCACCCGGCTGCTCGTCCACGAGCGCAACGCGGTGGGCGGGGCGTCGCCCTTCACGAGCGGGGTGGCCACGTCCTCGGGCCGGGGGGTGGGTCGCAACATGATCCGGCTCGCCACGTCCTGCCAGGCCGACAAGGATCCCACCGTTCGCCAGTTGGTGGCGGAGTCCAGGGTGCTCGACCGCGTCGCCCACCAACTGGTCGACCGGGTGACGACGGGGATCGCCAGCGGCTACTTCCCTGCCCCCGCCGGCTCCCTGCCCCGCCTGTTCGGGGCCACCGCCAGCGAGCGCAGCCACGACATCGGCCTGGAGATCATCGGCAACCGGGCGGGAGGCTGGTCGCAAGGCGAGATGGCCGGTGACATCGCCGTCACCTTTCTCACCCGCCAGAACAGCAGCCTGGGCGGGGGAAGCAACGAGATGCAGCGCAACATCATCGCCGAGCGCGTCCTGGGCATGCCCCGCGAGTTCGCGGCCGACAAGGACAAGCCCTTCGACGAGGTGCTCCACAACGCCGCGCCGACCCGGTCGGGAGGGGCGGGTGGCTGAGGGCCGGCCCATGGCGCGGATCCTCGACGCCGCAGTGGCCGCCGACCCCAAGCGCGCCGCTCTGATCGTCGACGGCCGGTCCACCACCTACGCCGAACTGGAGGCCTCGGTGCGCAGGTCGGCGGCGGCCCTGGCCGCCCACGGGGTGGAGCCCGGGTGGCGCATCCCGCTCGCCGACGACGCCAGCCTGCTCTCGGTCTCGGTGCTCCTGGCCGCGGCGCGCGTGGGCGCCGCCGCCGCCCTCATGAACCCCCGGCTCACCTCGGGCGAGCTGGCCGACCTCCGCCAGGCGGCCGGGGCGGCACCGGTGGGGGTGGCCGGGGACGGCTACGAGGCGGTGCTGGCCGAGGCCGGGGGGACCACCGTGCTCGGGGCCGACGACCTCCTGGCACCGAGGGAGGACACACCGCCCCCTCCGCCCCTGATAGACCCCGCAGCCGACGCCCTCGTGCTGTTCACGTCGGGCACCACCGGCACCCCCAAGGCCGTGCCCCTCAGCCACGGGGTGATCGGGCCCCGGGTGGCCGCCTTCTCGCCAGTCGTCGACCCGGTCCCGGTGGTGTCGCTCATGTGCGTCCCCCTCGTCCACATCGGCGGGGCGCTCGGTCTGCTGGTCGCCCTGGCCCGCGGCGGCACCGTGGTCGTCCAGACCCGTTTCGACGCCGGCCAGTGGTTGTCGCTGGCCGAGGACAACCGCGTCAACTCCTCCTTCGTGGTGCCGACCATGCTCCACCGGATCCTCGACCACCCGGACTTCGAGTCGACCGACCTCGGCGCGCTGGTCGCCCTCTCCTACGGCGCCGCGCCCGCCTCTCCCGATCTCATCGGCCGGGCCATGGATAGGCTCCCCGGCGTGGCACTGACCAACACCTTCGGACAGACCGAGACGCTGGGCTCGATCACCGCGCTCGGGCCCGACGACCACACGCCCGAGAAGTTGGCGTCGGTGGGCCGCCCCCTGCCCGGCGTCGAGGTGCGGGTGGTCGATCCCGCCACCGGTGACGAGGTGGCCACCGGGACCGTCGGGGAGCTCTGGGTGCGCACCGAGGCCAGCGTCATCCCCAGCGCCCAGGCCGCCGACCCCGCGGTGCCGCCCGGCTGGCTGCGCACCGGGGACATGGTGAGCCAGGACGTCGACGGCTACCTCTATCCGGCGGGACGACTGGCCGACACCATCAACCGCGGCGGCGAGAAGTTCGCACCGTCCGAGGTCGAGGCCGTCGTGGCCACCCACCCTGACGTGGCCGACGTGGCCGTGGTCGGGGTCCCCGACCCAGAGATGGGGAGTCGGGTCGGCGTGGCCGCGGTGGTGCGCGGACCGCTCGAGCTCGACGACCTGCGAACGTTCTGCCGCGGCCGGATCGCCCCGTTCAAGCTGCCCGAACGTCTCTTGGTGGTCGACGAGATCCCCTACAACGACTTCGGGAAGGTCGACCGGCGCACCCTGCGCGACCGGTTCGTCGAGGTCCAGCCGTGAGTGGGGACGGCGCGGTCACGCTCAGCGACGAGGAGGCCGTGGCCATCTACTCGACCATGGCCACCATTCGGGCAGCCGAGGACCGCATCACCAAGGGTCTGCGGGCCGGCGAGTTGCGCATGACCTTCTACCAAGTGCGCGGCCAGGAGGCGATCCCCGCCGCCGTCTCGGCCCACCTGCGCCGCGACGACTACATGGTCACCACCTACCGCGGCATGCACGACTGCATCGCCAAGGGCATTCCCCTCGACGAGCTGATGGCCGAGATGTGCGGTCGGGTGACGGGGACGTCCAAGGGCAAGGGCGGCCCCATGCACCTCTCGGACCCGCACTCGGGGCTCATGGTCACCACGGGCGTGGTCGGCGGGGGACTGCCCATCGCCTGCGGGCTGGGCTTGGCCAGCCAGCTGCGGGGGACGGACCAGGTGACGGTGGTCAACTTCGGCGACGGCGCCACCAGTATCGGTGCCGCCCACGAGGCGGCCAACCTGGCGGCGCTGTGGAACCTGCCGGTCCTCTTCGTCTGCCAGCACAACCAGTACGGGGAGCACACCCGGTTCGCCGATTACACCCGCACCGAACGGCTGGCCCAGCGCTTCGCCGGGTACGGCATGGCGGCGGTGACCGTCGACGGCAACAGCGTCCCGGACATGTACGAGGCCGCCGGCGAGGCGGTGCGCCGGGCGCGGGCGGGGGAGGGGCCGACCTTCCTCGAGTGCCTGACCTTCCGGCTGGGGGCCCACGCCTTCGGGACGGGGACCGAGTACATCGACCCCGACGAACTCGCCGCGGCCGAAGCGGCCGAGCCGGTGGCCCGCCACCGCCGCTGGCTGATCGACGAGCGCGGCGTGCCCGCCGGGACCCTCGACGCCCTCGAGCAGGAGGCGGCCGACGCCGTCGAGGCCGCCGTTGCGGCGGCGCTGGCGGCCGACCCGCCTGGACCCGACGAGCTCCGGCTCGACGTCTTCGCCAGTGTGGACGAGATCCCCGAGGGGGAGGTGGCCCGATGACCGCGGCGCCGGAGACTCCGGTGGGCACCATGTCCCAGGCGGTCGCGCAGGCCCTCGACCTGGCGATGGCGGCCGACCCCTCGGTGTTCTGCCTGGGCGAGGACATCGAGGACCCGACGGGCGGGGTGATGAAGGGGACCAAGGGCCTCTCCACCAAGTACGGCCGGGAACGGGTGCGCAACACCCCCATCTCCGAGCAGGCCATCATCGGCACGGCCATCGGCGCCTCGCTGGTGGGGATGCGCCCGGTGGCCGAGCTCATGCTGATGGACTTCTTCGCCGTGGCCATGGACCAGGTGGCCAACCACGCGGCCAAGCTTCGCTACATGTCGGGTGGGCGCACCAACGTGCCCATCACCATCCGCACCTCGGTCGGCGGCGGCCGCCAGTTCGGGGCCCAGCACTCTCAGTCCCTCGAGGCCTGGCTGATGCACGTCCCGGGGCTGAAGGTGGCCGTCCCCTCGACGCCGGCCGACGCCAAGGGTCTCCTCACCTCGTGCGTCTTCGACGACGACCCCTGCGTGCACATGGAGACGATGAGCCTCTTGTTCAACCGGGGGCCGCTCCCCGAGGGCACCCACGTGGTTCCCCTGGGCGTGGCCGACGTGAAGCGGCCGGGTGGCGACGTGACCGTGGTCACCTGGGGCTGGCAGGTGCCCGAGGCGCTGGCCGCGGCCGAGACCCTGGCGGCCGAGGGAGCCGACGTCGAGGTGGTGGACCTGCGCACGCTGGTGCCGCTCGACCGCCGCGCCATTCTCGAAAGCGTCGCCAAGACCCGGCGGCTCCTGGTCGTCCACGCCGCCACCCGGTTCGCCGGACCCGGCGCCGAGATCGCCGCCTTCGTGGGCGAGGAGCTCTTCGGTCAGCTCGACGGCCCGGTGCGCCGGCTCGGGTCGGCCTACACCCCGGTGCCCTACGCCACCGAGCTCGAGACTCTCCACTACCCCGAGCGCACCCGGATCGCTGAGGCCATCCGGGCGATGGCCTGAGGTGCCGTGACCGAGCTGCGCCGGACGTTGGTCAAGATCCCCCAGGCCAGTGTGGCCGTCACCGAAGGGACGATCGTGCGCTGGCTGGTGGCCGAGGGCGACGCCGTCACCGAGGGCCAGCCCCTGTACCTGCTCGAAACCGACAAGGTGGAGATCGAGGTCGAGTCCCCGGCCGCGGGCACGGCCCACCTCCTGGGCGAGGCCGGGCTGACCTATCTGGTGGGCACCGACATCGGTTACATCGACGGCCCCGCCGGCTGAGGCAGCGGTGCAGCTGGGGAGCCACCGGCGCGGCGTGGCCGGCGTCGCCGCCACCGACCCGGGGCGCATCGCCGTGGTCGACGGGGAGCGCACCCTCACCTTCGAGGAGCTCGACCTGCGGGCCAACGGGGCGGCCAACCACCTGGCCGAGCTCGGGGTGGGCCCGGGGGACCCGGTGGGCATGCGGCTCAGCAACCGGGCCGAGTGGTTCATCGCCTCCCACGCCATCGCCCGGATCGGGGCCATGTTCGTCCCGATCTCGCCGCGGTTCACCCCCGACGAGGCGGCCTACGTCGCAGCCGACTCGCAGATGGCGGTGTGCTTCGTCGAGGGGGGCGAGCGCTTCCCCGCCGAGGGTGTCACCGGGCTGGACGTGGACGGTCCCGGCTTCGCCCCGTGGGCCGACGAGCCGCCGCGCGCTGACTTCTTGAACACCGCCCCGACCCTCCTGGGCTACACCTCGGGCACCACCGGCCGGCCCAAGGCGGTGGAGCGTCCGGCGCCCGTGCCCGCCCCCCAGGCCGCTACCTCGGTGGTGGCCGCCTACTGGGGGTACGGGCCGGACACGGTGCAACTGGTCTGCGGCCCCCTCTATCACACCGCTCCCAGCGCCTACGCCGAGTACTCCCTGTGGGAAGGCGGGTCGGTGGTGGTCCAGGAGGGGTTCACAGGCGAGCGGTGCCTCTCGCTCATCGAGCGCCACCGGGTGACGCGCACCCAGATGGTGCCGGCCCACTTCGTCCGGATCTTGGAAGCCGACTGGGCGTCGCACGACCGCTCCAGCATCCGGCTCCTCATCCACGCCGCCGCGGCCTGCCCGGTCCCGCTCAAGTGGAAGATCCTGGAGGTCTTCCCCCGCGGCTCGGTCTGGGAGCTCTACGGCGCCACCGAGGCCATGGGCACGGTCATCTCCCCGGGGGAGTGGCTCCTCAAACCCGGGAGCGTGGGCCGCGCCTTCCCGGGCCTCGAGATCCGGATCCTCGACGAGGACGGCAACCAGCTTCCCCCCGGCGAGATCGGGACGATCTACGTGAGCACCTTTCCCGGCGCCTCCTTCGCCTACCGCGGGGACGAGGAGAAGACGGCCGCCGCCCGGCGCGACCGCTTCGTCACGGTGGGGGACCTCGGCCACCTCGACGCCAACGGCTACCTCTTCATCGCCGACCGCCGGACCGACCTCATCATCTCCGGCGGGGTCAACGTCTACCCGGCCGAGGTGGAGAACGCGCTGGCCGCCGACCCCGACGTGGCCGACTCGGCCGTGATCGGCCTCCCCGACGAGCGCATGGGCCAGCGGGTCCACGCCATCGTGGAGCTGCACCCGGGCGTCCAGGCCGACCCCGAGGCCATCGCCTCCCGCTTGGCCGAGCGGTTGGCCGACTTCAAGCGGCCCCGCACCTACGAGTTCGTCGATACCTTGCCCCGCCAGCCCAACGGCAAGGTCCTGAAATGGCAGCTCCGCCAGGAACGGGCCCCGGAGGGCGCCGGCTCCTAGGGCGTGGCGGCAGCGCCCGGCCATGCACTCCGGCGGCGGGGACTACCCTCGGTCCGCACGCAGGCCGAGGAGGCCGACGACGGCGGCCGGATCATGCGGTGCGCCACGAACAAAGGACGGGGAGTGGAGAGCACCGAACTCGAGACGATCATCTACGAGAAGGACGGACCGATCGCCAGGATCGTCCTCAACATGCCCGACAAGGCCAACATCCAGACGGCCCAGCAGGTCTGGGACTTCGAGGACGCCTTGAAGTGGGCCGACCGCGACACAGAGGTGAAGGTCCTCATCGTGAAGGCCAACGGCAAGGGCTTCTGCGCCGGCCACGCCATCGTCGACCACGAGGAGATGGCCGAGGTCTACCCGACCCAGGGGCCCACCCTCGAGCGCACCTGGAAGAAGCACAACTACGACCTCTTCCTCTGGCCGCCCCTCAACCTGTGGGAGTTCCCCAAGGCCACCATCTCCCAGGTCCACGGCTACTGCGTTGGTGGGGGCACCGTCTACAGCTACCTCACCGACCTCACCATCGCTTCCGACGACGCTTACTTCCAGATGCCGCTGCCCCAGGGGTTCGGCCTGCCCGGGGCCCAGACCATGATCGAGCCCTGGGCGATGATGAGCTGGAAGCGCGCCTACGACTACCTGTACCTGGCGCGCACCCTCTCAGCCGAAGAGGCCCGCGAGTGGGGATTGGTCAACAAGGTGGTCAAGCGCGCCGACCTCGAGGCAGAGGTCGAGGAGACCGCCCGCACCATCGCCCAGATGCCGCTCACCACCATCATGACCGTGAAGGCCGGCGTGAAGCGGGCCTGGGAGATGATGGGCATGCGGGTCCACATGCAGAACACCGCCGATTTCACCACCATCGCCGCGGCGGCCACCGACGTGCGCGAGTTCATGGCCGCCCGCCAAGGGATGCGGCCCCGTCAGTTTGCGGCCAAGCTGGCCGAGGACGCCAAGGCCGGTGACGCCGACGGGGAATAGAGGACCAGCTGCGCTCGAATCCATACGGACAACGAGGTCGACGACAAGCTCCGTTTTCCGACACTGAGCGCTGTTCAGCGGTTCAGGAGCCTTCCTCGAGCACGCAGAACTCGTTGCCTTCGGGATCTCCCATCACGACCCAGGTGACGTCGGCAGCTTGACCGATGTCGACGCGTCGAGCCCCGAGCTGTTCGAGCCGCTCGACCTCACGTGTGCGGTCATCCGGTCGAAGGTCTATGTGGAGTCGATTCTTGAGGGACTTTCCCTCTGGCACTCGCAGGAAGACGATGTCCGGGGCCACCCCATCCTCGGGGCTCCCCGCCGCCGGTTCGATCACCACCTCATCGGGCTCTTCACAGGTAACCCGCCAGCCCAAGGCCTCTGCCCAAAACCGGCTCAGCATTTGCGGGTCAGCGGCGTCGACGCAGACGCACTGGAAGCGCACGGTCACGAGTCCATAGTGCCACGGTGAGACGAATTTCCGGTCGCCGAAGACCACCTCGTCTCGCCGGGTCCTCGGCGCTCGTCGTCAGTGGGTGCTGATCGTCGTCCCTTCAGTCCCTGTGTGCGTCTGCCGGTCTCAGGCGCGACAATCTCGACGTGACGCAAGACGACATGATCGAACGCATCGAAGTCCAGCGGGTCATCCCGGCCAGTCCAGCCACCATCTTCGGGTTACTGACCGACCCACAGGGGCACGTGGCGATCGACAGCTCGGGAATGTTGATGGCAGCCAGTGGGGATCGCGTCAGCAGTGCGGGCGATTCGTTCGTCGTCCACATGGACCGCGAAGCCCTCAACGACTTTCCCATGGGCCTCTACGACGTGACCATCCGCATCGTGACGCTGGAACCCGAACGCGACATTTCTTGGACGGTGGAGGGTCAGCTCAACCTTGGGCACGTGTACGGCTACCGGCTAGAGCCGGTGCCCGAGGGCACGCTGGTGACGTCCTACTACGACTGGTCATCGATCGAGCAGCAATGGAAGGACGCTGGCATCTTCCCCGTCATCTCCGAGCATGCGCTGCGGGCCACCCTCGGGATCCTGGCCCGTACCGTGGCGCCGGGCCGACCTCGACCAGCCTGAGGTCCGCTGGCGACGCGAAGCTCGAGAACCCTGCCGTCTGAGCGCGGCGCGCCGGTGCGCGCCTAGGGGGTCCTGCGAAGTCGGTCGTCCGAGCGAACCTGTCCGGTCGGGGGCGGCCCGTAAGAGACCTACCAACCGCCCAGGGGCTCAGCGGGGCAACCCCAGGCCGTGCTCGGCCAGGATGTTGCGGTTGATCTCGGTGGTGCCTCCGGCGATCGTCGACTGCCGCGAGGAGGTCAACCCCTTGGCCCAGTGGCCCGAGAGGCCGTCGAGTCCCATGAGGTCGACGGCCAGCTCGGCCAGCTGCTGCTCGGTGAGCGACCACATGAGCTTGGTGAGGCTGCCCATGGTGGGCGAGGGGGCGCGGCCGGTGGCGACCGAGTGCAGCTCTCGGGTGGTGCCCCAGCGCATGCAGGCGATCCGGCTGTAGACCGCAGCCAGCCGGCCCCGCACCACCGGGTCGGCCAGGGACGGCCGGCCTCGGGCCTCGGCCAACAGCTGATCGAACCGGCGCGACAGGGAGAGGTGCAGGCGCGCCACCCCGGCCCGCTCGTGGCTGAGGGTGGCCATGGCGACACCCCACCCCCCGTGCAAGGGGCCGAGCAGGGCGTCCTTGGGCACGCGCACGTCGGTGAAGAACAGCTCGGAAAAGGTGAGGTCGCCGGCCATGGTGCGCACCGGCCGGACCTCGATACCCGGCGAGCGCATGTTGACCAAAAGGCAGCTGATCCCCTTGTGCTTGGGGGCGTCGGGGTCGGTGCGCACGTAGAGCTGGCACCAGTCGGCGTGTCGACCCAGGCTGTTCCAGGTCTTCTGCCCGTTCACCACGAAACTGTCGCCGTCCTCCTCGGCCCGGGTGCGCAGCGAAGCCAGGTCGCTCCCGGCATCGGGCTCGGACATCCCCTGGCACCAGATCTCGTCGCCGCGCAGCATCGGTCGCAGGTGCAGCTCGCGCTGCTCCTCGTTGCCGAGCGCCATGATGGCTGGGGCGATGTTCGAGACGCCGATGACGTTGACCGGTCCAGGTGCCCCGGCCCGGGACATCTCCTCGTGCCAAGCCAACTGCTCGGCGATCCCGGCGTCTCGGCCGCCGTAGGCGGCCGGCCAACTGACGGCCGCCCAGCCGGCGTCGGCCAGCTGGCGGTTCCACTCCCGCAGGACCCCGAAGGCGTCCTCACGCTCGAACCCGCCCCAGGCCACGTCGGCCACGTCGGGGGTGAGGTGGTCAGACAGCCAGGTTGCCAGCTCGCGGCGGAAGGCCATGACTTCGTCGGTGTCCAGCGCGCTGTCGTGTTCGTGGCCGGTGGTGGTCATGAAGGTGGTGTGCCTCTCAGTCGTGACGCGGGTCGCCGGGGACCCGCCAGGTCGTAAACCGCATGGCCGCCCCGAGCGTGTCGGCGGGGTTGGCCATGAGGGTCATGTCGTCGCGCCCAATGATGGCCACGCCCACCTCGGAAAGGTGGGCGGCGGTGGCGTCGAGATTGGCGACCCCGAAGGTCACCGAGTGCAGCGTGTCGCCGAAGGTCGCCAGGTCCCCAGCCGCCGGTCCGGTCCCGGTTGGGGTGGCCAACTCGACGACGGTCTCGGGGCCGACGGCCACGTACGCGCTCTTGGTGCCGAGGAGCTCGGACTCCCCCTCGTGGATCACGCAGCCGCCCACGCCCTCGGTCCAGAGCCCCACGGCCCGGCCGAGGTCGCCGACGACGACCGTCACCCACGCCAGGCGTTCGACGCCGGCCGGGTTGGCGCGCTCGGCCCAGCGTCGGGGCCATCCGGGCTCGAAGCGGGGGTCGGGGAAGGGGCCGGAGCCTTGCGGTCCGCCGACCGACGCCGGTGGCTGGTAGAGCTCGAGTTGGGTGCCGGTGTCCTTGGGGTGGGTGTAGACGTCGCCCTCGGCCGGTCCCTCGCCCAACCGGTCGCCGGCTGGGCCGAGCACGCGGACCCCGGCCGACCGCAGCCGGTCGGACGCCGCCGCCACGTCGTGGCAGTACCAGGCGAGCGAGTGCCACCGGGGGCCGAACTTGGTCACGAAGCGACCGATGGCCGCCGCCTGGGCACCCTCGTCGTCGCTGGGAGCGGCGATCTCCACCACGCTGTCGGCCACGACCAGGAGCGAGCCGACCCGCCGTTCGCGCGGCGAGTGGCGCTGCTCCATCATCCCGTGCCAGGGGGAGAAGAGCCGCTCGTAGAGGCCGTTCAGCGCGTCGAAGTCACTGCCGGCGTGCAGGACGTGGAAGAGCTTCCCGATGCTCACGGGACGGTGCCGCCCGCACCCCTGGTCGCAGATTGGTCCTCCCGATGCACGGCGGTCACGATACCGGCGGGCCGGACGGCCCCCGTGCGCTCACCCCAGCTGGGGCACCACCCGGTCAGAGAACAGCTCCAGGGTCCGGGGATCGGCCCGGTCGTGGGTGAGGAAGACGAAGAGTGAGACGCCCTTGTCTCTCGCCTCGTCGATCTGGGCGGCCACCTCGTCGGGGGTGCCGATGTAGCCCCCGGCCTCGAGCCCCCAGCCGGGACCGCCGAACCGCCGCCGGGCGACCGTGAGAGCCTCGTCCAAGGAGGCCTGGTCGGGGGAGAGGACCAGGACCGCCTCGTGGGAGGTCTGGACGGTGCCTGGGTCGCGGCCGACGGCGGCACAGGCCTCGTCGAGGCGGCGCCGGCTCTCCTCCCAGTCGGCCAGGCCGTAGGTGGGGACGGACCAGACGTCGGCGTGGCGGGCCACCAGCGGGAGGGTGTGGCGGGGCCCGACGCCGCCCACGTGCAACCTCGGCCGACGACCCGCGGTGGGGAGGTTGGGCAGGCCGTCGAGCCGGTAGTGCCGGCCGGAGAACGTGGCCGGCGCGCCGCCGAACATGGCGTCGATGACCGCCAGCGCCTCACCCAGCCGCTCGGAGCGCTCGGCCGCCGTTCCCCATTCGAGACCGGCCTCGTGGTGTTCGCGCTCGACCGACCCGCTCCCGAGGCCGAGCTCCACCCGGCCGGCGGACAGGACGTCGAGGGTGGCGGCCATCTTGGCCAGGAGGGCGGGGTGGCGGAAGGAATTGCACAGCACGAGATGGCCGACCCCGAGCCGCTTGGTGTGGGCCAGTACCCAGGAGGCCAGCGTCCATGCCTCGAGGGAGGGTCGGTCGGGCTGGCCCGGGCTGTAGAGGTGGTCGTAGAACCAGAGCGAGTCCCACCCCGTCTCCTCGGCCACCCGTGCCCGTTCGAGGATGGCCGGGCCCTCGAGCGCGACCTGTGGAAGGTAGACGCCGAACTCGGGCCGGCCCTCGCCCACCGGCTAGCCGGGGCCCGCCGTCGGGTGCTCGGCCACGATCGGCAGGACCTCGTCGGCGAAGCGAGCGAGCGCGTCCAGCGCGTCCTTGGAGCTCTTCCAGGGCGTGACCAGGGCGCGACCGACGCCGAGGTCGGCCAATTGCCGCAGACCGTCGACCGTTGCGTCGCCCGCCCCGAGGGTGATCTCGACGGTCCCGGGGCGGCCCGCCTCCTCACGCAGTTCGGCCAGGCGCGCCACCCGTTCGGGGATCTGTTCGGCCGTGTGGTTCATGGGGATCCAGCCGTCGCCGAGCACCGCTGCCCGCCGCAGGGCGGCCGGACCGTCGCCACCGATGTGCAAGGGCGGCCAGGGGCGCTGGACGGGCTTGGGCTCGAACATCACCGGGCCGAAGTCGAAGAACTCCCCGTGGTGCTCGATCGTCTCCTCGCTCCACAGCCGGCGGCAGACGTCGATGGCCTCGTCCACCCGTCGACCCCGCGTGGAGAAGTCGAGGCCGACCGCCTGCCACTCGGCCTCGAGCCAGCTGGCCCCGATGCCGAACTCGACGCGTCCACCTGACACCACGTCGAGGGTGGTCACGGCGCGTGCGACCACGAAGGGGTGGCGGAGGCCGATGTTGTACACCTGGGTGCCGAAGTGGATTTGCTCGGTCTGGCCGGCCAGGAAGGAGAGGTAGGCAAAGACGTCGAAGACCGGGATGTCGGCCGGGATGGGGGGGTGGTCGGAGCCGGCGTGGGGGCTGCCGGCCATCTGCACGGGGAGCACCATGTGCTCGGGGATCCACGCCGACTCGTAGCCGAGCCGGTCCGCCACCACCGTGGCTTCGACCCAGCGGCTGGGGTTGAGCCGCCCGAGGGAGATCCCCACTTTCATCGGCGGCTCACCTCCCGAGCGACGTGGCGGCGGCGAGCTCGGCGGCGCCCGCCATGGTGTTGAGGACCACGTGCTCGTAGGAGGCCATAGCCGGGTTGTCGGCCTGGCCGGACACCACTCGGGCGTAGCCGGCCTCCAAGACGATGGCCAGCTTGAAGCGGGCCAGGATGACGTAGTAGTCGATCTCTGTCACCGGCCGGCCGCTCACCTCGGCGTAACGGGCCAGGACCTCGGCCCGTGACGGCTGGCCGGTCTGGTCGACGTAGCCCCGCGTGCGGTCCTCGCCGGGGTCGGTCCAGCCGTTCATGACCCACCCGAGGTCGAGGAGCGGGTCGCCCACCGTGGCCATCTCCCAGTCGACGATGGCGGCCAGGCGCGCCGGTGCCCCATGGGCGAACATCACGTTGGCGAATTGGTAGTCGCCGTGCATGATGCCCGGCTGCCACTGGCTCGGCTTGTGGGCGCGGAGCCAGGCGGCAGCCTCGTCGGTGCCCGGGATGGGCCGGAACTGGCAGGCCGCCAGGTGGGCCAGCCAGCGGTCGACCTGCCGGTCGTGGAACCCTTCGGGCTTGCCGAACCCTTCGAGGCCTCGGGCCCGCCAGTCCACCCGGGCCAACCGGGCGATGCCCTCGACTAGCTGGAAGCCGAGCTCGCGTCGGGCCTCGACGTCGGTGTCGAAGGGGGCCGGCCAGTGCTCGCCCATGTTCATCGGCGACCACCCGTCCACCCTCGACATCAGGTAGAAGCAGGCGCCGAGCACGTCGGTGTCCTCGCAGGCGGCGTAGGCCTCGGGGTGGGGGACGTCGGTGCCGTTCAGAGCCTCGAGGACCCGGTACTCGCGCAGCATCGTCTTGTTGCGGCCCTCG
>Ga0265327_10003820_pt1 | contig 13923 bp, 14 predicted proteins | sample 41621metaG_FD_202089 | JGI IMG/M metagenome (GOLD analysis project Ga0265327, IMG submission 202089) | Rhizosphere microbial communities from Carex aquatilis grown in University of Washington, Seatle, WA, United States - 4-16-21 metaG | ecosystem: Host-associated > Plants > Roots > Rhizosphere... | reverse complement strand
TAAACGTATAATCCAACTGCGCAAAACTCAGGTTCACCGAGGTGGAACTGCCCGGGGCGCGTGTGCCGTCAGGATTCGAGTTGTTGTTCAACATGACGTCGAACCCGGCTTCAAAGAGGGTATCGTCGTTGGCGCGGTACAGGAAAATTGGCGCAAAATCACCCAAGGCAAACGTGGGATTTTGGCCCGAACTTTTTCCAAATTGAACTTCGGCATCGCCAATGACCACTACGTTATGTGACGCACTGGTGGCTGGATTTGGGGTTGGAAAGACCGCCGGCGCCTGGCTGGCAGCTTCGGCTTTCTGAACGGCGTTGGTTGCCAGTTCCTGGGTTTGGCCCAACTGCTGGCGTAATTGTTGGATTTCCTGCTGGTCCTGCGCGTGCGATTTTTTGAAATCTTCCAACATCTGGCCTTGTTTGTTGACCAAATCGGAAAGCGCATTGAACGCTTCGTCACTCACAGCAGCGTTTGCATTTTTCGGCAGGGCAATTCCCAAGGCACAGCTACCGGCGGCAGCGCTCAAAATTAAGGTGCGAATTTTCATGGTGATTTTTAGTTGCCGGCTTCTTCCTGGAGATATTTCAAGATCGCGCGCGCCTGGTCGGCGGGGAGATTGGCCCGCACCCGCATGTGCAGCATCAAGGTTTTCCACTGCATTTCGTTAAACTCGACCGGATAACGCTCGGGGTGGCAGCGGTTGCAGTGAATGGCGTAAAGCTCGACGCCTGACATTTTCCTCTCGGTCTTGGCTGGCTTACTGTCGGGCACGGCCGAGGATCGTTGTGCCGAGACCTTGGCGGCTGGCGTATTGGTGGTGGCGTTGTCATCCGCCCAGGCCACGCCGGCCGCAGCCAGCCCAATCAGGGTGGCCAGCACGCCCACCGGACAAACGTGCCGGAGCGTAAACAGCCGCTTGATGACAGAACATAAAGAAAATCTGCTTTCTTTCATAAGCCGAGTTTCAGTCTTTCCCGAAAGTTGCGCTAACCGTCTATTGCCATTTCATCCACAAGAATTGCTTCTTTAAAGATAAGTAAAACTAACTATTCGTTTATTATGTATTTGAAAGATGGATTTCTAATCGCTTTCTCAAGGACAGGGGGGACTGGACGGCATCAGCTTGGTAAGTTTCGTCGGTTGAGTCTCCGAACTACTGCTGACCTGTACCAGGGGCGCTTCCGGGTACTTGTGGCAAGTATTATGAACAAAACATATAGTAGTTATTCGCGCCTGTCTGGGTTGCGGCTCAGGATTCGCTTTTTGCTCTCGCAAGGAAATGTATTTCCGAAATACAAGCCATTTCAAGTCGTCGTCATCCTTGTAGCTGTGAGAATGGTCAGGTTCATACATGAGAATAATCACCGCCGCGTTTTTTGCCACCGTGTCCTTCGCGGTTGCCGCCAGCAATTTAGGTCACGTCGCCATCATTGGTGACTCTATTACGCAGGCTTCCGGTTCGGCATACAACAGCAGTGTTTTTGCCCAAAACGCCTGTCGCGGTTACCGGTGGGAAGTATTTAAGTCGCTCGTGGACGCCGGCGTGACGTTTGATTTCAACGGTTCGATAGCCAACAACTACACCACCGACAGCGCCTATCCCACGTGGCGTGGCACGGCGTTTTACCGCGCCAACGAAGGGCATTTTGGCTGGCGCGCTTATCAGATTATTGGCCAAAGCGCCGGGCCATCCAGCGGCAATCGAGGTGCGGGCGACATATACCAGTGGCTCGATAATTCAAAGGGCGGTTACACACCGGACACCGTCACGCTCATGATCGGCATCAATGACCTCTCCGACTACATCAACGCAGGCACCACCAACACCGCCAATGTGACGCTCAGTAACAATGTCGCCAGCATCATTGGCGCGTTGCAAGCCAGCAACCCAAATGTTCGAATTTACCTCTGCCACCTGCTCCAAGTCGGCCAGGGGCATTCCCAATATGTTCCACTGAATAGTCTGGTGGATGATTATAACGCAAATAAATTGCCCGGCCTCGCGGCGACCATGACCACGTCCAATTCCACGGTGTCGGTTGTCGATATGATTGGCCCGACCAACAACGGTGCAAACGTATGGATTGCCAGGACCAACGGCTTTAATCCGAACTACGGTGAAATGCTCGGGGCAGACTTTGTGCACCCGAACAGCCGGGGCGAACGCTACATTGCCAGCCGAATCATCGCCGCAATGGGAATCACTAACCAATGGACCAGCGTCACCATCACGAATGGAAACTTTGAAAGCGGCTTTGTCAATGTTGGCACGTCCAACTGCGCGCCGGTTGGTTGGACAATGTATGGGCAACCCAGCGCCACGGCGGTACCAAAACAAGTTATCGATTATCAGGTCGTGGCGGAAAGTATTGTAGATTTGACCCCGACCGGCACAAACGCCACAGCCGGCAGCAGCTATATTATCACTGGAAATGCCGATACTGGCATTAAGCAGACGCTGGCGGAAAACCTTACCGCCGGACGGCATTATATGCTGCAGGCGAGCCTGTTCTCCGGCTCAGCGTCACTGAGTTCCGGCGATTGGGGGTTGGAGATCTGGGCAGGCGGGACAAAGCTGGCGCAGGCGGATAACCAGGTTTTGCTAAAAACGTATTCCGCGGGCACGGGCTATCAAATCGGTTCCGCGCTTACGGAGGTGCCGCTTGAATTTGACGCAGCAGATTTCCCGGCGCAAACCGGCCAGCCGCTCGAAATCCGGCTCATCTCGCGCAACAGTGCGCGCTACGTGGGCTTTGAAGATTTGCGCCTGTCGTGGAAGCCGAGCGCCACAAGCGCGTCGAAACACTACAAAATTTATATCCTCACCGGCCAGTCCAACTCGCTTGGCACCGACAGCGGCACGGAAATCAACAAGTTGCCGGGCTTCGATCCCGCCGACTCGCAAATTCCCTTTTGGTGGCACAACATCAGTGGCGATATCTTTAATATTCCCAGTGCGACCGAAGGCTATTCAGTGGGTTATTGCGGTGGTTTTTGGAAGCCGCTCCAGGCACAATTCGCCTTCAACGTTTATGGAAACATTACCAATGCTTTTGGGCCGGAAATCAACTTCGCGCGCACGATGTATTATTCAGGCCAGACCAACCTGGCCATCATCAAAGCCTCACGCGGCGGGGGCGGAAATTCGTTTTGGCTGAAAACCAATACGGATAATCACATGTATGTACTGGTGACGAACACGGTCATTAATGCCTGTAATCGGATGCTTGCCGATGGCAACACTTTTGAAATCGCCGGCTTGCTCTATTTGCAGGGCGAAAGTGACAGCGCGTCAGAATCGGCCAATGCCGGCACCCGTTTCAAAACGCTTGTGGATAATCTTCGCGCGGATTTACCAAACGCTTCCGCCATGAATGGTTATATGATTGGCAATCTCACCACCGCCGCCACGCGCGCCGCGCAGGAAGCCATCGCCGCGCAGTATCCGGCTTATCTGTTTTATGCCGACAGCCAGGACCTCACGGACGAATGGGTTTCAGACAACTTGCATCAAAATAAAAAGGCCAAGCTCATCAATGGCGCGCGCTTTGCCCAACTCGTGCTCGGCCAGGCCGCACACTTCGACGCGTCAAAAAATTACAACAGCATATTCGGCCAGCCTTATGGCAACGCCACAGCGGGCCTCATGCCGTTTAACGGTTTGACCACCGTGACCACGGGCCACACGCCCATTTTCCAAGGCTGGTCGGAAACACCCAGCAGCGCCACCATGGCCGCGGCTGGTGCCGCCGCGAATAATCAATCGGCGGCCAGCATTAACGATTCCGGCACCAGTGCCTGGAACATCACCGATGGCGATGCCACCGGCGCAGCCTATTATTACACGCGTAAATTTACCGGCACACAAACGACGAACTTTGCCGGCTCCGGCTGGATATATTCCCTAAATGTTCGTTTTCCTGCCGCGTACGCAGAAAATCCGAGTTTCTTTTTCCAATATGGCGATACTGCAATCCGCTGGCTGGCACAGGCAAAACGCGATTTAACGGGCGTGCTCACCGCCACATTCACGAATGGCAGCAATTCGAAAACAGTCACATTGGAATCCGCTTACGATAATGCCTACCACATGCTTGCGCTCCGAAAAGCAAGTGGCAGTACAAATGCGGAATTGCTGTTCGATGGCGTGACTGTCGGCCAGGTTTCAGCCGTTGCCGCAGATCCGGCACTCGAGCCGGGGGTGCATTTCGGCACGCGGGATGCCGCCGGCAAAGGCGCGGTTAACATTGCCACGGTGGATTTTTCTGCGGCCACCCTAAGCGGAAGCAACACGCTGATTTATTTTCCGAACGGCAGCGGAAGCATCACCGGCAGCACCACGCAAACCGTGGCTTACGCCGGCAGCGGCACGGCGGTAACGGCTGTGCCCAATGCGAATTATGTTTTCGTGAATTGGAGCGACGGTTCAATTGCGAATCCGCGCACCGATACCAATGTTGTTTTCAATATGGCCATTGCGGCGAATTTCGTGACGAACAATCTGACGCTCACCTATTTTGCCGGCCCCAATGGAACGATTTCAGGTGCGGCCACGCAAATCGTGGCTTACGGCGGCAGCGGCACGCCGGTAACTGCTGTGCCCAATGCGAATTACGTTTTTTTGAATTGGAGTGATGGTTCAACCGCGAATCCGCGCACCGATACCAACGTTGCCGGCAACCTTAGCGTCACGGCCAATTTCTCGACCACCGTGGCGGGCGGATTGTACTGGGATGGCGGGGCAGCGAACATCACCACCAACGGCGACGGCATCAGCCAAGGCGGCAGTGGTACGTGGAACACCACGCTGACGAATTGGGACGAGGGAAACGGACTGCCCCACACGAATTGGTTTAACACTGCCACGGCGGTGTTTGGCGGGGCAGGGGGCACGGTCACGCTGGGTTCGGCAATCACGTGCGGCGGCATCCTCAATATCGCAGCCAATGACATCACGCTGGCTGGTGCGTTTGGCCTCATCATCAATGGCACATTGAACGTTGGTTCCCTAAATAATTTGACCATCGGTAATGCCGACGGAGGCACGGTGAATTTGAGCGCGGCCACGCTTGCAGGTTCGGCCACGCTCACATGGAACAAGATAGCCGATACTTATGCTTCCGGCCTCGTCGGTTCATTCAACAGCTCCAATTCGGTTAGTTTTACCGGTACCCTGCGGTTGCGTGGAAGCACGCCGAGCACCGCACCCGGTTCAATGCAGGGTGCGACAGGCCGTTTTTGGATGCACAGTTCACTGGGGTCACAATCAAATGGCACGGCTTTTTTTCTGGATACGGGCGCAGCGGCCAACAATGGCCAGGATTTCATCATCGGCGATTGGAACACGAACGGTTCCCGCATCCTCACTCTGTCCGGCTTGACCGGCTTTGGCTCGATTCGCACGGATGCCGGCAACGCTGGTACTCGCAATTTGGTGATAGATCAATCCGGCGGCGGTACCACGTTTAACGGGATGATTCTCGCTCATCAAAGCAGCAGTGGCATTCTGCGTTCGCTTGCCCTTGAAAAGAAGGGCAGCAGCACACTAACGCTGGCAAACATTCTTGGCTCCGAGACCGCCTCCAGCGGCGGGAGTGCGCCATTTAATATTTCGGTAACGGCTGGCACGTTGGTTTTATCCGCCACCAATACGCTGGTGGGCACGGCCACAGTTAATGGGGGCACCCTGGTGGTAAAGGGCATTCATCCCTCAACCGCACCCATTATTGTGAACGCCAACGGTGTTCTCGCCGGTACCGGCGTAATTAAGGGCGGGGTGACAAATTACGGCATACTTTCTCCAGGTTTTCCGCTTGGCACGTTGACCATCAGTAATACCCCGGTAATGAATGGTGTGGCTCAGATGTTTATCAATCGCACAAACTTGCCCAATGCAGGAAAACTGGTGGTGGGCAATGCGCTATTTTTTGGCGGTACATTGACCGTAACCAATATCGGGGGAAATAATTTTGCCAGCGGCGACAGCTTCGTGCTGTTCAGCGCGCCCAGTTATAGCGGCCAATTCAGCGCAACCAATCTGCCGGTTTTGAATCCTGGCTTGGGCTGGGTGTGGACACCGACCAATGGCACGCTTGCCGTAATTCAAACCATCAATACGACGTCGCCCAATCTCGTGTGTATGCCCAACGGAAATCTGCTGGAGTTCTCCTGGCCAAACGACCACACCGGCTGGACGCTGGAATTTCAAACGAACCCGCCAGCAAGCGGTTTGGGCACCAACTGGCAATCCTGGCCCGGATCAAACGCGACTAACCTCGTCACGGTAACCAATGATTTATCGGCTGCGTCGGCATTTTTCCGGCTGCGATTTCCGTGAGCTAATTTGTGTACTTGAGGTCTCGTTCAGGGCATTTCGTAAAAAGTTTGCCGGCATATCGCCTGGGTCATTATGTTGCCCTATTTTGACTCGCCTAAAAGTTACCTGCGCCGTTTCTCATCGTGCACTCTGCCAATCGGTAGCTGGTTTGCAAAATGCAAGGCCGCCGCTTTCATGCCTTTTGCAAGTTGCATTCCTGCGGCAGCCTCACGCCAGTGGAAATCATCATTTACCATTGTATTTACGTTGAAAGCCCGTTTTCGCGTCGAACGGCACAACATGAGCTTGGTAAGTTTCATCGGTTGAGGCTCCGAACTACTGGCAGACCTGTATCAGGGGTTTTCATCCGAGTGATTGGGGCAAGCATTATGAACAAAACGTGCCGCAGTTTTCCGCCGCAGGTTCGCAAAGAAGCGATGGCGGCGTTAATTCAGACCGACACCTAAACCACGAACCTCATCATGCTCTATACATTCGCTGTCATCTTGATTATCGCATGGCTGCTTGGGTTCGTCTCAGATTACACGCTGGGTGGCTTCATCCACATTTTGCTCATTGCCGCCGTGATCCTGGTCGTGGTCCGCTTGATTCAAGGCAAACAAATTTAGTTCAACCAAAAACAGTTAACCAAAAATACATATGAAAAGGAAAACGATTGAAACCGCCGATGTCAGCCAGCTGGTCGAAGACGCACAAGAATTGATGACTGCCACCGCGCACATTGCTGAAGATAAAGTCATGGCCGCCCGCAAGCGGCTTTCCGGAGCCATTCAAAATGGGAGAGAAGTGCTCGAAAATCTCAAGAACAAAGCCATTGACGGGGCGAAAGCCACGGACGAAGTCATCCGGGAACATCCCTACCAATCCATAGGCGTGGCTCTCGGGGTGGGGGTCCTGATTGGCATTCTCCTGCGCCGGCGCAACTAACATATGAAATCACCTGCAGAGGCCGAACCCCAACTGGTGGATGCCTCGAAACAACTGGTGCAACAGGCGCTGGTTGTTTGCGAAAACCGGATCCACTTGTTCTTGCTCGAGGCGCAGGAGGAGCGTGATCGAATCTTCCAGGCGTTTTGGATCAGCGTGAGCGTGGCGATTTTTGTTTTGCTGGGCGGCATCGCGCTGACGGGGTTGGTGGTGGTCGCCGGCTGGCAATGGTCGCCGGTGGCGACCTTGGCCATCCTGGTGGCAGTTTACGGCGGCCTCGCAGGGTTTTTTTACTTTCAACTGGTCCGCCTGCGTCGCGACTGGCAGTCATTTTCGGCAACGGTCAATGAATTGCGAAAGGATCGCGAATGTCTGGAAAAAAAACTCCCCTAACGCCGCTGGCGGCCAGGAAACAACTGCTGTTGCTGGAAAGCGACTTGAACCGCACCCAGTTCGTTGAGGCCGTGGACGAGTGGAAAACGGCGGTGCATCACACCAAAGAGCGCTTAACGCAGGTTGGTTCGATGGTTTCCATGGCCACAAAAGTGGCTACCACGGTGGCGACCGCCCGCCGCCTCTTTTCCCGCCCTACGGACGGCAAAAAATCTTGGTTATCCATGTTGTCTGATGGCATGACTATTGGCACCTCACTGTGGTCCATGCTCCGTGCCCATCAGCACAAGCAGGATGATTAAATTCATATCATTCACACCCATCAACTGGCAGACACATTTGCCAGCGACTTCTGACGAATATATGCAGCGGCTCAATCATTATTTAACAAAGGGAAGTGTGTTTCTCTTCTCCACCCTGCTGATTGCCGGGTGCACCACCGTTAAAACCACCACCACCGCACGCACAGCCACGGAGCAATTGCTGCTGAGCACGGCTACCGACCATGCGCTGCAACAGACCGGGCTCGAAAAATTCGAGGGCCGGAGGGTGTATTTGGATGCAACCTATTTTGACAGTTACGATTCCAAATATGTGCTCGGCACCATCCGTGATGCGATAAGCCGGGCAGGGGCGCGCCTGGAAAATGCCGCCTCGAACAGCGAAGTCATTATTGAAGCCCGGAGCGGCGCCTTGGCGATTGATGAATCAGACACAATGTTCGGCATTCCGAGCTTCGGCATACCCGTGCCGTTGGCGGGTACGTTGCAAACGCCTGAAGTGTCCATCTACAAATCAGAGCGTCAGCGCTCCACCGCCAAATTTGCGCTCCTGGCCATGGACCGGGACAAAGGATCCCACGTGTATTCAACGGGCCCGTTGGATGGCAGTTCGTTCGATAAACATTCGCGGATATTTTTTGTTTCTTGGAAGCGTACGGATGTGCCAGAAAAGCACGCCACTGGCCCGGGGACAAACGAATATCAAACCTGGTTCCCGCAATATGATCCGGCGAACCTGACCGTCACCAATATGCCGGCAAAATAAAGATAGTAGGCGGGAAAATTGTTTGGTCCCGGTCGGTGGCGGCATATTCCTTCTCTTTTTCTTGTAAACGGGCATTAAAGGTCAAAAGGGCAAAAGCTTGACCTTGGTCAAGGCGGGGAAAGCGTCCACTGGTTAAATTCAGTTATATGAATGAGAAACCAGTTATTGAAGCGACCTCGCCGAAAATCCTGGCGTTAACCGACGAGACCCGATTTGCGGCCAACGGCATTGTCAGCCGCACGTTATTGCGTACTGAGCGCACCCGTGTGGTATTGTTTGGTTTTGCCGAGGGACAGGAGTTGACCGAACACACGTCCACGCAGAGCGCGGTGGTTCAGATATTGTCCGGTGATTGCGAATTTTCGTTGGCGGGCAAACCGCATCCGGCCAAAGCCGGTGACTTGATTTACATGCCGCCCAATTTGCCCCATGCCGTCCGGGCCACGTCCCAATTCTCCATGCTCTTGACGTTGTCAAAACCAGAAACTGCTCCTGCCAAACCATAAACCAACACAATCGTTTACAACCATAAATAATTAAATCACTATGCAAACCGAAATTTTGATGGATGCCGACCGCGTAATGGACGTGCGTGCAATTCCTTGTTCAGTCAAACACGGTCAAATCATTAAAACCTGGTTGGAATTGCCCGTAGGCGGCCATTTCATCTTGTTAAACGACCATGACCCGGTACGGCTGCAATCCCAGTTTTCCGCGCAATGGCCGGGCACTTTCACTTGGGAACATTTGGCCGAAGGCCCGGCGGAATTCCGCGTAAAAATCACCAAGTTAAAGACCCTTGGCGAACCTGCCAAACCGATTGCCACCAGTTGTGACCAATAAGTGGTGAACTGATCAATAGAACTGAACGGCCACCAGCAATGGAGGACGTTTTTAGGGAGTCATATACTTAACTAGCTACACGAGACGCTCGCTATTCAATTCAAGCGGCAATTCGCCAGAACATTGAAGCTGGTTCGGAAATGTTCATCGACAGGCTTCGCTCTTGCAATGGATCGAGTAAAGATTAAATCCATGAAATGATTGACCATGCGAAAGAATAAGTTCGCGGTCATGTCCACACCCACGGTTTGGAAAATCTCTGGAGCTTGTTCAAGCGCGGCATTCGCAGAAGTTAGTGTCGAACCTTTTTATTTATTTCGCTATTTGGATAAAAAGCTTTCCGCTTCAATGGGCGCGAAGGCACGGACTGCGAACGGTTATTGAAAGAAATTATCGGAATCATCGGAACGCAGATTGCTGTCTGAGCGAGTTGCCGAAAGTTCTCTAATGCGCTTTTATTTTTTGTATCCATAATCCCTAAATGGGAAATGCTTCAGGGGCAAATAGGTTTGCGGGTTTCCCTGTTCTCTCCACAGTGCTGTTTGCATTTTTTCATGTGTCTGCATGTCGCTAAGTAATCTTGTCATTGCTGCATCAGGAAGTCCGCGCAACTGAACATCTAGGTTCTTTTGAATGATGAAGTCTATCAGGCGTAAATCCCTAAGTGGCTTTCCCTCTAGTTTAACTGCCTGACGGACAGCATCTCTATAATGCATCGTGCTGAAATCGGCAGCTTGAAGAGGCAAACATTCAGGGTCCTTTTTGTCATCACCAAACGAAATCAGGCCGATTCTGGAATGCATTTGTTTATATTTCAGATGCATGGCGTCGATGGCACGCTTCCATTCTTTATTCGTAGAGTCGTCAAAAATAAAATGAACACGACCAACGTAATTTGGCCAATGCATACTTAATAATTTCAGAGTGCTTTCATAGAAAGAACTGATCGTTTCCTCAAATGGGTCTTTAGCGATGCCAAGCTTTTGATTGCGTTCAGTAGCATAGCCGCCACCAACTGGAACTGCTGATTTACCAATTAGCATGGCAAGTCTGTACAGGAAGTTCCGCCGCTTTTCCAAACACCATCCATAGTATGGAGCGCCAGGTTTTTTATTGGCGTCCGGTCTGAACTCTCGGTAATGAAAATATTTGGCATCGTAATTCCTTAAAATCCTCCGCCATTGATGGCAAAACGACATCCAGTATTCACGAGATTCCATTAGCCCACCCAGGGCGGCAACATCTGCATCACCATGAATGCCAGATTCATCTGCGAATACTTTTAACATGACGAAAAGCTTCCCAGAAAAGTCTTGCGACCAAAATCTTCAAATGTGTTTTTGGGATCATTTACATCAATCATGACGCACCACCCCCTTTCTGGTCAAACGGTGAGTGCATGATGTAATTCATATGATTAGATCCAAACAACGCCAACCCACGATCGTATTGTGGTTATTCTCAGAATCCCGGTGCCTTGCGAAATCCATCAATCCAGTGGAACAAGCTCATGACAGGATGTTCCCACAGCATTCGGGGCCCGGCGTAGCGCATGATGACCCGGACCTGTTCGCGCCGTTCCCTCTGATAACAATGGACCGGACATTTGGCGCAGGTCGGTTTTTCGGCACCGAACTGGCAGCGTTCCAGCCGCGCGTTGGCATAGTTAAGAAACTGCTCGCATTCAGCACACAGACCGGCTGCATGATGATGATCGCGGCAGTAGATTTGAGTCATCACGTTCATGGTTTCCCATTCCCGGGCCAGCCGCTTTTTCGAGAGATCATTTTTCGTCTTTCGGCCTGGTTTAAAATCGGCGGGCAGTTGTATCGGTTCAGCGAGCGTTTTCATGCACTTATTGTGACACAAGCCGGCTCGCCGGACCTTGATTTAAGTCAAAGCTATTTGATTTGGATTTCGGCAATATGAACGCGGTGAGTTGACTTGGATCAAAGTTTATCCGGTAGGAAAAATGTAAACTGAAGCGTAAATTTAATTAAACCTATGTTGCCGTTAAACCAATTCAAACGCTTTGACGTGCGTCCATTGCTGGCGCGCGGGGTTGAACCATTTCCAGAAGTGTGCAAGCGCATAGCCGCGCTGAAGCCGGACGAGGGATTAATTGTCGTGGCGCCATTTTTGCCGTCGCCCTTGGTAGAAAAACTGAAGGGCGAAGGCTTTGAATCCAAACTTGAACGCGGCAATGGCGCTGACTGGATTGTTTACTTTTGGCGCGAAACAAAGTGAAATCTCCGCATGACCACCGCGCTCAACGACCTTAAACGCACCGTAATGGTGAACACGTTGCGGAGTTGCCGGCTGTTCACCGGCCTGCCGGTGGGAGACTTGGAGAACATTGCAGATGTTACCGTCGTCAAGGCGCTGGAAAAAGGCGAGTACTTGTTTCACGAAGGTGATCCGGCGCATGGTTTTTACATTGTGCAGCGCGGGGCGGTTAATGTTCACCGCGTCACGGCCAGTGGCAAGGAGCAAGTGATTCATGTTTTTCGCACGGGCGATTCCTTTGCGGAAATTGCCGTGGTTTCGCCGACCGGTTATCCGGCCGATGCCCGGGCGCAAGAAGCTTCGCAAATTCTGCTCGTGCAGAAAGAAGGTATCTTTGAACTGCTGAAACGGCAGCCGGAACTCGCGCTGCGAATGCTGGGATCCATGAGCAGTCACTTGCGCGTGTTGGTGGGGCAGATCGAAGACCTCACGGCAAAAGACGTGGAGACCCGCCTGGCGAACTGGCTGATTAAACGCTGTCCCAATCCGCACGGTGAAGCATCCGTTAAGATTGAACTGACCATCACCAAACGCATGCTGGCGGCGGAACTGGGCACCGTGAGCGAAACCTTTTCGCGCACGCTGGCTAAGTTCCGCGAACAAAAATTCATCACCGTGAAAGGCAAGGTGTTGACCGTGCTTTCACCGGTAAAATTGGCCACTTTACTGCGGAAAAATCTTGGGGAATAGAGTAGAGTTGAGGCAGAGTTTCAATGAACAGTAAATCGAGTCTTTACGAGCAAATTGGCGGGCATGCCGGCCTGCAAAATTTATTGCGCCATTTTTATGCGGATGTCCGCCAGCACGCCTTGCTGGGACCGATCTTTAACCGGCAAATCGAGGATTGGCCGGCGCACCTCGAAAAGATTGCCTCGTTCTGGGCACGGCTGACCGGCGGGCCAACGACTTATTCGGGACAGATGCCCATAAAACATCTGAATCTGGGGATTGAACCGCATCATTTTTCGGCCTGGCTGGAATTGTGGAGTTTCAACTGCAAAACCCAGCTTAAGGAACCTGCCGCGCAAGAGATGACAGCTCTTGCCCAGGAACTCGGCCGGCGGCTGAAGGGATTCGTTTGTGCGCCAGCGTCGTAACCCGTTATTCGTTCGTTCCCACACAAGCGCAAATCAATCCGTGTAGATTGCCCATGCTGGCTTCGCATTTTTGGTTACATCTGCAAAAAACAAACCCGCCCATGCTTTGGCACGGGCGGGTTGCACATAACTAGAAACAATCTTTAATTAACAGGTTGGGCAACGGCATTTACAGGTGGTTCAACTTGTTTGCCTTCCAGCGACCAGCCGGTTTTCAAACCAATCACAAACCAGCCGATCCCAAGCGCGCCAAGCGCGAAGACCGTATCGCCGATGACCCGCAACCAGCGAAGTTTTTGCAACAAGGGGTGTTGCAGGAAGTCCGCAGAGCGGGCGTACCACATGCCGTGGTCAATGCTGGCGATGGTTTGCAAAATACCCACCGGCAGGAGGCTTAGCACAATCATCAGAACCAGACCGATATTTAAGGCCCAGAAGCTAAACTTCAAGACGCCGGGCTTCCAGACTTCCTGACGGGTCAGGCAGCGCAGGCAAAACAGCATCAGTCCGATACCGAGCATGCCATATACGCCAAACAAAGCGGCATGGGCATGCACCGGTGTGGTATTCAAGCCTTGCATGTAATAGAGGGCAATCGGCGGGTTGATGAGGAAACCGAATATTCCCGCTCCCACCAAGTTCCAGAAGGCAACGGCCACGAAAAAGAAGATGGGCCATTTATAATTGGCCACCCACGATTCGCTGCGGCTCAAGGTCAAGTTCTCATAACCTTCGAAGCCAACCAACACCAGCGGGATAATTTCCAGGGCGCTGAAGATGGCGCCGACGGCCAGCACCCCGGTGGGTGTGCCGCTAAAATATAGGTGGTGCATGGTGCCCAAAATGCCGCCGCCGAGATAGATCGACGTCGAGAAGATCACAGCCGCCGCAGCGGTGGATGTGCGAAGCAGTCCCATGCGTGTAAAGAGGAACGCAATAACCACAGTGGCGAATACCTCAAAGAAGCCTTCAACCCACAGGTGAATCACCCAC
>Ga0265327_10003819_pt1 | contig 13924 bp, 12 predicted proteins | sample 41621metaG_FD_202089 | JGI IMG/M metagenome (GOLD analysis project Ga0265327, IMG submission 202089) | Rhizosphere microbial communities from Carex aquatilis grown in University of Washington, Seatle, WA, United States - 4-16-21 metaG | ecosystem: Host-associated > Plants > Roots > Rhizosphere... | reverse complement strand
CTGAAGGGCATCGGCGAGGCGCAGGGGGCCCCCTCCACGCTCCAGGCGGCCGAAATGGTGCTGGTGCGGCTCTGCTACGTGGCCGACCTGCCGGCCCCGGCCGAGATCGTGCGGGCGACGCTCGGCAGCGGGCAGAGCGGCGGCGGCAACAGCGGCAGCGGCCCTGCCGGGAACGGAGCGGGTCAGGCTATGTCGGGCGCCGGCTCCGGCATGGCGGCCGCCGCGCCCGGCGGCAGCGGCGGCGGCTTCGCGGCTTCCGTTCCGCGCGGTCCCGTCGCCATGGAAGGCGGCTTCAACGGCGGCGAGGGCGGCGGCGGCGGTGCCGCACGCATGTCCCTGGCGTCGGGCCGCGCGACCGCGGTCGCCGAGGCCATGGCGCCGCTCGCCCAGACCGCCGCCGCCGTCGCGACCATGGCAGCGCAGCCGGCGCCGGCAGCCGAGGCGGCACCCGTCGCGGCTGTCGCCCCGCCGCCGCCGTCGCCGCAGAGCTTCGACGAGGTCGTCGCGCTGTTCGACGAGCGCCGCGAGGCGGTGCTGCGCGCGCACCTACTCAATCACGTCCATCTCGTCCGCTTCGAGCCGGGCCGCATCGAGTTCCGCCCCACCGAGGGCGCGCCGCAGAACCTCGCCAACCGCATGGGCCAGCTCCTGTCGGAGTGGACCGGCGCGCGCTGGGTGGTCAGCGTGTCGCGCGAAGCCGGCGCGGCGACGCTGCGCGAGCAGGCGGAGCAACGCCTCGCCGGCCTGCGGAACGAGGCGGCGCAGCACCCGTTGGTTCGGGCGGTGATGGAGACATTTCCCGGCGCCGTGATCGAGGCGGTGCGCGAGCTGGCGCAGCCCGGCGGCGACGCCGAGCCGCCGCCGGCCGAGGGAACGGGCGACGGCCCGGCGGACGAGATCGGCGCAACAGAGGACATGCCATGAAGAACTTCGGAAACATGATGAAGCAGGCGCAGCAGATGCAGGCCAAGATGGCCGAGATGCAGGCGCAGCTTGAGAATGTCGAGATGACCGGCCAGTCCGGCGGGGGCATGGTCCAGGTGACTCTGGGCGGCAAGGGCGATCTCAAGAAGCTCAAGATCGACAAGTCGCTCGTCGACCCCGAAGAAGTCGAAGTGCTGGAGGATCTGATCGTCGCCGCCTTCAACGACGCCAAGGCCCGCGTCGAAACGCATGTCGCGCAGGAGATGTCGAAGCTGACCGGCGGCCTGAATCTGCCGCCGGGGCTGAAGCTGCCGTTCTGAGCCGCGAGCCGTCAGCTCTCAGCCTTCAGCTGTCAGCTCTGGATGCCCATATAACCTCTTGTTTCGGCGGCCGTTGGCTGACGGCTGAGAGCTGATAGCTGACGGCCACTTTTCTTATGAATTCCGACATCGAGAAACTGATCCAGCTCCTCGCCCGCCTGCCGGGGCTGGGACCGCGCTCGGCGCGCCGCGCCGCGCTGCACCTCGTCAAGCGGCGCGAGGCGCTGATGCAACCGCTAGCCGCGGCGATGGCGGCGGCGGCGGAGCGCATCCGGCGCTGCTCGGCCTGCGGCAACATCGACACGACCGATCCGTGCGCGATCTGCGCCGACGGGAGGCGCGACCCGTCGGTGATCTGCGTCGTCGAGGACGTGTCCGACCTCTGGGCGATCGAGCGCACCGCCTCGTTCGGCGGGCGCTATCACGTGCTCGGCGGCACGCTCTCGGCGCTCGACGGGATCGGGCCGGAGGACCTCAACATCGCCGGGCTGCTCGGGCGGCTGGACGGGGTCAAGGAGGTGATCCTGGCGCTCAACGCGACCGTCGAGGGCCAGACCACCTCACATTACATCACCGACCGCCTCGCCGGGCATCCCGGCATCGGGGTCACCCGGCTGGCGCACGGCGTGCCGGTCGGCGGCGAACTGGACTATCTCGACGAAGGCACGCTGACCGCGGCCCTGCGTTCGCGCCGGCCGCTTTAGCGCGGGCTGCATTTGGGCTTGGCGACATTCAACGGCCGCTCGCCCGCCCCAGCAAGAATTTCTCATGAATTGAACAAATAACGTTCGAACCACCAAGACACCAAGAGCACCAAGATGATTTCGGCGCGCGCAGCGCGCAGGATTTTACTTGGTGTCTTGGTGTTTTGGTGGTTCGAACGTTACTTTTTTACATCGCTTTCAGCCTCTCGGCGACCTCGTCGACAAGTGACCGATCAAGGCGGTCTTGTTCCAAACTCGATTGCGATCCGTCGTAGCGCTCGCTTCACCCGAACAGCGTCAGCACGCCGGTATAGGTGTAGAGCCGGTCGTTGCAGATCTCGCCGTTGCCGAAGAACCCGGCGAGCGGCAGGTCGCTGCCGAAGGTCTCCCGGATCGCCTCGATCTCGGCGTCGGGCTCGGCGAACAGGTTCGGGCCGCGTGCGACGCAGCTGTGATAGAGCGCAGCCCGCGGCGGGTCGGGCATCCGGGCCTTCAGTCCGGCGAGCATGCGCCGCATGTCGGTCTGCGCGCTCGCCGGGTCGCGCCGGCAGAACAGGAGCCGGTCGCCCGCCGCCAGCTCGGCGGCGATGCCGAGCCAGCCGCGGTTCTTGTCGATCCCGACGAGGTTGCGTACGAGATAGTCGCCGGTATCGACGCCGCGCACCGGCAGCGCCGCGAAGATCTGGCCGGCGACGCGGCGCAGGTCGCGCGAGAGCAGCTCGCCGATATCCTCCTTGAACACGTCGAGCGCCGGGCGGCCGTCGATCGTCATCACGATGCCGCCGCCGGCCGCCGTCACTTCGCGAACGGGACCGATCGGCGAACAGCCCTGGGTCAGTCCGGTGGCGACCATGATCTCGGAACCGAGCAGCACGCCGGACAGTCCGCCGCCCTCAGCGACGACGCTGCCGGCGACCTGCGGCATCGCGGACCGGCCGGAGGAGAGCCCGCCGACCATGAAGGCGCCGCCGCTCCGCGCCGAAAGCGCGGCGATGACATCGGCGACGTTCGCCATGCGCGGGTCGCCATGGACGATGGCGAACGGCGGCTGGTGCCGCGCGGTCCACGCCCCGTGCTCCGCCGCGAAGCGGTTGAGGTCGCCCGACACCGGGCCGAACGGACGGACGCTTTCCGGCGGCAGGGCGGCGGCCATCACGGCAAGCGCCGGCGCATCGAAGCGGACCCCGCCGCCGCCGCTGCCGCCGCAGATGCCGACGCCGACGCAGCCGATCCAGTCCGGGATCTCGGTCCGCTCGCGCAGCAGGCTGACGAGCACCGGCAGGTCCGGCGCGAGCGCGTCGGCAGCGTAGATGAAGCCGAGATTGGCGCCGGCGGGAACCGGGCGAAGCTGATCGATGCAGCTCAGCGCGAGCGTCTTGGTGTCGCCATCGGCCGCGAACGCAGCGCGGAAGGAGGGGACGGACGCGGGGGGCGGCGTCAGACCGCTCACCCCTGGGTTTCCCTGGTCAGCCGCTCGACATAGGGGGCAAGCCGCGACGCCATGATGTCGACGCCCTGGAGCGTCGGATGCATGCCGTCCGCCTGCAACAGCTCGGGCCGCGTGATCACGCCGTCGAGGACGAACGGATCGAGCGGCACGCCGTACTTCTTCGCCAGCGCCGGATAGATCGCATCGAAGTCGCGCTGATAATCCGCGCCCCAGTTGGCCGGCGCGAGCATGCCGACAAGCACCACCTTGGCTCCCGCCGCCTTCACCTGCGCCAGGATCTTGTCGAGATTGTCGTACGTCGTCCTGGGATCGATGCCGCGCAGCACGTCGTTGGCGCCCAGCTCGACGATCACGATGTCCGGCTTGTCGGCGAGCGCCCAGTCGAGCCGGGCGAGCCCGCCGGCGCTGGTGTCGCCGGAGACGCCGGCGTTGATCACGTCAGCGTCGATCCCGTCCTGCTTCAGCTTCGCCTGAAGCCGCACCGGCAGCGCATGCTCCGGCGGCAGGCCGTAGCCGGCGGTCAGACTGTCGCCGAGCGCCAGGATCCGCGACGGCCGCTCCGCCGCCCCAGCGGCGGGAAGCAGCAGCAGGAGCGCAACGGCCGCGGTCGCCGCCGCAGCGTTGAAAAGGCGTCCGCCGCGTCCATATGGACGGAGGCTGCCGCCGCCCCTCCCGTCGTCGCGCCGTGCGCAATCGCACCACTTCCCGGCGCGCTGGAACCACCTTCGCATGCTCGACGAGTCCCGCTCCGTTACCGACGCTGCCGTCTCTCGGCCACCGATCGTCAATCTCGATGACGTCCATCTTACACTTGGGAGCGCCGCCGGCACCGTCAACGTGCTGCGCGGCGTATCGATTCGCATCGACGCAGGAGAGACGGTCGGCATCGTCGGCCCGTCCGGCTCCGGCAAGTCGACGATGATGATGATCGTCGGCGGGCTGGAGCGGCCGAGTTCGGGCCGCGTCGAGATCGCCGGAGTCGACTTCGCCAAGCTCGACGAGGACGGGCTCGCCCGCTTCCGCCGCGACAATATCGGCATCGTCTTCCAGGCCTTCCATCTCGTGCCGACGATGACCGCGCTGGAGAACGTCGCGATCCCGCTGGAGCTGGCCGGCCGCCCCGACGCCTTCGCCGCGGCCGAAACCGGGCTGCGCGCGGTCGGGCTCGGCCACCGGCTGCTGCATTATCCGGGACAGCTCTCCGGCGGCGAGCAACAGCGCGTCGCCCTCGCCCGCGCCTTCGCCGCCGGGCCGAAGCTGCTGCTCGCCGACGAACCGACCGGCAATCTCGACGGCGCGACGGGCCGCCTCGTGATCGACCTGCTGTTCGACCTGCGCGCCCGGCACGGCACGACGCTCCTCCTCATCACCCACGACCCGGACCTCGCGCAGCGCTGCGACCGCGTCGTCCGCGTCGTCGACGGTCGCGTCGCCGAGGACGTCCAAAGCGACGCCTTGAGAGCAGTGTGAGGCGGTGATGAGGAAAAGAACAACCATGAATCGGGGATCGGGGGAATGGTTGGGGATCGAGGGGATAAAAAAGTCCACGTTCCAACGCAGAGGTCGCGAAGGTTTCGCGAAGGACGCAAAGTTTAGTGTTCCCGCGCGCCGAAGGCGCGCAGCAAATTCTTTTACGAACCTCTGCGTCCGCTTTGCGGTCTTTGCGTTGAATCGTTCTCTTTTTCAGCATCCCCCCGATCCTCAGCCATCCCCCCGATCCCCGATACATAATCCCTCACATTCCCAATTAGAGACGTGGCCGTGACGCGGGCGCTGCCGCTGGCGTGGCGGTTGGCAGGGCGGGAGCTGCGCGGCGGGCTGCGCGGGTTCCGGATCTTCCTCGCCTGCCTCGTCGTCGGCGTCGCGACGATCGCAGGAGTCGGCTCGATCGCCGCGTCGATCGTCGCCGGGCTGAAGGCGGACGCGCGCGTACTGCTCGGCGGCGACGTGGAACTGCGCCTCGTGCATCGGCCGATGACGGCGGAGCAGCGCGACTACGTCGCGCAGGCGCCCGGGACGGCGGCGGTCTCCGACACGGTCGAGATGCGCGCGATGACGCGCACGCCCGACGGCAGCAAGCGGAGCCTGATCGAGCTGAAGGCGCTCGACGCCGCCTACCCGCTCTATGGCCGCCTCGGCCTCGCGCCGGACGGCGTCGACCGCGAGGCCGCGCTCGGCCGGGGCAACGACGGCGCCTGGGGCGCGGCGGTCGATCCGGCGCTGCTCGACCGGCTCGGCCTCAAGCTGGGAGACCGGATCCGCATCGGCGAGGGCGAGTTCGCGGTGCGGGCGACGATCGTGCGCGAGCCGGACCTCGCCAACGCCTTCATCCTCGGGCCGCGCGTGATGATCGCCGCCGACGCGCTCCCCGAAACGAAGCTGATCCAGCCGGGCACGCTGGTCAGCTATATCTATCGGATCCGGCTGTCGCCGCCCGGACGCGACACGGCGCCGTGGATCGGCGACCTCAAGGCGCGCTTCCCCGATGCCGGCTGGCGGGTGCGCGATTTCGGCGACGCCGCGCCGTCGGTGCAGCGCTTCCTCGACCGCATCGCGATGTTCCTGACGCTCGTGGGGCTCACCGCCCTTCTGGTTGGCGGCGTCGGGATCGGCAACGCGGTGCGGAGCTATCTCGGCGGCAAGACGGCGACGATCGCGACGCTGAAGTGCCTGGGCGCGCCGAGCGCCCTCATCCTCCGCGTCTATCTCGCGCAGATCCTGGCGCTGGCGGCGCTCGGGATCGTGGTCGGGCTCGCGATCGGCGCCGCCGCGCCCATCGGGGTCAACGCTCTCTTCGCCGACAAGCTGCCGGTCGCCGCACGGATCGGCCTCTATCCGGAGCCGCTCTCGCTCGCCGCGGCGTTCGGAGTGCTCGTCACCCTCGCCTTCTCGCTGTGGCCGCTCGGCCGGGCGCGCGAGGTGCCGGCGGCGAGCCTGTTCCGCGACGTCGTGGCGCCGCAGGCCGGCGGGCGGCCGCACCCGGCCATCGCCGCGGCGATCGTCGCGACGGCCGTGGCGCTGGCGGCGCTGGCGATCCTGAGCGCCGACGACCGCCGCCTCGCGACATGGTTCGTCGCCGGGGCGGCCGGCGCCCTGCTCGCCTTCCGGTTCGCCGCCGCGGGGGTGATCGCGATGGCGCGGCACGCCGGCCGGCCGCGCCATACCGGGCTCCGCCTCGCGATCGCGAACCTGCACCGGCCGGGCGCGCCGACCGGCAGCGTCGTGCTGTCGCTCGGCCTCGGCCTCACCGTGCTGGTCGCCGTGGCGCTGATCAACGGCAACCTGCTGCGGCAGATTCAGGAGCGGTTGCCGGAGAACGCGCCGACCTATTTCTTCATCGACATCCAGCCGGATCAGGTCGCCGGCTTCGACGCGATCGTCAATGCCGTTCCCGGCGTTACCGGCGTCGAGCGGGTGCCGAGCCTGCGCGGCCGGATCTCGAAGCTGAACGGGGTGCCGGTCGAGCAGGCGCCCGTCGCGCCCGAGGCGCAGTGGGCGATCCGCAGCGAGCGCGGCCTCACCTATGCCGCGAAGCCGCCGGCCGGCAGCCGCATCGCCGAGGGCGAATGGTGGCCCGCCGACTACAAGGGCCCGCCGCTGGTCTCGTTCGACGCCGAACTGGCGCACGGCATGGGGCTGAAGGTCGGCGACACGATCACGATCAACGTGCTGGGCCGCGAAGTCACCGCGACGATCGCCAACCTGCGGGCGATCGACTGGACGTCGCTCGGCATCAACTTCACCCTGATCTTCGCGCCGGGCACGCTGGAGCACGCGCCGCAGACCTTCATCGCGGCGGCGCATGCGACGCCGGCCGCGGAAGGACCGTTGCAGCGCGAGGTCACCGACCGCTTCCCGAACGTCTCGGCGATCCGCGTCAAGGACGCGCTCGACGCGGTGGCGCGGATCTTCAACGGCGTGGGCACGGCGGTGCGGGTCACCGCCGGCATCGCGATCCTCGCCGGGACGCTGGTGCTCGCCGGGGCGATTGCGGCCGGGCACCGGCGGCGGGTCTACGACGCGGTGGTGCTGAAGGTGCTGGGCGCGACGCGCGGCGACGTGACCCGCGCCTTCCTGATCGAGTACGGGCTGCTCGGGCTGGTGACGGCGGCCATTGCAGGCGTGCTCGGCACCCTCGCCGCCTACGGGGTGGTGACGCGCCTGATGCACGCCGACTGGGAGTTCGTCCCGATGGCGGTGCTCGGGACCGCCGTCCTGTCGACGACGCTGACGATCGTGCTAGGATTCGCCGGAACGTGGCGGGCGCTCGGCGCGAAGGCGGCGCCGCTGCTGCGGAACGAGTGAGGATGATAGGACGATGCGGCGGCGGCGCAACGGAATGCGCGTGCCCGGTTTCGCCGCGACGGTGGCAGCGGCGACAGCAGGGTTGACCCTGGCGGCGGCGATGCCGGCGGCGCTTGCCGCGCCGGAGGGCACGGAGGACAGCGCGCCGCCGCCGCTATCGGAAGAGCTGCGGCGGGCCGAGGAGATGGCGCGTCAGGGCGTCGAGCGGCTGCTTGGCTCGCTCGACCTGCTGGCCCGTGCGATCCCGCAATACGAGATGCCGCATCTGAACGAGAACGGCGACATCGTGATCCGCCGCAAGCGCCCGCCGGACGCGCCGCCGCCATTGCCGGACCGCCCGAACCGGCGCGAGCCGCCCTTCACCGACGGCGGCAAGACGTAGCACCGGGCGCCACCGCTGGGCGAGCAATGTTGAATCGGCGTAAAACATGCCAATATCTTGCGTCGACGGCTACGGCCGCCGCGCGTTTTGAGGGGGCCTTATGGCTTGGAATCAGGACAATCGATGGTCGGTACGGAGCGTGCCGGGCGTCGAGACGGCAGAGGTGGACGCGGGCCTTCGCGCCCACATGCTGCGGATCTACAACTACATGGCGTCGGGTCTGGCGCTGACCGGGATCGTGGCGTACGTCGCGGCGGCCTCGGGCTTTTACCTTGCAATCGCGCACACGCCGCTGATCTGGGTGGTGATGCTGGCGCCCCTGGGCTTCGTGTTCGCGCTGAGCGCCGGGCTGGCGCGGATGAAGACATCGACGGCGCAGGCGCTGTTCTGGGCGTTTTCGGCGGTGATGGGCCTGTCGCTGGCGAGCGTGTTCCTGGTGTTCACCGGGGCGAGCATCGCGCGGGTGTTCTTCATCACGGCCGGTACGTTCGCGGCGATGAGCCTATGGGGCTACACGACGAAGCGCGACCTGTCGGCGATGGGCTCGTTCCTGATGATGGGTCTGATCGGCATCGTGATCGCCTCGCTGGTCAACTTGTTCATCGGCTCGACGGCGCTGCAGTTCGCGATCTCGGTGATCGGCGTGGTGGTGTTCACCGGCCTGACCGCATGGGATACGCAGCGGATCAAGGAGCTGTACTGGGAGAACGACGGCTACGAACTGGCCGGCAAGAAGGCGGTGATGGGCGCGCTGACGCTCTATCTCGACTTCATCAACCTCTTCACGCTGCTCCTCCAGTTCATGGGAACCCGACGCGACTGACCGCGGACGGCCCCATTCCTTACGGCAGACGCCCGGGCATCCCCCGGGCGTTTTGCTTTGCACAGCCGAGATAGGCTCTTACGAGTCCGAACCATGCCGAAACGGCCACCTGCCCGCACCGCGCGCCCGGCCTCGCCGAGACCGGCGCCGGCATCCCGCGGCAAAGCTCAGCCGCCGTCGCGCCGGCGGCCGGGCCAAGCCGCCGCGGCGGCGGCTCCTCCATCCGACACTGCCCGCGGCGCCGATGCCGGCAAGCTGCTGCGCGTCGCGGGGCTGCCGGCGGTCGCCGCCCTGTTCGAGCGCTCGCCGGAACGCGTCGAGCGGCTGTTCTTCGACGCGCGGATGCAACCGCACGCCGCAAGCTTCTGCCGCGTGCTCGCTGTGTCGCGCAGGCCTTACCGGCTCGTCGAGCCCGCCGAGCTGGAGCGCGTCGCCGGCACGGTGCTGCACGGCGGCATCGTCGCCGTGGCGCGTCCCCGGCCGATCCCCGCCTTCGACGCCGAGGCGGCGAAACGGTGGGCCGCCGCTGACGGCAAGCCGCTGCTGCTGCTCGACGGGATCGGCAACCCGCACAATCTCGGCGCGCTCGCCCGCACGGCGGCCTTCTTCGGGCTGCCGCGCATCGTGATCTCCGACGACCCGGCGCAGGCTGCTCCGTCGGATGCCGCCCACCGCATCGCCGAAGGCGGGCTCGACCGGATCGAGCTGTATCGCGCGACGCAGCTACCGGCAGCGCTCAAGCGGCTGCGCGCGAGCTACCGCGTGCTCGGCACGGCGCTCGGCCGCGGCCGAGCGCTCGAAGCCGTCGAGCGCGACCTGACGACGCGGAGGAATGGGGACAGCGCCGCAAGCCGCCACCGCCCGATTGCGCTCGTCCTCGGCAACGAGGAGCAAGGCCTCGGCCCGGCGACGCTCGCCGCCTGCGAGGAGATCGTCACGATTCCGGGAGCCGGCGGCGTGCAATCGCTCAACGTTTCCGCCGCCGCGGCGATCCTGATCCACGCTTTCGCGCGGATCGGCGGAAAAACCTAAAGGCTTGCCAGAGCCTGTCCCGCCAGCGCCCGAACCGGAACCTTGCCGGAAAAAGCGCCGTTAAGACTGCACGTTTTCCACCCGGTCAACGATAGCGCGGGAGACCAACATGGCTTTGGACATCGCCGGCTTCGGCAGCGGCGAACAGAATGTCGGGACCGTCGAGCGTTGGGCGTCGATCGCCGGCGGCGCCGCGCTCGTCGTCAATGGACTCGCCCGCCCGTCTCTCCTCAACACGATCCTCGCCCTCGGGGGCGCCGCCCTGGTGCAGCGCGGCCTGACCGGCCACTGCGCGATGTACGACAGGCTCGGCATCAATACGGCGGAGGCGGGGGCAGGCGCGCGTGACGACGGCGGCCGGACGCGGCAGAAGACGTACGGTTACGGCAAGCGCGGCCAGCACTCGATCGCCGACGAGATCGAGGCGGCGTCGGAGGAGAGCTTCCCGGCAAGCGACCCGCCGTCCTGGACGCCGCATACCGCCGTCGGCAGTCCGGAGGCCCGGCGCGGTTAAGAACCTATCTCATCAGGCCGGCGACCGGCAGCCGTCGCCGGCCTGGAGGCGCGCGCGGCAGCCGATCAGAAGTCGGTGCAGCGGCCGTTCCGTTCCCAGTCGCCGTACCGGGTCGGCTCCGGTCCCGTCGGTCCGCCGATCTCGCGCGGCATCGGCTGCGCTGAAGCGGGCGCAGGAGCGGGGCCGGATTTCGCGGGCGGAGCCGCGGGCGTCGCGCCGGAGGTAGCGGGGGCGATGGCGGCGGCGGCGGTCGATACCGCCGCAGGGTCGGTCGATTTCGGATCGGATGTGCTCATATCAAGCAGATGGGGCGATCCTCGACTACCGCCAAGCCTTGACGATCGAGTGCGGATCACCGCATCGTTGCAGGGTGCAGCCGAGCGGTACCTAGAGCCGCGCGGCGGCACTGCCGAATGCGGAACGATTGCTGCAAGCGCGCGTTTGCTTCCGGCACTCTGCACCTCGGTGCGGCGGCGACCTCTCCAGTACCTTTTGTGCGAGCATGGCGACTTCCCCATCCGCCCGCAGCGTAGCGATCGATCTCGTCGGGACGGTTCTCCGGCGGAAGCGTCCGCTCGACGATGCGATCGACGACAATCCCGACATCGTCGGTCTTCCGGCGCGTGATCGCGCTTTTGCGCGGCTGCTCGTCGCGACCGTTCTCCGCCGCCTCGGCCAAATCGACGCGCTGATCGATCATTGCCTCAACACGCCCCTGCCGCCGCGCGCCGCGATGGTGCACGACATGCTGCGGCTCGGCATCGCCCAGCTGTTGTTTCTCCGCACGCCGCCGCACGCCGCCGTTGCAACGACCGTCGACCTCGCCGAAGCTCGCGGCTTTTTGTCACACAAGGGCCTCGTCAACGCCGTCCTCCGGCGGCTCAGCCAGGAGGGTCCGAGCCTCGTCGAGTTGCAGGACGCGCCGCGTCTCAACACGCCGGACTGGCTGTGGACGTCGTGGAGCCGCGCCTACGGCGAAGCCGGCTGCCGCGCCATCGCCACCGCCCATCTCAAGGAGGCGCCGCTCGACCTGACGGTACGCGGCGACGTGCAGGAGTGGGCGAAGCGGCTCGACGCGATCGTGCTGCCGACCGGCACGCTGCGCCGCGTCGCCGGCGGCGCGATCACCAGTCTGCCCGGCTACAGCGAGGGCGCGTGGTGGGTGCAGGATGCCGCGGCGGCGATCCCGGCGCGGCTCTTCGGCGACCTCACCGGCAAGCGCATCGTCGATCTCTGCGCCGCGCCGGGCGGCAAGACCGCGCAGATTGCGTCCGCCGGGGCGGTGGTCACCGCGATCGACCGGTCGCAGCGGCGGCTGGAGCGGCTGGTCGCGAACCTGCAACGGCTCCACCTGCCGGCCGAGGCGCTGGCCGCGGACGCGTCGTCCTGGCGGCCGCCGGCCCTGGTTCCGGCCGTCCTGCTCGACGCCCCCTGCACCGCGACCGGCGCGATCCGCCGCCACCCCGACGTGCCGCACCTGAAATCGCCCGACGACGTCGTGCGGCTCGCCGCCGTGCAGGAGCGGCTGATCAACGCCGCGCTCGACATGCTCGCGCCGGGCGGCATGCTGGTTTACTGCACCTGTTCGCTGGAGCCGGAGGAAGGGCCGCAGCAGATCATCAACCTGCTCGGCCGACGCACGGACCTGCGCCGGGAGCCGATCCAGCCCGAGGAGGTCGGCGGCTTCACCGAGGTAATCACGCCCGAGGGCGATCTGCGCACCCTGCCGAGCCACCTGCCCGAATACGACGGGCTTGACGGATTCTACGCCGCCCGCATCATCCGTATGCCGGCCTGAGCAGGTCCGGTCCGCAGTCTCACCTCCCCCGGCGGCGCATCGGCTTCGCCGGGCGGCAGCTTGCGGCGCCACCGGTTCCTTGGTACGAGACGCGATGCGGCAACGGACGCGCATAGCCCCTTCGATCCTGTCGGCCGACTTCGCCCGCCTTGGCGAGGAAGTGCGCGACGTGACCGCGGCGGGCGCCGACTACATCCACATCGACGTGATGGACGGCCATTTCGTGCCGAACCTCACGATCGGCCCTGTCGTCGTGAAGGCGCTGCGGCCGCACTCGCCGCTGCCGTTCGACTGCCACCTCATGATTTCGCCGGCCGATCCCTACATCCAGGGCTTCGCCGAGGCGGGCGCCGACATCATCACGATTCACCCCGAAGCCGGCCCGCACCTGCACCGCAGCCTCCAGCTGATCAAGTCGCTCGGCAAGAAGGCGGGCGTCGCCCTCAACCCGGCGACGCCGGTCGACGCGATCGACTACGTGCTCGACCTGCTCGACCTCGTGCTGGTGATGAGCGTCAATCCCGGCTTCGGCGGCCAGGGCTTCATCCCGACCCAGCTTGCCAAGATCGAGGAGGTCCGCCGCCGCATCGACGCGACCGGCCGCACGATCGACCTGGAGGTCGACGGCGGCATCAACGACGAGACCGCACGGGCCGTGATCGCCGCCGGAGCCGACGTTCTGGTCGCCGGCACCGCGACCTTCACCGGCGGCCGGAGCCGCTATACCGCGAACATTGCCGCGCTGCGCGGACAGACGCCTGGCGGCGGCGGCAGCAGTGGCGCTAGCCCCACCGGCGATCCGGCCGGGACGGCGCGCCGGTGAGCGGCGGCAGAGCGGTCGGCATGGCAAGATCGGCGCCGGGGCCGACCATGCTGTCCGGATCGGGCCCACAGGCCGCGGCGGCGGCGGCGTCCCTGAGAGGGCCGAGCCGAATGCGGCGGCGCATGCTGCGGGCGATGTTCGGCTCCTCGCTCTATCGCTACCGGCTGCGGGCGCGCCCGCCGAAGGCGCTCGCGCTGACGACCGAGGGCCGCTGGCCCGGCGAGCCGGCGAACGCGACGGCGATCCTCAGGGGCGAACTGCGCTTCGCCGGTGAGACCGTCCGCGACCCGGCGCCGATCTGGTCGCCGCCCGGCGCGAGCGAAGCATGGCTCGCTTCTTTCCACCGCTTCGGCTGGCTCGCCGATCTCGCCGCGCTCGGCACGCCGTCGGCGCGCGAGACCGGCCGCATGCTGTTCCGCAGCTGGCTCGACGAGCACGAAGCCACCTGGAAGCCTCTGCCCTGGCGCGCCGACGTGCTCGGCCAGCGCCTCGTCGCCTGGATCAGTCATCTCGACGACTTCACGACCGCGGACGATCCGCTCCGCCCGCGCATCCTGGAGAGCCTTGCGCGGCAGCTCCGTCATCTCGGCCGGGTCGCGGCGTGGGAAGTCGGCGGGGCCGGACGCCTCACCGCGCTCAAGGGGCTGATCTTCGGACTGGCGGCGACGACGGCGGGCGAGCGGCGGATCGCCAAGGTCCTGAAGCTGCTGGAACGCGAGGTCGCGGCGCAGATCAAGCCGGACGGCGGCCACGTGTCGCGCTGTCCGGCGGTGCAGGTCGCGGTGCTGAGCGACCTGATCGACGTGCGCGCCGCGATCAAGGCGGTGCACGTTGCCGTGCCCGGCTGGC
>Ga0265327_10003818_pt1 | contig 13925 bp, 9 predicted proteins | sample 41621metaG_FD_202089 | JGI IMG/M metagenome (GOLD analysis project Ga0265327, IMG submission 202089) | Rhizosphere microbial communities from Carex aquatilis grown in University of Washington, Seatle, WA, United States - 4-16-21 metaG | ecosystem: Host-associated > Plants > Roots > Rhizosphere >... | reverse complement strand
CGTCTAATTCAAACTGCTCGGCCATCACCTGCCAAATCTTGCGGCGGGCCTCGGCCTGGGGCGGGTGGAATTTAATCATCGCGATGCAGCGGGAGACGATGGCCTCGTCGATGTCGTCCACCCGGTTGGTGGTCAGAAACAGCAGCCCGTTGAAATACTCCAACACGCGCAGGAATACGCCGACCACGGCGTTCATCGTGATATTGTCGTCGCGGCGTTTGATGTAAACATCGGCCTCGTCGATCAGCATCACCGCGCCCCAGCGCTGGGCGCGGGTCAACACGTCCTTCAGCGCGGTTTCCATCGCCGCCACATTCAGCCCCAATTGCCCGGAATGAATCCGGTACAACGGGCGCTTGATGATTTCCGAATAGACCTCCGCCGTCAGCGTCTTGCCCACGCCGGCCGGGCCTGCGCACAGCACCGTCGTGCCGCCGGACTTGCCCTCGACAATATCGTCCATCAGCATGTCCATTTCGGCGGTCAGGATGTCGATCAAATCGGTCTGCTCCTCCGGCAAAATCAGCTTCTGCTTCAAAGTCGGCTGGTATTCGTAAGGCTTGATGTCGTCCACATGCACCCACAGATAATGGTGCAACTCCAGGTGGAACATCAGAATGTAAAAATGCACCGGCAATTCGGTGAACAAATTCTTTGGCATATCGCCCTTCAAGGCTTCGACCTCGTCCTCGGCGCGATACCGCATGCTCTTCGATGCCCGCCGCAAGTAAGGCCCTAAAATATCGCCGGGCGCGTCCATGGTCAGGGCGCGGTCGCTGATGATGCCTTCGTCATTGACCAGACGGGCGCTGCCGCCCGCCGAAGACAGCACCACCACATCTTTGCGCGACCAGTCGGTATCGCGGTGCGAAGCCGTCGGGTTTTCGGCGTAAAAGCCGGTGCCGCGGCCTGAAAACTGCGCACCGTAACGGGCGCGCCAATCGAAATACCGCGCACCGGCTTCGTCGTAGGTGCTGATGAGTTCCGGCGTTTCTTTCAAAAAGCCCTTGGCGATGAAAATTTCGCCGACCGAGCGGCCGGCGATGTCGCTGGCGTAAATACGCAAGGTCGCCGTCGCCAATTTACCCTTGGCATTGGCCTTCAACTCGATCATCACTTTGCCGGTTTCCTCATTGCCCGGCGGCGTGTAATCCAGCCGGGTGACGACCCAAGCCATTGGCTTGCCGGCCACGTTGGCCTGGAACAGCCAGCCACGGATGGCGTCCGTCGCCAAATAGCGGGCGATGGCGGGCACCAGTTGCTCCAGATCCTCCGACTCGAATTTAACCCCGTCGTCATTCAGCGCCTTTTGCAAGGTGGCGAGTTGAGCGGCGCGGGCGCGGAAATCTGGCCCGGCCTCCTCATACAGATTGCGCAGAAAACTGACTTCGGCGTGGGTGAAATGGCTGAAAGCCGCCTCGGCCTTGCTGCCTAAGCGCAGTTGTTCTTTCAACGCAGCCAGCCTCGGGAATTCGCCGGCCAAGGCCTCCACATGTTTACGCTCAAGCTGAAGTTTCACAGGTTTGCCTCCACCAAAAATAGACATTCTGGCAAACGATACGCAGGACTCGTACCAGTTCCGCCAAACGCTGCCGTTTATGCGCCAAGGGTTTGAAATGTAAGGTTTGCTGGCGTTTGGCGGCGAGGCGGGCAAGCCGCTTAAATGCGCCCGGCTGTGTCGGCTTACCGACAAGCCGGTTGCAATCGCGTCGCAAGCCCGTGTGCAAGCAGGAAGCCCGCCGCGAAGAGGCGGAAAATTGCATCGACCGCGAGGCACACTGCAAGCCGTCGATATTGCAATAGCGGGCTTAAGGCATCGAAACCTGTACGTTCAAGATTTCTTGCGATCCTTGAAGGACGAAGGCTTAAGGCTTAAGGCTTAAGGCTTAAGGCTTAAGGCTTAAGGCTGGACATGTGAAATGTTCCACGTGGAACATTGTTTCACGCACGCCAGGTTCGAGGCGAAAGGCTATAATCAGCCTTTGTTTCCTGTTTTGATCCACACAAGGAATTGATTATGCGAATTTATCCGGTCATCCAAATAACGGCCATCGGGCTTGCGCTGGCAGGATTGCCGTCGCCACCGGCCCAGGCGGAAAATTTTGAGCGCGGCCAGTCCTTGTTCGAAGATCAATGCCGAGGATGCCATGGCGACCTGAGATTTGCCGACCAAGAAAGCAAGGTGAAAACGCTGGAAGCGTTGCGCAAAAAAATCGCAGGCTGGGCCGACCATAGCGGCACCGAATGGGGGAGCAGCGAGGTAGACGATGTGCTGCTTTACATGAACAAATCTTTTTACCACTTGAAAGGCGCAGAATTCTAGGCTTATTTGCCGATGCAAAAGCTGCCGAATATCCGCCCCAACAAGTCTTCCGTGGTGAACGCCCCGGTGATTTCAGACAAGGCATGCTGGGCCAGGCGCAGGTCCTCGGCCAACAGCTCGGCGGCGGCCGCGCCTTGCAGTTGGCGCAGGCCGCTTGCAATCGCCTCACCGGCGCGGGCCAGCGCGTCCAAGTGGCGGCGGCGGGCGATGAACACGTCCCTGGCAGCGCTGTCGTAACCGGCGCATTGTTTCAGATGCTGGCGCAGCGCGTCCAGCCCCAGGCCCGTTTTCACCGACAGGCTGATGGTCAAGCCGGTTTCGGTCTCGCTCAAACCGGGCGTCCTGCCAGTCAAGTCGATTTTATTGCGTACGCGGACGACTGGCAGCTTGGCCGGCACCTCGGCCAGCAAGTCCTGATCCGTCTCAGGCAAACGGTCGTCCAACATCAACAACACCAGGTCAGCTTTGCTGATGGCTTCCCGCGCCCGGCGTATGCCTTCGCGCTCGACCAGATCCGCGCCTTCCCGCAAGCCCGCCGTGTCGACGATGTGCAAAGGCATCCCGTCGATCTGGATGTACTCGCGCAATAAATCCCGCGTCGTGCCAGCAATTTCCGTGACGATAGCCGCCTCGCGCCCGGCCAGGCTGTTCAGCAGACTGGATTTACCGGCGTTGGGCCGGCCGGCGATGACCACGGCCAGGCCGTCGCGCAGCACACAGCCTTGCCTGGCGGTGCGTTGGATCTGCTCCAGCCGTCGCGCCAAATCGGCTAGTTTTTCCAGGATTTCGCCTTCGGCGAGGAAGTCGATATCCTCGTCGGTGAAGTCGATGGCCGCTTCCACGTACAGGCGCAGTTGGATCAGCGCTTCGACCAGCGCGTCGATCAGGCGGGAGAATTCGCCTTGCAAGGAGCGCTGCGCCGAGCGGGCGGCTTGTTCGGTGCCGCTGTCGATCAGGTCGGCGATGGCTTCGGCCTGAGCCAGGTCGATCTTGCCATTAAGGAAAGCGCGTTCGGAAAATTCGCCGGGGCGGGCCAGGCGGACTCCCAAAGACAGGATGCGGCGCAACAACAGATCCAAGGCCACCGGGCTGCCGTGGCCGTGCAGCTCCAGCACGTCCTCGCCGGTGAACGAGCGCGGCGCGGGGAAATACAAGGCTAGGCCGGAGTCCAGCGCAGAGCCGTCGGCGTCGAGAAACGGCAGAAAATGTGCGTGGCGGGGCCGCAAGGGCTGGCCTAGGATCGCCGTGATCATGCTGGCGAGGTTTCCGCCGGAAACGCGGATCACGCCGACGCCACCTCGGCCTGGCGGGGTGGCGATAGCGGCGATGGTGTCTTGAGATAGCGTGTTCATCTGGGTAGTTCGAGGCTTGGGCTGGGGGTATGCGCGTGTGCCCAGGCGACGGCCCCCGGCAAATCGCCGAATTCGCCGTCAAGCTGTGCCTCGAATGCCGCTTTCAACAAAGCGCCCATGGCGGGGCCGGGCTTGACGCCCAAGGCTTGCGCGTCGCGGCCTTGCAGCAATGGTTTAGGCGCTTGCTCCAACACGCCCAGCGCCGCCGCCCGCGCCAGCAGCCAGTCCACCGCCACGCAAGGGCCAGCGGCATCCGCTGCCGTGCGGCCCCGAAAATCCGCCAGGGCCAGCCGACATACTGCATGAATGGGCACACGCAAGGCAAGCCGACGGATGACGCCATCGGCGACCGGTTCGATGCAATTCTGCGACCAAAGCCGTCCAGGTTCGTCATGCTCAAGCACCAACGGCAGGACGCGCTCGGCCAGCGATGGCGGGCAGCCGATCCGCCCGAGCAAGCATTTCGCCGGCGTCTCGTCGCCGGGCTTGCCCAGAGCCTGGCAAAGGCTGGCAAGCAGCAGCGGCAGCGCGTCCTTTTCTTCCCATTTATCCTCGCGGCAAAGCGCGGCGCAGGCATCCAGCACGCGGTTGTTCTGTATCCATGCATCGCCTGCGGGCTGGGTGCCCCGCAAAGCCGCCAATTCCGGAAACAAGACCAATGCGCCGGTGGCGTCTAGCCCTAAAATGCCTAGCGAGGGCTTAGGCGATTTCAACAGCAATTTTTTGAATTCCTCCCAGATTCTTTCGGTGGACAAGGTCGCCAGCTCGCCTTGCAAGGAACGGCATTTTTGCAAGGTCTCTGGCGCGATGGCAAAGCCAAAGCGTGCGGAGAACTGGCAAGCACGCAGCACCCGTAACGGATCTTCATCAAAAGCATCAGAGACATGGCGAATCAAGCCTGCTTCCAAGTCGCGCCGGCCGCCCCAAGGGTCGAGGATTTCGCCGCCGCCGAAATCCACGCCAATGGCATTGATCGTGAAATCGCGGCGGGAAGCGGCTTCGGCGTAAGGCATGAACGGATCGTAGTCAATTGCGAAACCTCGATGACCCTGGCCGACTTTTTTTTCCCGGCGCGGCAAGGACACATCGATGTCCATGCCGGCGATCCGCGCCTTCAATACGCCGAACGATTTGCCGACCGCATGGATTTTGGCGGCCCGTTCCAAGGCGGCTTGCAAGACTTCCACGGACAGTCCGTAAGCTTCGATGTCGATGTCCTTAGGCGGCAGGCCAAGCAGATGGTCGCGCACCGCCCCGCCGACGAGCACGGCTTGGCCGCCGGCGGCGATGATGGCCTCGGCAAGCCGAAGAGCCGGCAAAGGCAGGGTGGCGGATAGGTTCATGGGCTAATGCGGCGACAGAGTTGGCGAAGCGGATTGAGGCCATTTTAGCACTTCCCTCAAGTCTGCGGCCGGTTGTGCAACTGGGCGCGATTGTCCGGGAAACGGCGTCGAAAAACCTTGGGCTTGGGCATAATCGTGTTAATATACGCGCTATTTTTTCCAAGCTGGGAGGCGCACATGAAAGCGCGTGTTGTGTGGGTTGAAAACACCAAGTTCCTCGGCGAATCCGGCAGCGGCCATACCGTACTGATGGATGGCCCGCCTGAAGGCGGCGGGGAGAATCTGGGGATACGGCCCATGGAAACGGTGCTGGTGGGCATGGGGGGCTGCACGGCTTACGATGTCGTCCATATCCTGAGGAAGGGCCGCCACGACGTGCGGGACTGCGAATTGCAGTTGGAGGCCGAGCGGGCCGAGACCGACCCTAAGGTATTCACCAAGATTCACATCCACTATGTGGTCAAAGGCAAGAATTTATCCGACGCGGCGGTCAAGCGGGCCATCGACCTGTCGGCGGAAAAATACTGTTCGGCATCGATCATGCTGGGGAAATCCGCCGAGATTACCCACGACTATGAAGTCGTCGAGGTTTGACCAAGCGCTTGCGCGGCACAGGCCAAGCGCTCGAAAGTTTTAACAATTTTGGCGGCATGGCGAAAGTTTTTTCTCATTCCGCCAAGCTCAGACTAGGGTATTCCGAATTCAATGGATAAATTGCAGTTACACGGTTTCAACAACTTAACCAAGTCGCTCAGTTTTAACATTTACGACATCTGCTATGCCAAGTCCGAGCAACAGCAGCGCCGTTACATCGAGTACATCGACGAAGCGTACAGCGCCAAGCGCCTGACCCAGATTCTGACCGATGTGACCCATATCATCGGCGCGGAAATCCTCAACGTCGCCCGCCAGGACTACGAGCCGCAAGGGGCCAGCGTGACCATGCTGATCTCCGAAGGCGACCACACCTCCAACGTCGTCAGCAATAGCGAAGCGCCGGGGCCGCTGCCGGAGGCGGTGGTGGCGCATTTGGACAAGAGCCACATCACCGTCCACACCTACCCGGAAAGCCATCCGTACAATGGCCTCAGCACCTTCCGCGCCGACATCGACGTGTCCACCTGTGGCCGCATCTCGCCGCTGAAGGCGCTGAATTATCTGATTCGCAGCTTCGAGTCCGACATCGTCATCATGGACTACCGGGTGCGCGGTTTCACCCGCGACATCAGCGGCCAGAAGCACTATATCGACCACGAGATCACATCGATCCAGAACTACATCGCCGACGTGACCGCCGACCGCTACCAGATGATCGACGTCAACGTCTACCAGGAAAAAATCTTCCACACCAAGATGATCCTGAAAGACTTTAACCTCGACAACTACCTGTTCGAGACCGACAAGGACGCCCTCAGCGACGACGAGCGCCAGTCCATCCAGAAGCGCTTGAAGCAGGAAATGGCGGAAATTTTCTACGGACGCAATTACAAGCTGCGCCGCTGATTGCGTAAACCGGCTGCGCCGGACAGAAACAAGAGCGCCGACCCTGCAAGCCAGGGCGGCGCTTTTTTTATGGCGATGACTAAGCGGCCTCGCGCAGCCCGCGTAGGGCGGATTAGGCGCGTTTCGGCAAGGCTTGACGTTTCCTTGGGATCTGCACGCGCCGTAACCCACCATATCGGAGAAGCGGCGGGTTACGGTGCGCGGGTATAGATAGGGGGAATTTTTATGGTTTTGTGTGGCGCACCTAACCCGCCCTACGGCCCTACATGGCTGGGTAACAGAGGCCAGAGCGCCAGCGGTCAGCGTCCAACGATGGGGACCGCGCACACCAAGCGGAACCCGATGAGGGAGCGGCCGCCGGGATCGATGAGGAAGCGGCAGGCCGCGCGGGCGTAGCGTGGACCGTTGTCCCACGAACCGCCCCGCAGCATCCGTCCCGCGCTGTCGCCTTGCTCCCGAGCCGATCCATCTTCGGGTGCGCCTTGGTAATTGTAATGCCACCGGTCTTGCACCCATTCCCACACATTGCCCACCGTGTCATGCAGTCCCCAGGGATTGGCCGGAAACGAGCCGACCGGGGAAGTTTGCTTGGCTGACCACTGGCTACCCGAATGGGTGCAATTAGCCCGGTTTTTGCCGATTTTGTCTCCCCACCAATAAGCCGTTTCGGTTCCGGCACGTGCGGCGTATTCCCATTCCGCTTCGCTGGGCAGCCGGTAAGGCTTGCCGGTCTGTTCCGTGAGCCACCGCGCATAAGCGCAAGCGTCCTCCCAGGACACATCCACCACCGGCTGGCGTCCCCGGCCCCAGCCGAAATCGTTTGGCTTGCGCTGCCCGCTGGTTTCGGCAAAGCGGTCGTATTCCTCAAAAATAACGGTAAAACGACCGATGGCGAAGGCATCGGCGAAATTGACGGTGTGGACTGGACGCTCGTTTTCATCGCCTTTGCCGTCCAAATCGCCCATGCGGAATGTTCCACGTGGAACAATCACCATCTCCGGGCCAAGGCTGCCATCTTTCAAGGTATCGCGGAAGCTCGCCAGCGGGGAGGCGTCCGGCTGGGCTTCCGCTTTGGCTTGTTCCACCGCATTCAGTGTTCCACGTGGAACATTTTGCCGTTTGGCTGGACTGGGCCGGGTTTTGGTGGACGGCGCGGGGGTGGTCGTGGCGGGATTGCCGTCCTTGTGGCTGGGTGCCTGCGTCTTTGCCAGACTGGCGGCGTGCGCCGACGGGAATAGCGGCGCTGGTTTCTGGCCGGTGATGCCCCATACTAGCCGCCAGACGCCTTCGTCGGATTGTTCGCTGCGGAAATCGACCCAGGTGAAATGCTCCAGAAAAACCGGCAGGTCGGGTTCCTTAGAGCAGTCTTCCAGCAGGACGGGGATGACCCGCTTGCCGTCTTTGACGAATTTGCGCAAATAAGCCCGCACTTCCTGGTTTTGCCAGGGGCCGATGCCGTCTTTGCCCACGATCACCGCCGCCGACCGGATGGATTGGATCTGCTCCTCCAGCGCTTCCTGCCAAGGTTCGCCCGGCGGCAATTCTTCGACATCCAGCCAAACCTTCAGCCCCTGCGCCGTCAGCCGCGCCGCCAAATGGAGGACGGCGGGGCGGTCTTTGCTGTTATAGGAAAGAAAAACGTCAAACGGGCGTTCCTGTTCGGCCATGCGCGGCGGCTCCTGTGGGCAGGATTAGCCTAGCATTATAGCGATACCCGTTTGGCCGAGATACCGCGCAGAACAAAGTTTCCAGCCCAAAAAGCCGTCTCACGCAATGACGCAACGTTTAAAGCGCTTTACGCTGCATCGTTGCGTGACATTTTGCTGTTTGGCCTTGCAAGCGAATAGCATCCGGCTTGGCCTGAAATTGCCGTCATTCCGGCAGGGGTAGATGAATCCAGAGCCATGGCCCAGTAATAACCGCGTCGCTTGCGCAGATGGCCGATTAAGGCGCGGTGCCAGCCTGCCGATTCACATCCTTGTGACTGGATTCCGGCATCCCTGCCAGCATGACGAAGCGGACAGGCTTGCGCGTGACGCGGGGTTATCGCAGGATTCTAACTTAAGCCGCTAGAGCCAGCGTCCGCCCAGGCAAATCGCCGGCAAACCAGAACGCGAACAGTTGTTTCGCGTCGCCTTGGCGGGTCGTGTAGTGCTGCACCGTAGAGTTCATTTCCCCGGCCTCGCGGATCGCTGCCTCGCCATTGGCGGTTTCTGTGACCACCGAATAGACCAAGCTTATTTCGCTGTCGCGCAGGATGTCGAGCACGTCTTTCCAGCCATCTTCGGCGCAGCCGATGCGGTATTTGGCGGGCCGGCCCAGTGCTTCGCCGTCGTCCGGGGCCGTGTGCTTGAGGCATTCGACCTGGTATTCGTCCGCGTATAATAGACCGCGCGGCAAGGACAGGTCGCTGTTCATGTGTTCGTACAATTTGATATAGACGGTGGCCATTTCCTACTCCATTTATTGGGTCTTAAGTTGTTTGCGGTCGAAGGGCGCGAACCCCTTGCGCATGGGTTGCCATTCTCCGCCTACAGGCTTAAGGGAACCTTAAACGCCGCAAAATAAAAAAAACGGCCCGGAAAACCGGGCCGCTTTTTTTACAAATGTTCCACGTGGAACATTGGCACCAATAATCAAATGTCCAAATTAGCCACTTCCAGCGCATTCTTTTCGATAAATTCCCGGCGCGGCTCCACCTGGTCGCCCATCAGCGTGGTGAAAACCTCGTCGGCGGCGATAGCGTCTTCGATGCGGACTTGCAACAGGCGGCGGCTGTTGGAATCCAAGGTTGTCTCCCACAACTGTTCCGGGTTCATTTCGCCCAAGCCTTTGTAGCGCTGGATGTGCTGGCCTTTGCGCACGTCCGCCATCATCGCGTCGAAAGCCTGCTTGAAATTGCGCACCGGGGTTTTCTTGTCGTCGGTGCCGATGGCGGTATTCTCGCCAAATAAGCCTTCGACGGTCTTGCCGAAGGCGACAATTCGCCCGTAGTCATGCGACAAGAACAAAGCCGGCGTGACCTCGAAATATTTCTGCACGCCATGGATGCGCTTCATGACTTTGGCGGTGAATTCGCCAGGGCGCGGGGCAAACTCCACTTCGACGTTGAACACGGTGCCTTTTTCCTTGGCCCGCAACTGGACTTCCAATTGCCTGAACCAATCCTCGCAATGGGCTTGGTCAAGGAGTTCGTCCTTGAGCAACGGCGGCATGTCGAGCAGCACTTCGAGGAAAGTTTCATCATAGCGCCGCCCGTGGCGCTCGATCACATCGCGCACTTTCAGATGCTCCTGGGCCAGCGACTCCAGCCCTTGCCCGTGGATCGGCGGGGTGGCCTCGTCGATGAACAGCTTGGTTTTTTCCAGCGCCATTTGCAGCAGGTAGTTGTCCAGCTCGTTGTCGTCTTTGACATAGCTTTCCTGCTTGCCCTTCTTGACCTTGTACAGCGGCGGCTGGGCGATGTAGATGTAACCGCGCTCGATCAGCTCGGGCATCTGCCGGTAGAAGAAAGTCAGCAGCAGCGTGCGGATGTGCGAGCCGTCCACGTCGGCGTCGGTCATGATGATGATGCGGTGGTAGCGCAATTTGTCCGGGTTGTACTCCTCCCGCCCGATGCCGCAGCCTAGCGCGGTGATCAGCGTGCCGACTTCCTCAGAGGACAACATGCGGTCGAAGCGGGCACGCTCGACATTCAGGATCTTGCCCTTCAGCGGCAAGATGGCCTGGGTGCGCCGGTCTCGGCCCTGCTTGGCGGAGCCGCCGGCGGAGTCGCCCTCGACGATGAACAATTCGGATAAAGCCGGGTCGCGCTCCTGGCAGTCGGCCAGCTTGCCGGGAAGGCCGGCGATGTCCAGCGTGGTCTTGCGCCGGGTCATCTCGCGGGCCTTGCGTGCGGCCTCGCGGGCGCGGGCGGCGTCGATCATCTTGCCGGCGATGATCTTGGCGATGCCTGGGTTTTCCAGCAGGAATTCATCGAACTTCTCGTTCATCGCCCCTTCCACAGCCGGCTTCACTTCGGAAGACACCAGCTTGTCCTTGGTCTGCGAGGAAAACTTAGGGTCGGGCACTTTCACCGACAAGATTGCCGTCAAGCCTTCGCGGGCGTCGTCGCCGGTGGGAGAGACCTTGTGCTTTTTCTGCAAACCCTCGGCTTCGATGTACTGGTTCAACGTGCGGGTCAGCGAGGCGCGGAAGCCGGTCAGATGCGTGCCGCCGTCGCGCTGCGGGATGTTGTTGGTGTAACAGTAAATGTTTTCCTGGTAAGAATCATTCCACTGCAACGCCGCCTCGACGACGATGCCGTCGCGCTCGGTGCTGACGTAAAACACCTTGTCGAACAGCGGCGTCTTGTTTTTATTCAAATGTTCGACGAAAGCGCGGATGCCGCCTTCGAATTCAAAAATGTCTTCACGGTCAGTGCGCTCGTCGAACAGCTCGATGCGGACGCCGGAATTGAGGAAGGACAACTCGCGCAAGCGCTTGGCGAGGATGTCATAGGTGAACTGGATATGGGTGAAAGTCTCGGCGCTGGGCTTGAAGCGGATTTTGGTGCCTGAACCTTCCGCCGGGCCGGCATCGGCCAGCGGCGCTTGCGGCTCGCCGTGGCGGTAAAGCTGCGTGTACAGCCGGCCATTCTTGCGGACTTCCAACTCCAACTCCTCGGACAAAGCATTCACCACCGACACGCCGACGCCGTGCAAGCCGCCGGACACTTTATAGGCATTGTCGTCGAATTTGCCGCCGGCGTGCAGCACGGTCATGATGACTTCCGCCGCCGAACGGCCCTCCTCCTGGTGGATGTCCACCGGGATGCCGCGCCCGTCGTCGGCGACCGTGACCGACTCGTCGGCGTGGATCAGCACTTTGACGCTCTTGCAATGGCCGGCCAAGGCTTCGTCGATGGAGTTGTCCACCACCTCGAATACCATGTGGTGCAACCCCGTGCCGTCGTCGGTGTCGCCGATGTACATGCCCGGACGCTTCCTGACCGCGTCCAGCCCTTTCAACACCTTGATGTTTGTACTATCGTATTCGTCGGCAGCCATAATCTTTCTGTCTTCCAAAGTTAAATCAAACCCGTGCAAGCCGACCATGTTCCACGTGGAACACCGTCGCATCCGCCAAACCCGCCTGCTCCAGCAGATGCGGATCGGTGGCCGTGATAAAAAACTGCGCTTGGCGCTGTTGTAAAAATTGCAGCAGCTTCCCGCGATTGTCCTGATCCAATTCCGACGCCAGGTCGTCGATCAACACGCAACCCTGGTTGCCCAAAGTCTCTTCCAGCAAATGCGCCTGGGCCAGCAGCAAGGCAAAAACCAGCAACTTCATTTGCCCGCGTGACAAATAATTCTTCGCGGAGCGGCCTTCCGCAGAAATCGAGAAGTCGCCTTTGTGCGGCCCGACATGGGTGTGGCCGTCGCGCAGATCCAGGGCGATCTCCTCCCGCAGCACCGCTTCCAAGGTCTTATCCATGTTCCAGCCGGAGGTTGTGCGCAGCTCAAACCGCCGGCCTTCTAAGAAGTGCCCAGTGGCGGCATGGAAATAAGGCAGCAGCCGTTCCGCGTAAGCGGCCCGCGCCAACGCGACTATTGTACCGTAGCGGGACAGTTCATGATTCCATATCTCGATGCCGCGGGTGCCACCGGTGCGCAGCAAAGCGTTGCGCTGATCCAAGGCTCTGGCGTAGCCGCGCCAATGCGCCAAAAAGCCCGCGTCGAGATGGAACGCGCCCCAGTCGAGAAACTGCCGCCGGGCTTTCGGCGCACCGTCTAACAAACCGCTGCTGGCCGGCTGGATCAGCAATACCGGAAAGGCGCGGATCAGTTCGGCGCTGGTTTGCAGTCTGTTGCCGGCCAACATGATTTCCCGCTTGCGCCTACCCAGCCTGACGCCGACGGCGACCGGGGGCAGGCCGTCCTGTTGCGCCAGCTTGCCCGTCACCATCAGCTCGTTCTGCTGAAAGCGGATGACCTGTCCCGCCTGCGTGCAACGGAACGAACGCGCCCGCCCGAGGATATGCAGCGCCTCCAACAGTGAAGTTTTGCCGCTGCCGTTGTGACCTAGGATGAAATTCAGCCGGGGAGAAGGTTCGAGCTTGGCGGTTTCGATGTTGCGGACATTGGAGACATCGAGTTTCGCGAGAGGCATGGACGGCTTGGGCTTGCCAGTAAGTGATCAGCGACGAGGCGAAACCGGTCGTCTAATTTTAGGCATTAAGCTTTGTGTTCTAAGGGCTTGCCATGTGAACCGGAGCGCCTATTTTAGCATATCCGCCAGGCGCGCAACGCGAGCCGTTTTGACTTAGCCGGACAGAATTTTCCCAAGGGTTAGCCCGCTAAAGCCCGCTTTTTCAAAAGAGGGGGATGGGGTTAAATGAGGTGCCAATGGTAATTATTGACACCTAAAGATCGTTGAAATTTGCTACTGCTTGTTTGCTTTGTTAAACGCATTAAAGCTTTCAGGTTGCCAAGCCGACGGCTTAAGGCGCCATCAATTCTCGGCATCGGCCTTAGCTTAAAAAGCGCCCCCCGGCGGGCAACCCCTTGCGGGGTGCCGCCGGATTTAGTCCGCATTGGGCGCTTACTGTGGCCGCCAGTTCACCGACAAAAACAAATTCGTGCCCATTTGGTTGTACAAATAGGCTGTCTGATAATGCTCGTTGAACAAGTTGGCGGCACGGCCCTCAAGCGTCACGTCTCGATACACTTCGTAACTGGCGTGTATCCCCAGCAAGGTGAAGCCATGCAGGCTGACCGTATTCGCCAAGTCGTCGAAGCGGCGGCCTTCCTGGTTCATCGTCAAACCGACGCGGAATTTGCCAAACCTGCGATCCAGGTCAATTTTCGCCATTTGCTGCGCCCTTCTAGGCAACACATTGCCATGGTTAGGGCCGTCTTCCTGGTTGCGCGGATCGACCAGACTGAGGTTAGCACTGATATCAACACCGTAGACGCTGGCTGAAACCTGGGTTTCCAGGCCGAAGATATCTGCTTTGGCGATATTTTGCGGCAGAAAGGTGTTGGCGTCGAAGCTAATCAAGTCGTTGATCGTCGTGTAATAACCATTGACCGCCCACCCCACCCCGGCCAGTTGGCCTTTGGCGCTGGTTTCGACGCTTTGCGAGGATTCCGGCTTTAGCTTGGGGTTGCCGAAGTAGGGATAATACAAATCGTTGAAGGTGGGCGCTTTGAACGCAGTACCATAAGAGACGCCTAGCCGCAGGGCTTCGCCGAAGCTATAGCCCCAGGCCGCGCTGCCGGTGGTCTTGCCGCCGAATTGTTGGTTGCTGTCCTGGCGCACGGCGAGATCCAGGCTGTGGCCCTTGAGGCTGCCTTGATATTGCAGAAAGCCCGCTTTGTCGTCGCGGGAAGTGACCGGGAAAGCCTCGGTGCTGTCGATTTC
>Ga0265327_10003817_pt1 | contig 13926 bp, 13 predicted proteins | sample 41621metaG_FD_202089 | JGI IMG/M metagenome (GOLD analysis project Ga0265327, IMG submission 202089) | Rhizosphere microbial communities from Carex aquatilis grown in University of Washington, Seatle, WA, United States - 4-16-21 metaG | ecosystem: Host-associated > Plants > Roots > Rhizosphere... | reverse complement strand
TATTTTCTTTACGATGGAATGTGATCAATGATAATTTATATGTGAATCTTACTCAAACAACAACAAATGTTGCTACTAAACTTTTTAAAACAACTATCGATATTCGAGTTGTATTTAATAGTGGTGATACTGTGTTAAGAGTTTGGGTGGATACTATATCTGATCTTTATCAGCTAAATGTAGCTGGGAAAACAGTTAAAGGAATACAACTTGACGTAAAAGATTGGATTTTAAATGATGTAGGAACTATTACTCATGATGCATCCTTTAATGCAGTTGAGAATATAACTACTATGAACAATAAAATTGTAATCTATCCAAATCCGGTAAATAGTCAATTAAATTTGTTCAATGCAGATGGTTGCTCAATAGAGTTATTAGATGTTTCAGGTAAAACAATATTGACAACTAGTATCACTGATATCAATTCAGTGATTGATGTCAGTGAATTATCAAATGGGTTTTATTTTGTTCGACTCAATAAAAATGGAGCTGTAAGTAATTTAAAATTTGTGAAAGAAACTAAATAATCATCACACCCGGTTTTTTTAGAAATGGTATTTGTTTGTAATTATCAGGATGGATGGTGTTATTACTAAATACATATGTTTTTTCATACATTTTCCCACCCAAAAAATAAGTAAGTTGATATTGATTATTGAGGACAAATAATTCATGCTGAATGGGCTCTATTTTACAAAAACTTTGCCCTTCAACTGAGTCAAGAAAATGTCTGAGAATAGATGTTTTTCTTTCTTCTCCATTAATTATTCCAAATCCTTTGCTAAGAACAAGAACACCGTCAATGGGTGTTTCATTAAAGTTTAATAAATAAACATTGTACACAATATCTCCTTTTTTTTCTTCCCACTCTTGAACAATGGCAACACCCACACCTTCCGCTTCATAATCTTCAATATCTTTTAACATGCAATAAAATTATGATGCAAATATAATCAGAAGAGGAAAGATAATTGTTTTATAAAAAAAGTTGCCAGTTTGTAAAAGAATAGTGTTTTCTTAATGCACCATTTTATTTGCACAATATGAGCTGGCAAATGCATCAGGTTTGGCTTTAAAGACGAATCCCATACTTAAGATATAACCCATTGCCTCGCTTAAAGCTGTGTGAGATTTAAATTGAGGATCTGTATTTATATCAGCATGAACTTCGAGTTCTACATTATATTTATCAAGCACTTCACACAATTGATATGCAATTTCAATGGAGCGTGAAACTTCATAAAGCATTCGTTCTTTAATAGCAAATTTATATTTTGTTTTTTCAGAACTGATTAACATAAATCCCCCATGTTTTTGACGTACAAAAACAATGACAGTTGCAAATTCAGTAATAGCATTTGTAACTTGTGAATCGGTACCGATACACACTTTTAACTTATGACCTGATAATGTTTCTCGTTGAATTAATTTCTCTACTTCTTTCACTATGTTCTCTTCAACAGATTCGCCATTAAACCTGCGCCATTTCATCGGAGAGTTTTGCGTGTGATACATTACTAAAAATGTTTTTATAAATGTAAAACATTAATTTCATTAAATGCAATTGTTAATGTGATATGATTGTTATCTCAATTTTGTGCTTTCTCTTAATTTCTTTGCTTTAAATTTATCACCCCATTTTTTTATTTCTTCCACCAAATCATATTCCTGCGCTGTTAAAATAAACATCCGATCCATTTTGCAGAACATCATAAACTCATCCAAATCTTCCTCGTCAATATCTGTAATTTGTTTCACGATCTTTTTGTTGTACCGTTTGTCAATTGCTTTTTGCTGTTCAGCATAATGTAAAAAATCTTCAAACTTGCGCATATCTTCCCCTTCTTTCGACCAAGCTTCATACATTGCAGATAATGGATTCATAATGCTTCCTTTCGGCCTGTTAATCACACGGTCGTAATTATTTAATAAAGGATCAGTTTTTAATATTTCGGCAACTAATCTCGCTATCGAATCGCGTTTCCTGTTTGAGTAAACCACATTCACATCTTTGAGTTTATAAACAGTCGGTCTCAGGTAAATGCTAATTGTATCATCTATTACCTTGGGGATAATTTCGTTTGCGCTAAATGCTTTTGTTTTAAATCCTATGGCAGAAATATACACTGAATCGTAGTTTGAAAGGAGAATTCTGAAAAGGCCTTTTCTGTTACTAATATATTTTGTCCCTGATGGTTGAATATGAATATTTGCAAGTGGAATAGGGGTGAATGAAGTCTCATCAAGAAAATATCCTGTGAGCAATATTTTATCTTGTGCATTGCAAACATTGGCAAATCCAATTGATGCTAAAATAAAAAAATAGATAATCCGAATTATAAATTGCATATATACCAAACGAAAGTACATTTTTGTATTTTAAATTTTAAGAACTATTAACAATTAACAACGGCTAAGGACTAACAACTATCAACCATCAACCAAAAGATGCAAACATTAATATTAAAATCAGGAAGAGAACGATCACTTATAAACCGCCACCCTTGGGTGTTTTCAGGAGCTGTTAAAGAATTGCCAAATGCCCAAAATGGAGAAATTATTCGTGTTGTTGATAATCATAATCATCTTTTAGGATTTGGTTTTTTTTCTACAAATAGTCAAATCACTTGCCGTGTTTTTGAATTCACCAATGAAGAAATAGTAATTGATTCAACTTTTTGGGCAAGTAAAATTTTGCAAGCCTATCATTTGCGAAAGCAATTAATAGATTTCTCGAACACTAATATTTTTAGGTTACTTCATGCTGAGGGTGATTTTTTCCCAGGAGTGATTATTGATATTTATGCATCGGTTGCTGTTGTACAAATTTTGATAAAAGGAACTGAAAATATTAAGCAACATATTTTTGATGCACTTCATCAAATTGGATTCAAACATATTTATGTGAAAACAAAATCAAACTCACAACGGCTCGAAGATGTTGAAACGCCAAGTGGTTGGGTTGATGAATCTGTTAGCATGCCGGTTGAAGCAATTGAAAATGGAATTAAATTTTTGGTGGATGTTGAAACTGGACAGAAGACAGGCTTTTTTATTGATCAACGTGTGAGCAGAAAATTTCTGGGCAACTTTTCTAAAAACAAAAAAGTATTAAACACTTTTTCTTATTCAGGTGGATTTAGTTTGTATGCATTGGAAGCAGGAGCAGCACTTGTTCATTCAGTGGATAGCTCAAAAGATGCTATTGAAATGTGTGAAAGAAATGTAAAAATAAATTACCCAACAAATGTAAATCATGAATCGTTTGTGGAAGATGTGTTTGATTATTTAAAGAATACCGAAGTAGATTATGATGTAGTGGTTTTGGATCCTCCGGCATTTGCAAAAAGTTCAAGAGCTGTTGCAAATGCAGCACGCGGATATAAAAATTTAAATTTGATTGCACTAAAAAAAATAAAACCAGGTGGAATTATTTTTACATTTTCATGTTCACAGCATATCGACAGAGATCTGTTTCGTAAAATTGTTTTTGGTGCTGCAGCTGATGCAAAAAGAAATGTGAGGATTTTACATCAACTTACACAACCCGATGATCATCCCATCAATATTTTTCATCCCGAAGGTGAATATTTAAAAGGATTGATTTTGTATGTTGAATAGAATTCGGGAGAGTTTGCTGTAAGGGATTACTTCAATGCTTATCTAAATTCAACGATACAATTCAGGTAATCTAACGGATTTCATGTATCTGTTTTTATAGTATTCAGCTTCTAGTCTATCTATTCTTACACCATCTCCAACACTTGAATGAATGAATTTTACAGGTTCTCCTTTTTCTGAAACCACTATTCCAACATGCCCTATACTTTTGCTTCTTCGGTTTCGTCCTTTAAATAAAATCAAATCACCTCGTCTGATATTGTTTTTGGATACTTCTATTCCAACTAAACCTTGCCCCGCAGAAGTATGAGGAAGTTTGATTCCTGAATTTCTAAAAACCATCATTGTAAAACCTGAGCAATCAAAGCCTTTTGTTCCTGTGCCTCCTCTTCTATATCGGTCACCTAAAAAGGTATAAGAATAATCTATCAAGCTGTCAATCGCTGACATGATTTTATTCTGAGAAATAGTGATTGGGTAAATACTATCGATCAGAACTGCAGAACTGTCTTTCCATAATTTTATTGTTTGAGAGCTTGATTTTTCTATAAATATCAGCATAAACATTAAAATAAAAACACCTCTTTTTATATGCATTTGAACAAATTAAACGAAAGCAATTTTCTGAGAAAAATTTCATAGACAATTTACTGATAAGTTGTTGTATATAAGGTTAATATAATTCAAAATAAGGTGTTTGTGCTATTGACAAAAAAAAATAAAGACCTACTTTTGTCGTTCAATGTATCAAATGAAGATTAAAGCAGTTATTTTTTTCATCAGTATTTTTGTTTTTAGTTGCAGTAAAAACACCTATCAAAAAACTCTTAAAAACACAGATCCGGCAAAGAAATTAGAACTAGCTCAATACTATTATAACAAGAAAGATTATTACCGTGCATCAACTTTATTTGAACAGTTACAAGATGCATATAGTGGAACCTCCACAGCTGAGAAAGTAACTTATTATAGTGCTTATTGTAATTATGGGTTACAGAATAATTTGCTGGCAGGGTATCAGTTTAAAACTTATTACGAGAATTTTCCAACAGGGCAATGGGCTGAAGAATGTTTGTATATGTATTCTCATTGTTTATTTCTTGAATCACAAGTATGGTATCTAGATCCAACAGACACTTATAAAGCAATTGAAGCGATTAAACTTTTTGTAAGTGTGTATTCAAATAGCAAATACATCCCTGAATGTAATATCGAAATGGATAAACTACGGGGAAAACTTGCTTACAAAGCGTATAAAAACGCAAAGTTATATTATCTTACTCGCGAATATAAAAGTGCAATTGTTGCTCTTCAAAATGTGATCAAAGATTTTCCTGAAATACAACAAAAGGAAGAGTTAGATTACCTAACAGTAAAATCCTATTACCTTTTATTTGAAAATAGTATTGATAAAAAGAAAGAAGACAGATATAACGAAGCGGTTTTAAGTTTTCAGCAATTTAAAACGGAATACCCTGATAGCAAATATCTGCCTGAATTAAAAAAGTTGTCTTATAAATCAGAAGTATTGATTAATAAGCATCATCTCAGAAATAATATATCTAAAGAAAAAGAAGAGCAGAAATCATAACTAATTGCAATTTAATAGTAAAAAAATTGAAGCTAAGATCAACTTCAAACTAACAAACAACAAACTAATAACTAAATTATAATATGGCAACAACTAATCACACAGGAATCCCACAAACAACAGTTGTGAGGGATTTGAGAAAATTTGACAAAGAAACAGGGAACATTTATGAATCATTAGCAATCATTTCTAAACGTGCAAATCAGATTTCAGCACAAGTTAAGGAAGAATTGCATAATAAACTTTCAGAGTTCACCAATGACAGTGATACATTGGAAGAAGTTTTTGAGAATCGTGAACAGATTGAAATATCAAGTTATTATGAGAAGCTTCCTAAAGCAACTTTAATTGCAGTGGAAGAGTTTTTGAATGACAAAATCTACTACAGAAATCCAATAAAGGAAAACAGAAACGATTTATAATTTTCCTCTCATTGATGCTCAAAGGGAAAAAAATATTATTGGGTGTTACAGGAAGTATAGCTGCTTTTAAAACACCTGCACTTGTTCGATTAATGATCAAACAAGGAGCAGTGGTGAAAGTCATTATGACTGAAGATGCAAAGAACTTTGTTACGCCTTTAACACTTTCAACGATTTCGAAAAATATTGTTCTGAGTAATTTTATTTCAGATACAGAAGGTGTATGGAATAGCCATGTGGAACTTGGATTGTGGGCAGATATTTTTTTAATAGCACCAGCAACAGCAAATACCATTGCTAAAATGACTCATGGCGTTTGCGATAATATTTTATTGGCTACTTATCTTTCAGCAAAATGTAATACGTACGTTGCTCCAGCGATGGATGTAGATATGTTTGCTCACCCGTCTACACAAAATAATTTGCAAACGCTTCGCGATTATGGAAATATTATTTTGCCTGTTGGTGAAGGTGAACTTGCAAGTGGTTTGGTTGGAGAAGGCAGAATGCTTGAACCTGAAGAAATCATAGAATTACTAATACATACTACTCAAGCAACTGAGAAGTTAAATGGGAAAAGAGTTTTGGTTACAGCAGGTCCAACTTATGAAAGTATTGATCCGGTAAGGTTTATTGGAAATCATTCAAGTGGACGAATGGGATTTGCTATTGCAGAAGAGTTCGCGAGGCACGGAGCTATTGTAACACTTATTTCTGGGCCAACAGAGATGCATGAAATCAATAGAAATATCAAGCGTGTAGATGTTACTTCGGCTGAAGAAATGTATGATAAAACTGTAAAGCATTTTGAAAAAGTTGATATAGCTGTTATGAGTGCTGCAGTTGCTGATTATGCTCCGGAGAAAGTATCAATTACAAAAATCAAGAAAAGTGGAGATGAGCTGCATCTTAAATTGAAGAAGACAAAAGATATTTTAGCTGAGTTGGGTAGAATGAAAAGCAAGAAACAACTTCTTGTAGGTTTTGCACTTGAAACAGATAATGAAGTTGCAAATGCAGTTAAAAAACTTAATGCTAAAAATCTTGATTTTATCGTATTAAATTCACTGAAGTCAAAAGGTGCTGGCTTTGGTCATCAAACAAATAAGATTACAATCATTGATAAAAAAGGAAACAAAACCGATCATAAATTGAAATCAAAAACAGAAGTAGCTCAAGATATCGTTCACAAAATAATGACACTGTTACATGCGTAATATTCTTTTTTTTGTCATTTTCTTATTCTCTATCACAAGTTCTTTTTCACAAGATCTAAATTGTAAAGTAACGATTCTTGATAACGCCATTCAATTAACTGATAAAAGAATATTTCGTACACTTGAACAAGTGCTTACAGAGTTTATGAATAGTACGAAATGGAGTAATGACAAGATTCAGTCAAATGAGAAAATTGAATGCACTATTCAAATTGTTCTCACTGCTTACGATCAACAATCAAATCATTTTACAGGTAGCGGTCAGGTACAATGTGTTCGTCCGGTTTACGGCTCTTCTTATAATTCAGTGTTATTTAATTTTATGGATGATAGTTGGGAGTTTGATTATACTGAATTTCAAAGACTGGATTTTAGCGAAAATAGTTACACTACGAACCTCACCTCTTTAATGGGTTTCTATGCATATTACATTTTAGGGCTAGATTATGATTCATTTGGTATGCTCGGAGGAACGCCCTACTTCAATAAGGCACTTAATGTTGTTTCAAATGCCCAACAAAGCGGTTTAATAGGTTGGAAACCTTTCGAGAAATCTATGCGTTCTCGTTATAATTTGATTGATAATATTTTAAATGAACAATTCAAACCCATTCGTGAAGCATATTATAAATATCATCGTCAAGGATTAGATATGATGCTCAAAAATCCTGATGATGCCAGAAAAAATATTTATTCATGTTTAGAAATGGTTCAGAAAGTGTATAAAACAAATCCTAATACGGCAGTTCTTCAAATGTTCTTTGAAGCCAAATCTGATGAGCTGGTAAATATTTACAAAAATGCCGGACCAAGCGAAAAACCCAAAGTTGTAGCTTTGCTAAACGAAATAAATATTTCAAACACTAATAAATGGGAAAAAATCAAGAATTGATGTATCACAATATGGTTGTTGATAAAGTTCAGTAGAAATCTACAAATCGAACGCTATTTTTATCCCGAATAATTAACTATAAAAAATATCAATGAAACTTTCAAAACTTGCAGAAACATTAATTGGTTCAGAGATCATCAAAATAGCAGGAGAGATCAATGAGAAGATAAAACAAGGAGATAAAATTTTTAATTTCACAATCGGTGATTTTGATCCAACTATTTTCCCAATTCCTACTGAATTTGAGAAAGAGATCATTGAGGCATATAAAAATCATTTCACAAATTATCCTGCTGCCGATGGGATTTTAGAATTGCGTGAAGCAGTTAGTAAATTCATAAGGGCACATGAAGGATTAGATTATACTACCAACGAAATATTGATTTCCGGTGGAGGCAGACCATTGATATATGCAATTTATAGGGCAATTGTAGATGAAGGAGAAAAAGTGATCTATACGGTTCCATCATGGAACAATAATCATTATACTCATTTTGTAGGTGGGCAACATGTGGCAATAGAGACTACTGCTGAAGAAAATTTTATGCCTACAGCTGCCAAAATCAAACCGTTTTTAAAAGGAGCTTCTTTACTGGCTTTATGTTCACCATTAAATCCTACAGGAACAGCATTTGGTAAAAAACAGTTGGAAGAAATTTGTGACATGGTTATTGAAGAAAATAAACTGAGAAGTGAGGAAGAAAAAAAATTATTTATACTATTTGATCAAATATATTGGGTGCTAACTTTTGGCGAAACAAAACATAATAATCCTGTTTCATTGCGTCCTGAATTAAAAGAGTATACGATTTTTGTCGATGGAATGAGTAAAGCATTTTGCGCTACCGGTGTTCGTGTAGGTTGGTCGATGGGGCCAGTTGCTGTCATTAATAAAATGAAATCCATTCTTTCTCATGTTGGGGCATGGAGCCCCATGCCTGAGCAAAAAGCTGCAGCAAAATATTTGATACAAAATGATGCAATAGAAAAATATCTAACACATTTTAAGTCGGAAATTGAAGAGCGTTTACATGGTATTTATAACGGTTTTATTGCACTAAAAAACAAAGGATACAATATTGATGCGATCAATCCACAAGCGGCAATTTATTTGACGATTAAATTTGATCTTACAGGTAAGAGAACTTCTGATGGGAAGATATTACAAACTCAAACTGATGTAAACTCTTATATCTTAAATGAGGCTAAACTTGCGGTTGTTCCATTTTATGCTTTCGGAGCATCAAAGGATTCTCCTTGGTATCGCTTAAGTGTGGGTACGTGTAAAAAAGAAGAGATTAACGATATGCTTGCTCAACTTGAAAAAGCATTAAGCAAATTATCTTAACTAAAAACATTCTCCGAGGTTTAAGAATAAGCCTCTGTTTCTTGAATCTAATCCAAAACCATAATCAATAGAAGCATTGGTTCGTGAATGTTTATTCATTTTAATCCTTAATCCGGCACCAACTGCAGGAGCAATTTTTTCGAAACTATTATCATTCCATTCCGAAAGGCTTTCAGCATTTGCAAAAACAACTCCTCCAAGAAAATCATTTTTAAGTATTCGAAACCGATATTCGCCTTCTAGGTACAACATATTTCTTCCTCTAAAACGGCTTTGTATATAACCCCTTCCGCTATTACTAAATTCATCACCACCGGTATTTGGTAAATCTAAATACGGAGCATTTTCTCCAAAAGTAAAAGTATTATAAGTCCAAATGGCAAGGATGTTTTTCGACCTTTGAGATACCTTGAAATATTTTCTCACATCTATTAAAATAGATTGCCAATTTTCTTCACTTCCTAAGTAAGTTAAATTGGAACGACCTATAATATTTGCATAAAAACCACCTTCTGGGTTGATAGAATTTAATCGATTGTCATATAAAAAATTTAAAGTAATGCCTGAGGAAGTTGTTGTTTTATCTTTATCTCCATTTGTATATCGGTAGAAATCGGTTGTTTGTGGTGGTGAGGTAGGAATCTCATTAATATTCCAGTGATAATCTAAATTATAACCTATTCCAACAAATAAATTGGAAGCAACTTGTTTTAAAATGGTTTGGTATAAACGCAAATATGAATAATCAATTAAGTGTTCATTATCTAGAGTTGTTAATGTACCCATGCCATAATCTTTTTGAGGGAATTTCAGATACCGCCAATCAGTAACAATATTGTATTCATTGTTTTTGGACCATAGATTTCCTTGTACAATTGAAATAAATTGGTGGTATTGACAATACATTGCAGAATATAAAACGTTTGAAATTTTTTGATTTGGATTATCACTTCCTAAATAAGTTAAGTTGCCGCCAACTCCAGCTTGAATGCCAGTTTGTCCTGCATATCCAAGGTTTGGTAATAATGCAAAATGTGCTTTTCTGTTTTCAATTTCAATCGAATCTTCATGGATTTTATTTTGTGTAAAAATGTTAAAAAGATCAACAAGGTCTAATTCTTTTGAAGGAATTTTTTCCGACTCAATAATAGTAGTGTTTTGAGAAACTACATGGACATTCATCAACAAAAAATTGCAAAGAAAAATTGCAAAAATTTTATTAAAAAAGTATTTTGATGGATGTTTCACTGATAGTTAAAAGGGAATATTTAAAACGGCAAAATATGTATTTTCTAAGGATATTATTGTGTGTGATTTATTAATGCTTGAAATTTTATCACCTTCAATTGTTACTTTCGCAATGATGCATTTGTCAAAATTAAAATCCCTCATAAATAGTTTACCCGAAACACCGGGAATATATAAGTATTTTGATGCTGATGGAGAGCTGATGTATATTGGAAAAGCAAAGAGTTTAAAAAAAAGGGTCAGTTCTTATTTTAGCAAAACACATCACGAAAATAGAAAGACAGCAGTACTAGTTTCTAAAATTTGTGATATTCAATTTACACTTGTAGATACTGAAATTGACGCACTACTTCTTGAAAATTCTCTTATTAAAAAATTTCAGCCAAAGTTTAATATCAATTTAAAGGACGATAAAACATATCCTTTCATTTGTATTAAGAATGAACGTTTCCCAAGAATTTTTTATACAAGGCAACATATTGATGATGGTTCAGAATACTTTGGTCCATATGCCAATGGAACAATGATGCATACTATTCTAGATGTGATTAAAGTGTTATTTCCAATGAGGACCTGTAATTTGAATTTATCTGAAGTAAATATTAAAGCACAAAAATTTAAAGTGTGTTTGGAATATCAAATTGGAAATTGCAAGGCTCCATGTGTGAGTTTACAAACTGAAGAAGATTATGATGCTGGAGTAAAACAGATTAAACATATTTTAAGGGGAAACATAGGAGTGGTTACAAAATATCTGAAAACATTGATGGTTGAAGCTTCTAATGAAATGCAATTTGAAAAAGCCGCTTCATATAAATATAAACTTTCAGCACTAGAAAATTATCAAAGTCGCTCAACTATTGTCAATAGTTCTATTCATGAAGTAGATGTATTTAGTTTAGTAAGTGATGAACGATTTGCCTTTATAAATTATCTAAAAGTAGCAAATGGAATGATTATTCAAACCCAAACTTTTGAATTGAAAAAAAAGTTGGATGAAACTAATGAAGAATTATTAGAGCTTGCCATTGCAGAAGTTCGAGAGCAATATAAAAGTACATCCAAAGAAATCATTGTACCTTTTGAGATGGATCTGAATGATGAAGAATTGATATTTACAGTTCCAAAAACTGGCGACAAAAAAAAGTTGCTTGATTTATCAATGAAGAATGCCCTTTACTATAAAAAGGATAAACTCGATCAATACGAAAAACTCAATCCTGAATTAAAGACTGATCGCATTCTTTCACAAATGATGAGCGATTTGCGATTAACTGAACCACCAGTGCATATTGAATGTTTCGATAATTCAAATATTATGGGAACTTATCCTGTTTCGGCATGTGTAGTATTTAAAAACGCAAAACCCAGTAAAAAAGATTACCGGCATTTTAATGTAAAAACGGTGGTTGGGCCAAATGATTTTGCAACCATGAAAGAGGTGGTATATAGAAGATATAAACGCATGTTGGATGAACACGAATCGCTTCCAAATTTAATAGTGATTGATGGGGGTAAAGGTCAGTTGAGTTCGGCTGTGGAGAGTTTAAAAGAATTGGGGATTTATGGAAAAGTTCCGGTGCTTGGAATTGCAAAACGATTGGAAGAATTATTTTATCCTGAAGATGAATTACCATTGTACATTGATAAAAAATCAGAAACATTAAAAATCATTCAACAAATTAGAGACGAAGCGCATCGTTTTGGAATCACTCATCACCGTAATAAAAGAAGCAAAGGAACATTGGTATCAGAACTTGAAGACATAAATGGAATAGGAGAGGAAACCATTAAATTGTTATTGAAAGAATTAAAATCGGTGAAGAAAATAAAAGAAGCATCAGCAGAAAAGTTAACTGAAATTGTTGGGCAAGCAAAAGCTAAAATGCTGACCAATCATTTTAAAAAAATAAGATAGATAGAATTTTTATTTTCAAATGATATGATTGTTCAATTATTTCACAATATTTGTATTTAGAAAATCAATTATAAAAATAAAAATTATGAAAAAACTATTACTGTCAATATGTATTATCGCTTCTACAGGAGTTTTTGCTCAAAGAAACATTGATTGGTCTACTGATGCAATACTTACACCAACAAGTGTAACTAGTACTGCAAGTGGAACATTATTCCCTCTTGAAGTAGTATTTAAAAATAATGGGACTAGCTCCACAATTGTTGGAGATTCACTTTGGTGGCAATTTTTTATTACACCTCAAGGAAGTAACACGATTGTTGCTGGATATCCAAGTACAAACCAAGCTCAATATTCAGTTGTAATATTGAACAGAGTCTTAGCTCCCGGTGATACTATGCATTTTAAGATAACTCTTAATATTCCATTACTTGTAAATACATCATCCAATATAACAATATATGTTAATTCTCTTGTGGTTAATAGATCTGCTTCTAACCCAATTAATCTTGAAACCACGACAGCCAACAATAACTTAATTAGTAAAAATATTGTATGGTATAACCAACAAGGTTGGGGTGTAGGTATAAATGAAACTGAAAAAGTTTCAGCATCTGTAAAAGTTTATCCAAATCCTGCAAAAGATGTAATTAATTTCTCAATTGATGGAAATGTTGCAAAAACAATTCATGTAATGGATATTACAGGTAGATCAATTGAAGTGGTAAGGATAAATGACAACGATACTCAAATCAATATTAGCAATTACAGTAATGGAATTTATTTATATCAAATCAAATCAGAAGATGGTCAAGTAATCAAATCTGGTAAATTTAACGTGAGTAAATAATATTGAATAACGATAAAACAAAAAAGCTCCAAGAAATTGGAGCTTTTTTTATGATATGTCATATTCATTCAAAATATACTCTTGCTTAGAATTGTTGAAAAAAATTATCTTCGCACACTAAATAAAAAATATATGGGAAAAGGCGACATCAAAACAAAAATCGGTAAAATGAAAAATGGTTCGTTTGGTAAAAAAAGAAACAAACGCGCAATCAAAGCTAAAAAGAAATAAATTTCTTTATACTAAAATTTGCTGCGGTGGTGAAATTGGTAGACATGCCACTTTGAGGGGGTGGTGCCTTTACGGGTGTAAGAGTTCGAGTCTCTTTCGCAGCACAAAAAAAGTTGCTAGTTAGGCAACTTTTTTTTGTAATTAAATATCTAAATTGATTATTAATTTTTGTGTGATAATAGTTTATCACAATTATTAATTTTCAATTCTCAATTCTCAATTAATAATTAATGAGTTTCTCCCATCGAAACAATTCTTGTTTCTGTATATGCACCGGTTTTCAATTTATCTCTCACTTCCGAAAATGCTTTAATCGTTTCTTCTACATCAGCAATGCTATGTGATGCTGTAGGAATGAGTCTCAGCAAAATCATTCCTTTTGGAATAACAGGATATATAACAACCGAACAAAATATCTTATAATTCTCGCGTAAATCGTGGACAACAGAAGTTGCTTCGCCAACTGTTCCATTTAATAAAACAGGTGTAACAGGAGTATTTGTTTCACCAATATTAAATCCTTTTTCTCTTAATCCATTTTGCAAAGCATGTACAATTTTCCAAAGATTTTCGATATGTTGTTTT
>Ga0265327_10003816_pt1 | contig 13927 bp, 13 predicted proteins | sample 41621metaG_FD_202089 | JGI IMG/M metagenome (GOLD analysis project Ga0265327, IMG submission 202089) | Rhizosphere microbial communities from Carex aquatilis grown in University of Washington, Seatle, WA, United States - 4-16-21 metaG | ecosystem: Host-associated > Plants > Roots > Rhizosphere... | reverse complement strand
CGAACTCCTAAAACGAATAATTCCCGAATCGGCTGATGCAGAACATCTTGCATCTACGGGTTTTCTTACGGTTCATATAGGGGGATACTTGGCCACGCATTTGCTAAGCAAGATGTAATGCTTCGGCAAACTGCCCTGATCCTACTGGCACTTCTGTGGCCTGCATTCGCGGCCATGGCGGAAAGCACCCGGACGCAGGTGGTGAAGGTGGGCGGGCTTACGCGTACCTATCGCCTTCATGTGCCGGATGCGTTGCGCAAGAACCGGGACCTGCCACTGGTGATCGCCTTTCACGGCAGCGGCGTGGATGGGGCGGCGATGGAGAAGTTCAGCAAGTTCAGCGAACTGGCGGACCGCGAGGGCTTCATCGTCGCGTATCCGGATGCCATCGGTCACGAGTGGAACGATGGACGCGAGGCGCGCAAAATCCGCTCCCAAGCGTCGCATGTGGACGACGTGGCCTTCGTCGAAGCGATGATCATCCAGATCAGCAGTCTGCGGCGCATTGATCCGAAGCGAATCTACGCGGCGGGCTTTTCCAACGGCGGCATCTTTGCGCACTATCTCGGCTCGAAACTGGCGGGGCGTCTCGCAGCGATCGCTCCGGTGAGCGGTGGGTTGGCGGAACCAGTGCTGCGCGACTTCAAGCCCGCGGCCCCGCTCTCCGTCTGCATGATCCACGGGGCAGCGGACAAGGCGGTACCCTACGATGGTGGCGCGGTGGACAATCATGACAACGGGCGCGTTATCGGCGCCACGCAGAGCGGCAACCTCTGGACCCAACAGGCGAACAACGTCTTTGCCGCACCGACCACCAGCCTGCTGAGCGATACCACGTCGCAAGGACATCGCCGCGTGAAGTTCACGCGCTGGTCCGCACCCAAACAAAAGACGGAGGTGGTGCTGTACACCATTGAGGACGGCGGCCACGGCTGGCCCAACGATCCGCAGGCGGCGAGCATGCTCCGCTTCTGGCGCAGCACACATACCTTCGACACGACCAAGGCGATCTGGGATTTTTTCAAGAGCCATCCGAAGGCGTGAGGTTGCGGCGCTGATCGTGAAGCATGACAGACGCGGGAAAGATGCGCGAGCCGATTCCGTAAGTTCGCCATGAAACTGCATTCCCACGCCGCAGGCTGGGTTGTCCTCGCCTGCCTGTTTTTCGTAGCCAGCGCGTTTGCGCAGGTGCCCATCCCTACCCCCATGAAGATCACCAGCTCCGCCTTCACCGAAGGCGCCGCTATTCCCAAGACATTCACCGCGGACGGCAAGGACATCAGTCCGCCGCTCCACATTGAAGGCGTACCCGTGGGTACGAAGAGTCTTGTCCTGATCGTCGATGATCCCGATGCCCCCCGCGGTACTTGGAATCACTGGCTGGTTTGGAACATCGATCCCCAGACGAAGGAGATCGCGGAAAATGCTATCCCCGGCAGCAGCGTTCAGGGCACTACAGATTTTGGTTCTGCGAAATACGGTGGACCCAGTCCGCCTTCAGGCACGCACCGGTATTTTTTCCGGCTTTATGCCTTGGACACGACGCTAAAGCTTCCCGCCAGCACGAAGCGCAACGGCTTGGATCAGGAAATCGCCAAGCACCACATCCTCGCTGAAGCAAAGCTGATGGGTAAGTACTCGAGAAAGTAATCCCTACGGCTACTTTCCGCTATAATGGCTCGTTGTGGTCGTGGTAGATTGCTGGTAGGCGCCGGTGTTGCGATCAGAGGAGCACGCTTCCAAGGTCAAAAGCGAGAAGGCGACAAAAAGAAAGGCGAGGATGGTTTTCATAGGATCCGAGGGGTGGGGTTCAGAGATTCGCTATGAATCGCCCCGCGCCATGTCCCCGGTTTTAGGAAAATCCCCTGTCCGCTCAAAGCCGGATTACCTGACGCGCCACTTCGCCGGTGTCGAGGCGGTCGAATCCCTCGTTCACTTCGTCCAGTTTGATGACACTGGAGCGCAGGAGGTCGACAGGAAGCTGTCCGGCGAGGTACATGCCAATGTAGCGCGGGATATCGCGCGAGGGGACGCAGGAGCCCATGTAACTGCCCATCAGAGTCTTCTCTTCGCCCGCGAAAGCGACGGCAGGCACGGTGAGCATTTTGTCCGGATGGGTGAGGCCGATGGCCACGGTGCGGCCACCGCGGCGTGTGGCGGCGAAGGCTTGGGCGATGACCGCCTCATGTCCTACCGCTTCGAAGGCCGTTTCAACGCCGCCGTTCGTGAGATCCCGCACGGCGGCCACGGCATCGCAGGTGGCTGCGTTGACGGTGTGCGTCGCGCCGCATTTTTTGGCGAGTTCCAGTTTCGACTCGATCCGATCCACCGCGATGATGGGCCACGCGCCCGCGGATTTGGCGCCCATGATGACGCTGAGGCCCACGCCACCTGCGCCCCACACGCCCACAGAAGTGCCGGCGGCGACTTTGGCGGTGTTGATCACCGCGCCCACGCCGGTCATGATGGCGCAGCCGAACAGCACCGCGGTTTCCATGGGAATGTCATGCTTCAGCTTCACGATGGATTCGCGCGCGATGACGCTGTACTGCGAGTAGCCCGCCACGCCGCTGTGATGGTGCACCTTGCTGTTGTCTCCTTGGTGAAAGCGGATGCCACCGGTAATGAGCTTGCCGGAGCGATTTGCCATGACGCCGGGTTCGCAGAGCGAGGCGCGGCCCACGGAGCACATGGGACAATGCCCGCAGGTCGGCAGAAAGGAGAAGACCACGCGGTCGCCTTCGTGGAGGTCTTTGATGCCCGCGCCCACCTCGCGGACGATGCCGCAGGCCTCATGGCCAATCACGATGGGCAGGGGCCAAAGGCGCGTGCCGTTGATCACGGACAAGTCCGAATGACACAACCCCGCGGCGGACATTTCCACCAGCACTTCGCCAGGGCCCGGCGGGTCGAGTTCCAGTTCCTCAATGACCAGCGGCTTGCTTTGGGCATAGGGAGCCGGGAGCGAACGTTCACGGAGGACGGCGGCGAGGGTCTTCATGGGTAGAGTGGAGCATCAATCCGCAGGGCCGCAATCCCGATACAAGTAACACGGGCTTCCAGCCTGTGCCGTCGAACGGGCATCTTGCCTGCGGCCCCCTTTTTTAATACAGGCTGGAAGCCTGTGGGACAACACAGCCAAGATGGCTGTGCTACTTCGCTTCAACTCAGCAAAAGCAGCCGCGAAGGCTGGCCGGGAGCGACGAGAGGCGCGCGGTGGATGCAGGGAGGCACGGGGCAACCGGGATACTCGATGGCGAGACGCCAGAGATTGCCGGTCCCAAAGGAAAAGGGCTGTGCATTCAGCAGCGGCACGTAGTGGAGATCGAAGTAGTTTTCGTTCAAGAAGACGAGGAAGTCGTCATTGTCTTCGCCACGGAAGAGATCGAGCAGCGCGGCGCGAGTCTCGGGAACATCCACGCGGCGCTGGGCCTCCTCATTGCGCAGACCCTCGGAGCACGCGCCGGTGTAGGTGCAGAGATAAGTATCCGCTTGGACCGTGGCACTATCGGCGTGGAAGGAATAGACATCGGTGGGCACGGGATCATCGCTCGATGGGCGCACGTAGCCACGCACGCAGTCGAGCACGGGCGCGAGATCGTGGGCGCGGAGCAGTTCCTGATCATGGAGAAGAATGTCCCGCGCCACTTTGCCCGCGTCGCTCAATGATAATGCGCGGAGTCGCGCTTCATCGACGGTGCTGATCTCCTCGCCGCCATCGGTGGCCAGCAGCACTGCGATCTCGCGGAAGTCTCCCGGCAACTCGCGCGGCCAGCACAGGGCATTCACGCTATTGCCGAAAGGCGTGGAGATGAGTTCCTCAAAACTGGCCACCACCTTGATGCGATTGTATCCGGGCGGTGGCGTGTAGGTGAGCATGGGCAAAAAAATCGCGCCGCAGATCATGCGGCGCGACGTTCGAATTTCAAATCAAGAACGGACTTCTTTGCTCAATCCCCCACGGGCTTGATGCTGTCCATGATCTTGTTGAGCGCCTCGGTCTGCTTTTCGGCGTCCTTCTTGGTGATCCAGTAGGTGACGGTGAGGATCTTGTTGCCGCCGACCTTGGTGAACATGAAGCCGACACTCGAGGGACCCCATTCCTTGCTCTCACCGTCCCAGGAGATTTTCTTCCAATCCATGCCGTTGGCGCTGAACTCGCCTTCCTTCTTGGTGGCGTCGCTGATCTTCACTTTCTGCTCCTTGGTGAGCCATTCGATGTTGTCGGAGATGAGGGTCTCGATCTCTTTGGCGTCGGTGACTTCAAAGAAAATGGTGGCGACCTGATCCGGAGATTCGACGGCGATGCCATCGTCCGTGGGCTCCGGCTTCCAGGAATCCGGGACTGACACGGTCATGGCCGGCTTGTCCTTGGGGATTTTGATGGTGCCCGCCGAAGCGAATTGTGCGCAGCAGGTGAGAAGAGCGGTGATGGCGATGAGCGTTCTGATCATGGATGGAAAAAATGGAACTTATTGAAACTGAGGTAGCGCGGACGGGAAGGATGTCCAGCGGCAATCACAGTTTTTGTTATTTCATTGTGGCGATTTTGATTACTGATACATGCGGGTTTGAGACCCAAGGCAGCCCCGCGAAGCCAAAGTCTGCCTTGGGCCGTTCCCGCGAAGGTTCAGGAGCGGTTCACGAAAGCTCCTTCTCGGCATAGATCCGAATTGCCGCGGCCATGAAGTGGGGCAGTTGCGGATGGTACGCTTCATAGGCCTTCCCCAACCCGGACTCCTCAATCAGCAGGCTGTAGCCGGCATAGGACTCCGAGTTCGGCATCCAGAACTGTTTTAGCCATTCATAGTGCCGATGAACGACCGCCTGCACTTCGCGGGAGTCCGCAGGCAAGCGACGCTCCAACAACAGCGTGGCTTCCCCGCAGATGGCCGCGAACGCTTTTCCTGACTGTTCCCAGTCGGTCTTGGTCCAGTTCTTCACCTTCTCCTTGGATTGTGCGATGGTTCCCTTCAAGCCTTCGCCGAAACGCTCAACAAGCGTCTGCTCATGCCGCGCCTGTTGTTCCGGGCTGAACCCCACAAACATTTCTTGTCCGTTCATTTTCTTTGTTCCTTTCAAGTGCTCGATGGTTTTGTCGATAGTCAGAATCAGCCTGCGGGTTTCATCCAGATTTTTTCGCAGTGTCCTGCGATGCGATTCAAGGGCCGCGACCTGATCGAAGTCAGGCCGGCTCAAGATTCGTTTGATCTGCTTCAACTCAAAGCCCAGCGTCCTGAAGAACAAGATTTGCTGAAGCATCAGAAGTTGTGCTTCTTCGTAGAAGCGATACCCGGCTGCGCTGCGGTAGGCGGGCTTCAACAGGCCCGCTTCATCATAGAAATGAAGCGTGCGCACGCTGACACCCGACATCGCGGCCAGTTTTTTGACTGTGTAAGCCATCTCCGTTTCTCCGCCGTCATCACCATGATGCCTGCGGCTACGACCACCTTGCGGCCTCACGCAACGTGAGGGTCAAAAGATTTTTGCACCTTTTCACAAGCCGAGCAATCCCGCCCTTTCCGGCGGGGCCTAACGAGGCGGGGGGCGGGCGGGTGGGTTGGTTGTTTGGCCGGTGGCGGTTTTTTGATGGTGGGTGGTTTGGTGATTCGTGGAGGCAGCTCGCGCATCGATTGCCGCCCATTCCTTCTGTTTGATACGAAGCCAGTTGGCAAAGCCCAAGGTTCCGTTGGTATTTCTGGCGTATTCGATCTCCCGGTTGCGACGCTGGATTTCAAGTGCCCGGTGCTTGTCCAGAGTTTGGTCGGCGACGTGGCTGGGGGCGGGAGGCGGAGTGTGGTACTTGGGCTCCACAGGCTGGCAGCCTGTGTCACGTTGGGCAGGCTGAGCATGGCTCTGGAGAGTTGGGTTACCTGCGTTCTGGGACTTCGTTTTGCCACTGAGCGGGGTTGAAAACCCCGCCTCCCATGATTGATCCTGGCTCTGGAGAGCTTGGCTATTGGTGGATTGGCTTTCGGAGGAAGGGGTTATATCCTTGAGGCGTTGAGTGGTCTCCCCTTCGACTTTGCTTAAGGTCTGCGACCCGTTCGACAGGCTCAGGGTCTCTGACCCGTTCGACGGGCTCAGGGTCTTCGACAGTTGCTGGTTCTTTTCGTCCAGTTCTTTGGAAAGCTGGCGTCGTCGGGCTTCCTTTTCGGCGAGGGCTTTTTTCAGTCGGGCGAGGGTATCTTGCGCCTCGTCCAAAGCAATGGTGTTTTTCCGGAGGAGATTGTGGGCGTATTCGGGACTCGCCGGATGAGGCGGAGAGGAATCGGAATCGGAATCAGAATGGGAAGATGAACTGGAAGTGCTGCGCTCGCGCCGTCTTTCCAATTGGTCATCCAGGCGCAGGGCGCTGACGGGGTCCACGAGGCGCAGGTGGATGCGGCGCTCAGTGACGGGTTGGCCCTCGGCGTTAAGGAGGGTGGTCTCGTGAACGGCAATGCTGCGTACGGCGCCGGGTGGGAGGACGCGTTTGGCACGGGCCAGATCGAAGGCGCCGGACTCATCGAAGCAGTCGGTGGCGTTGACGCGGGCGATCCGGGCGAGGATGCGGCGTTTTTCTTCGGGAGTGAGGAGAGGGATGTCGGAATTAGGATTTAAGATTTCGGATTTTGGATTGAGTTCAACAGAGGGCAGTCCTTCGACAGGCTCAGGTCCCACGACAAGCCCATGGCAAGACGGGGCCGGCTGAGGGCCTCCTTGTTCTGCGCCAATGGTCTTGATCACGTCACCAAGATACGGGGCGGCCTGGTGGTGGGCAATTTTGGCGAGGCCGTCTTGTCGGGAAGTTGGCTGCGATCACCGCCGTTCGAATTTGGAGCGATGTCGTTTGGGATTTGTCGCAAAGGGGCAAAGAAGCCAAGGAGCGGAAGTTTAGCGGCAAAATGCGCAGGTCTGACTTCTGTGTTTTGTTGATGCCGCTGCTCAAACATTAAAATGGAGACCTGACGCCTATGAATGCGGGGCAAGCTTTTTTTGGGTCGAAGCCGAAACATGGAAGGCGAATCAAACGCTGCAAAAACTCTGGGCGTTTCTCGCATCCCATCCGGGATGCCATCCCTTCACTCCAATCCCCGGGGTTCCCGGCCTCGCAGAGCCGAGGCCTTCACCCCGCGCTAAGTTCTCGCGTCCCACTGGGACGCAGCATCCGTGTGCATCAACCTCTACCCTCGCTTCACCCTGCTGCAGACACTCGGAAATAAATGTGGTTAAGAGTCAGGCAGAACCAGTGCATCAAGACTGAATATCTCAGGGATGTTTGAGTGGGCCGGCGGGTGCTACACGGGCGCACCTGTGGGCGGTGGGCCTGATGCCGCACACGGAGTGTGCGGACTACTTTTAGCCGAAGAGGGCGGTGATGGGCTGGCCTTTGTCGGCGATGGTGAAGGGGCGTTTGCTGGGGGAGTAGAGGACCTGGTCGAGGGGCAGGCCGAGGGCGAAGGCGATGGTGGCGTTGAAGTCGGGGATGCCGACTTTGTTTTCCGTCACTTCGAAGCCGCGCTCGTCTTTCTTGCCATAGATCTGGCCGCCGCGGATGCCGCCGCCGGCCATGAGGCAGGTGAAGGCCTTGGGATGGTGATCGCGGCCGTCGTTGACGTTGATCTCCGGGGTGCGGCCGAATTCGGTGGCGAGGACGACGAGGGTTTCGTTCAACAGACCGCGGGCCTGGAGATCGCCCAAGAGGGTGCTGAGGGCGGCATCGAGTTCATCGGCGAGTTCCGGCACGCGGACGAAATTCGCATTGTGGGTGTCCCAGCTTCCGAAGCTGACTTCGATGTGGCGCACGCCATGCTCCACGAGGCGGCGGGCGAGCAGGCAGCCCTGGCCGAAGCGGTCGCGGCCGTAGCTGTCACGCAGCGCGTCCTTTTCCGCGGCAAGATCGAAGGCCTTGAGCTCCTCGCTCTTCATCATGCGCACGGCGTCATCATACATGTCCGCGTAGGCGCGCACGTTTTTCACGTCGTACTTCTGGGCGAAACCGGCATCGAGTTTCTTGGCGACGCTGAGGCCCTTGTTGAAACGGGTTTCATCCAGCCAGCTGTTGAGCCTGGTGTTGGAGACGCCGTCATCCGGATCGTTGATCATGAGCGGCTGGTACTTTGCCTCAAAGAAACCGGCGCCGGGGTGCTGGCTGTCGTTGCCGATCATGACGCTGCCGGGGAGGGCGGCGTTCCCGCGCTGCTGGAACTTTTCCAGCCACGCGCCCATGGCGGGGTGGCGGATGCTGCTGCGCAGGGTGTAGCTGGTGTGCATGTAGTACTGCCCCTGCTGATGCGCGCCCTGGGTGGAATTGAGCGAGTTGATGATGGCGATCTTGTCCATCTGCTTCGCGGTGCGCGGCAGGCTGTTGCTGATGCGGATGCCGTCCACGTTTGTGCTGATGACCTCCGTCTCTCCGGTGACGTCCTTGTTGTCCGGACGCGGGTCGAAGGTATCGAGGTGGCTCATGCCGCCGGTCATGTAGAGGTAGATGACGTTGCGCGCGGTGGCGGCCTGCTTCAGCACGGAAGTCCCCTGCCCCGGCACGGCGAGGGCCTTGCTGCCGGACATCTGGTTGAGAAGGCTGACGCCGAGGAAGGTCTTGGCGGCGCCGGTGATGAATTGGCGGCGGGAGGGCGGGGCGCTGGGATGAAGAAGGTGATTCATGGGCGGCAGGACGGCTGGGGTGGAGAGAGGCCGGGAGGGAAGTGAAAAGGGGTAAGTGAAAAGTGAAATGGGCTGATTACTACTGGATGAAGAGGAACTGGCGGGTGTTGAGAACGGTCCAGAGGACGTCGCCGCGGCCGTCGTTGATGTTGCCTTTGAGGAGCGGAAGCAGGGCGTCCTTTTCCTCCGCGGTGGCGGTGCGGGAGAGGGTGCTGAGATAGATGGTGTCGATGATTTCGCTCGCGGTCTTGTCCTGGCGCATCTCGCGGCTGATGACGGAGAAGGGGCTCACGAGATTGCGGAAGAGATTTCCGTTCATCATGGTGAGGGACTGCATGACGGAGGCGTCGCGATTCCCGTTGTCCACCAGCTCGCGGTCGCTCTGGCCGAAGCTGCGGAGGAAGTGGCCGTTCGGCGCGGGATTGCGGAGATCCGCGGAACGCACGAGGTAGCGCTCGCGGTAGGTGGAAAACGCGCTGAAGGCCTTCAACTGATCCGGCTTGGTGATGTTGCGCGCCTTGATCTCTTCATTTTTGCACACATCGAGCCATGCCTGGTAAGCCTGGCGCTGTTCCTGGTTCACGTATTCCAGTGCCTCATCCATGGTGGGGATGCGCTTGTAGTGACGCACCGCATCAGCCACCTGGGAGGCGAATTCTGCGTCCGTCTCGTCCGCCAGTTTGCGGGTGCCGGTGGAGACTTCTTCGGCGAATTTCTTGAAGCCGTTGTTGTAAACGACTTCGTCCACCTTCTCGAAGATCTTCTTGCGCTGGTTCTTGGCGTTCACGGTGGCGTCGCCGCCGGCCTTGATCTTTTCGGACAGCTCCTTCTGATAAGCGGCAATCTGCTTGGCGCCTTCGATGAGTTCCTCCGGCGTCTGGTTGTTGAGGGTGCGGTCCATCCACTCGACCTTGTTGAGGAGCTGCGCGGTTTCGAGGTGGAGCGCGTGGCTGGCTTCATCCGGCTTGTCCTTGGCGAGGGCGACCATGGAATCCCAGATCTGCTCCGCAGTCATGCGGCGCAGCAGCGGGCCGGCGAAGTAATAAGGAGCGCCGGGCTCCACGTCCTTGGTGCTGGCGGCGCGCTGGTAGGTCTTGGAATTCAGGACGACGCGCATGTACGCCTTCAAGTCGTAGTTCACGTCCTTCATGGTCTGCTCCAGGAATTCCATGAGGGGAGCGTTTGAGGGCACGGTGGAATCCGTGATCTCGTCCACGGGATCGATAACGCCGATGCCCATGAGCTTTTTCCAGATACGGTTTGCGATGACGGTGGTGAAGCGCGGATTCTCCGGCGAGGTCAGCCAGCGCGCATAAGCGACGATGGGCTGCTCCCCTTCCTTCACGATCTTGCCATCCTTCGAGAAGGACGCGGGGATCACCGGGGCGACGCGCTGGTTCGGCTTGCCGTCCGGATACTTGTAGTCATGCGGGAGCTGGAGCGACCGGTTGTAGGCGTAGATGTGATTGAAGCGGAGCTGGAAGAGAATTTCCGTGAAGGCCTTGCGGATGTCAGTGCGCTCCTTGGTCTCCGCGACCATCTGGTTGAGCATCTTGGAGATGTCATTCTGGTTCGTGAAGACATTGCTCGCGGCCATGCCGAAGCTGTGCGCGGCGATCTCGTAGTAGTCCTTCTGCGTCCACTTGTCGAAGGGGTGGTTGTGGCACTGGGCGCAGACCATCTGGGTCCCGAGGAAGATCTGCGTGGTCACCGCCATGTTGTCCAAGGGCATGTTGTAATCACGCATGTAGTAGCCCACGGCGCCGTTTTCATAGCTGGGGCCGGTGGCGGTGAGAAGCTCGCGCACCATGAGATCGTAGTGCTTGTTGGCGCGGACGGAATCCTTGATCCACTGGATGTAGGCGTGGCCCACGGGCGCGCCCTGGTTGGTGAGGGTGGTTTTGACGCGGAGCAGGTCCGCCCAGAAATTAAAGGCGTTCTGCACGTAGCCGTCGCTGCGCAGGAGCTCGTTGATGAGCTTGGTGCGCTTGGCGGGGTCGGTGGACTGGAGAAACTTCAGGGCTTCCGCCTTGGTGGGCACGCGGCCGATGACATCGAGGTAAATGCGGCGCAGAAAGATCTCATCGGAGACGACTTCGTTGGGCTGGAGCTTTTGCTCGGCGAGCTTCTTTTCCACCAACTCGTCAATCTTGGCGGCGGTGGCCTTGACGCTGATCTTGGGGGTGATGTTGTCGGAGGGTTCTTCCGGGGTCTGCAGGACCATGGGGACCTCACTGCGGCTTCCTTTGCCGGCGCCCTTCTTTTCCTTGGCGGCATGGACGAGGCCACCGGAAAGGATGGCGAGAGCCAAGGTAAACGCGGCGCCTTGACAAGCGGCAAACGAAGGGCGGAAGATCATGTCTTTTGGCTTGGTGTTCAAAGAGTTAACGGGATTGATGCGCGCCATGGACGTAGGCGGGACGCAGGATTCGAGCCTTGAAACGGAGGGGCTCGTGAAATCTTTCACAAGGGAGGGGCGGAGAGAGTGAAAAGGGGTAAGTGAAAAGTAAAAAGGGAGGGAGGGAGGGGCGAGGGGCGGTTTGGAGATGTGAAGGGATTTGACGCCAAGGAGCTGAGAAGCAAAGGAGCGAAGGTGGGAGATGGCGGCAGCGCTGGGAAGATTTTACGTCAGGGATTTTGGGCGGTCTGCGCGGGGGGCGCGCAGACCGGCACGCGAGCCAGGGCGCGTGCGCTCCAAACTGAGACACTGATGGGGACGAAAGGGTTGATTCGCGGAACTAGTCGAAGTATCTCCATGGCCTGTTGCCATGACCCCCTCCGCTTTTCGATCCGCCTTCCCGGTTGTTGTTCTTTTTTTGATGTTCGTTTTCGGATGGATGCCGGCGCAGGCAGCGCAGCGCGGAGAATATGTGATCGTCAGCGGCGGGCCGTCCCTCCACAAATGGGAAAACTACCGGAAGCCAGGTGAACAGCATGACCGCTGGTGGGGGAACTTCATCCGCCCGGCGCGCATCCGTATCCAGCAGATCCAGGCGCAGGACCCGGACGCTTACATCACCTGGATGGTGTACCGCCGCTCCTTCGTGACGCGCAGCGCGGAGGACAAGCGCTCGCTCACCGAACTGGTGAACAGCGTGCGCGACAAGTTCCACGTGCACCTGGTGTGGTTCGAGAGCGGCGGTGATGTGATCAACTATCTCAACAACGGCCAGTCGCGCGGCAGCATGCCGGTCTGTGACTTCGAGTACTTCGGGCACAGCAACAAGTATTGCTTCATGTTTGACTACAGCAACGCGGTGTATGGCTCATCCGTGGCGTGGCTCCATGAAAAGGAACTGGGACAGATTCACCGCGGCATTTTTACCAGCAACGCGTTTTGCAAAAGCTGGGGCTGCCACACTGGCGAAAGCATGAGCCGCGCCTGGCGCAAGGCGACGGGCATCGCGATGATCGGTGCCGATGGAAAAACGGACTACTCCAATCCTGAAGAGGTGGAGCTTTCACCGGGTGGGCGTTGGACGAAGGGGTAATTAATTTGGGAGTTAGGATTGAGCATTTAGGATTGCGGATTCGGGCGGAGGCGCGGAAGCGCAGCGATTTGGGGGTGGTTGTCTAAAGATATTTGGGGTTTGGGATGAGAGCGATCACAGGGCTTCGCCTATCGAGTGGTAGTGGATCAAATGACGGGGGCCAAGGCAAAAGGGTGTGGCGATGTGCAGACGACTGAGGCTCTGCCACTCCGGCGGTGCTGAGTGAAACCCAACCTGCAAAACCGCATCCTATGAAATCCACACTGCTTACCATCGCCCTGACCGTGGCGGCGCCCTTTGTCTGGGCGCAGACAACCACCACCAAGACAGAGAAATCCACCACCGTCACTCCGGGCGGAACTGAAACGACCACCACGACCAAGACCACCACCGCGACCGGAACGATCACGGAATATGCGCCTGGAAAAACCATCATCGTCAAAGAAGAAGCCGGGCCCAAGACCTACACGATCGGCGACAAAGTGGTGTATGTGACCAAGGGCGGCGAGACCATCCCTGAGGCGGAAGTGCGCGCCCGCATGCGTGTGGGCGCCCATGTGCATGTCCACTACCTGAAAAATGGCGAAGGCATGACCGTGAGCCGCGTCGTCGTGGACGATTGACCCGCGGCCCTCAACAACCCCCTGAGAAAAGCGCCTTCGGAATCCCCGAAGGCGTTTTTTTGGAGTGCCGAGAAGGGAAACAAGCGTGAAGAAATCCCCGAGGCGGCATTCGGTGGGGCTGCGGAAATTTTGCACGCGCGGGCCATCGGCGGGAGGCGAACTCCGGGAAAGCGAAGCGTTCGTTTTTGAACTTCAGCCACCCTGTCCATGAGCACTGTTCTCATCGTTGTCCTCCTGTTCGCCCTGCTGAGCGGGGAAAGCTATGGGCTGCGCCGCGGCAATCTGCTGGTAAGCGATGGATCAACGGTGGGGCTGGTGCTGCTCGCGGCGTTGTGGGCGATTGGAAGGCTGTAGAATCCGGCCTTCTTCGAAGCTCTACGATGTGCCACCTTCCGGTGGAGGAAATTGCCGGACGGGTACTGAGGGCAAGTTAAGGGAGTTGCTGACGTCCGCGGCAGATAATGGAGCAGGGTTTGTGGGAGGCTCGGCGAGCAATGCTCCGCGATTCAGAAGCATCGCAAACATTTTACCCAACCCTGATCATGAAGACCAACTTGAATCCCACGTGCTGCTGGCTGAGTCCGCTGTTCCTTGTCGCATGCGGGCTGCTGTGGAACAGTCCCGCGCCGGCCCACGACGGTGACCCGGGTCGCCGACCCACTTTTTTCAGCCGGCTCTTTCATGGCGGTCACAAGCACAAGGCGCGTGTCACCGTGGAAGAACCCCAAGTGGTGGAGCGCACCACCACGGTGACTTATCCAGACGGCCATGTGGAACAATTTGTGAGCACCTCACCGGCGGTGGAGAGCACGGTGCGCGAGGAAGTCCCTGCAATAGCCGCTCCCATCCATTCCATGAGAAGCGTGAGGGAGCGCCCCGTCACGGAAGTTGCCCCTCGTGATTCGGATACAGGCCTTCGATTGCCCGAAGGATATGTGGCAACTCCAGCACCGCGGGCCATTACCCGCCCTGTGTCACCCGAACCGAAGCCCACGATTTCAAGTCCGGTGGACAGTCGTCCCAACATCGTGCCGGAACCGAAAACAAAAAGGACGCGCGGCGTGAGAAGCGAAGACGAGGTGGTGGCAAGCACAGGGAACCATGGCGCCCGCGATCCTGAAACCCCGCGGCCCAGCCCGACGCAGCGCCCGGCAACGATTGAGA
>Ga0265327_10003815_pt1 | contig 13936 bp, 11 predicted proteins | sample 41621metaG_FD_202089 | JGI IMG/M metagenome (GOLD analysis project Ga0265327, IMG submission 202089) | Rhizosphere microbial communities from Carex aquatilis grown in University of Washington, Seatle, WA, United States - 4-16-21 metaG | ecosystem: Host-associated > Plants > Roots > Rhizosphere... | reverse complement strand
GAACGCCCGGGCGATACTCCGCCACAGGGTGTAGCCGTGGTTCGCGTCGAGCATCGTCTGCTGCCCGGTCGCGAGCCGCTGTCCGGGGGCGCTCCAGTGCACGTCGATGATCGCGTAGATCCCCGCGTCGTTCAGCTCCGCGATGTAGCGCTCTACCGCGGCGCGGTAGGGGACGCCGGCGTAGGCGCCCCGCACGCCGTTGATCGCCAGCCAGCAGTCCTCGTTGACCGGCACCCGCACCGCGTTCACGTGCCACGAGGAGATCGCGGCAACGGACGTCGTGTCGGCGGGCCCGTCGAATACGCCTCGTCCGAGCACGCACATGTACTGGCTGCCCGACCGGTTGACCCCGTGCAGCACGACGGTCCGCCCGGCGCCGTCAACGAGTCGGTCCCCCCGGACGGCGATCGCCAGACGCCGGACGCGTGCGGCGCTGGCCGCGGGAGAACGCGGACGCCGCCGGGGCGCCCTGCCGGACCGCCGTCGGACGGGAGCGGACGCCCGGTGCGGCTGTGCGCGGGATGCGGAGGTGACGGCGGCGGGGACCGCGAGCACGCAGCACACCGCCGCCGCGGCGATCGGCACGCCGCGCCTCATCGCCGGCTGCTGGCCGGTGCGTCCGGTACGTCGTTCGCGGGCATCGCGTGCGTTCTTCGAGCAGCAGACCCGATACCCCTGCACCGATGTTTTCTATGGGGGCGCACACGGGTGTTCCGAGCGCGGCCGCGGGAGACGCATGGCCCGCCTGTTCGCCTGTGCTGGTTGGGTTTGGAGCGCGTGCGGCTTGACGTCGGGCTCGTGTTGCTCTACGGTCCCTCACCGGTGTTTATCTGCGGGGAGCGTGGGGGTCTTTGCGGCCGGGGGCGCGTCCTGCCGCCGCTCAAAGTCATGCATGACGAGCACTTCGCTGAAAGCCCTGCCGGACTGCCTTGAGGGACGGGCGCCGCTCGCCGTGCGCGCGCTCGACATGGAGCGGCTCCCGGAGCTGGTCGAGCTTCCCGTGCTCGCGGACGGCACGTGCCGCTACGGCCGGGTGTTGACGCTCGTGCGCCGTGGCGGGCTGCCGCTCGGCTGGGCGTCGTTCCCGGTCGAGCGGGGCCGAGCCCGAATCGAGCTGGACGTCCCCCCCGCCTTGTCGGCGAGCACCCACCACGACGGTTCGATGGCCTCCGGGCCGCCCGGCCCGGGCGCCGTCGGTGAGGGTCAGCTCGTGAGCGTCGTCGTGGCGACGTGTGCCGAGGATGCGGCGGCGGTCCGCTGTGTGGAGGCGATCCTCGCGGGACGCTGCGGGGAGTGCGAGGTGATCGTCGTTGAGAACCGTCCGGGCCACTCGAAGGTCGCCGGTGAGCTGCGGCGACGGTTCTCATCCGACGGCCGGGTGAGGTATGTCGAGGAGCGCCGGCCGGGCCTCTCAAGCGCACGGAACGCCGGGCTGGCCGTGGCCCGCGGTGAGCTCGTCGCGTTCACCGACGACGACGTGATCGTCGACGACGGCTGGGTCCCCGCGCTCAGACGCACCTTCGCGGACACCAGCGTTGACTGTGTGACGGGGCTGATCGCCCCGTTTGAGCTGGAGTCAGCGACCCAGCTTCTGGTGGAGCGTTTCGCCAGCTACGGCAAGGGCTTCGAGCCGCGGGTCTACTCGCTCGCGGACCCGCCCGCGGATGAGCCGCTGTTCCCGTATGCGGCGGGCCATTTCGTCTCAGGGGCGAACGTCGCGTTCCGCACCGGGACGCTGCGGGCCCTCGGCGGGTTCGACGAGGCGCTCGGCACCGGCACACCCGCCCGCGGCTGCGAGGACCTCGACATCTGCATCCGTCTGCTGCTATCCGGCGGATGCCTGGCGTATGAACCGCGTGCGACGGTGTGGCACCGCCACCCCGATGTTCCGCTGCAGCTGCGCCGCCGCGCGTTCGACTACGGCGCGTCGCTCGGGGCTCTCCTCACGAAGCACCTGCTGTCCCGGCAGGACACCGGTGGGCTGCTACGCCGCGTGCCACAGGCGGCCCGGTACTACCTCAGCCCCGGCTCGCGCCGCAACGAGGGCCGCGGCCGCGGGTTCCCGCGTTCGCTGGTCGCGCTCGAGCTGGCCGGGCTCGCCGCCGGACCGTACCTGTACCTGCGCAGCAGGATCGCGAACCGGTGAGCACCAATCGGGGTCCGATGCCGCGCCGCGGGGTGTGGGACTGTGCGCTGCTGGCGCTCGCCGCGCTCGCAGCGGCATCCGTCGCCGTGCACGCCCCCGGTGCCGTGAGGGTGACCGCGGTCCTCGTCGCCGCCTGCCTGCTGCCGGGCGGCGCGCTGCTGACACTGCTCCCCGGCGGCGAGGCGCCGCAGACACTCGGCTACGCGGTCGGCCTCGGGCTGGCGGTCGAGACACTCGGGGCGCTCGCCATGATCTGGAGCGGCTTCTGGCACCCCGTGGCCTGGAGCATCCTGCTGGGCGGCGCCGCGTCATGCCTGCTGGCCACGGACCTGCGCCGCCAGCTCACCGCCACCTCCACGCGGGCCGGACGGTGAGCGCCGCGACCGGAACCATGGCCGCCGGCCCGCCCGTGGCGGCGGATGTCGGGTCCGCCTCGACCGGGCGGCCCGGCCGTGCGTTGGCGGCCGTTCCGGGTGTCGCGGCGGCGGTGCTGTGGCGGCTGTCGCTGAGGCACGTCAACGCCGGGAACCTCGGCGAATACGGTCTGCCGGCCGCGCTGCCCGCCGGCTGGTATGTCGCGCTGGCGGTCGCTGTGCTCGGCGCCGTCACGGCGCTCACCCGCCGCGGCAAGCATCCGCTGCTCGCCGCGGGCTACGTGTGCCTCGTGGCGGTGATGCTCTACGGGACGGTGCCGGTCCTCTCGCCGGAGCCGCACTACGCGTGGACGTACAAGCACGTCGGGGTCGTGCGCTACCTCGAGGCGAACGGTACCGTCAGCCCGAACGTCGACATCTACAACCGGTGGCCCGGGTTCTTCGCGCTGGCCGCCGTGTTCTCGACGCTCGTCGGGGACCGTGACCCTGTCGCCTACGCCGCCTGGGCGGACCTCGCGTTCACGCTGCTGGATCTCGCGCTCGTCGTCGCGGTCGTGAACGTGATCGTCCGCCGGCTGCGGGTCGCGCTCGCCGCAGGGCTGCTGTTCCTGCTCACGAACTGGGTCGGGCAGACGTACTTCTCACCGCAGGCCTTCGGCTATCTGCTCGGTCTCGCGCTGATCCTGATCGTCGTCTCACAGCTCAGCACCGGCCTCACGCCGCCGCGGCTGACACGGCTGACAGAGCGTGTCGTGCGCCGTCCACAGCTGCCGGGCGAGCCGCCCACGGGAACGTGGCCGAAGGCCGCCGCAACAGTGGCCGTCGTCGCCCTCGACGCGGCGGTGGTCGCAAGCCACCAGCTGACCCCGTACATGCTGCTCGTCGCCGTCGCGCTGCTGACGGTCCTCGGGACGGTCCGGCCATGGTGGTTGCTGGCGGTTCTCGCCGCGATCACGTTCGGCTACCTGGCCGCGAACCTCGACTTCATCCAGCACAACTACGGGCTGTTCACCAGCATCGACCCGTTCAACAACGTGCAGGGCCCGAAAATCACCCAGCACCCGTCGCCCGGGAAGGTGTTCAACACGGATGTGGAGCTCCTGTTCATCGCGGCGGTGTGGGCCGGCACATGCCTGGCGGTGTGGCGTCTCGCGCGCCGCGGGCTGGCGGTCAGGGCGCTCGCGTTGGTGGTGCTCGCGTTCTCCCCGGCAGCGATCGTCTTTGGACAGAACTACGGCGGGGAGGCGACACTGAGGGTGATCCTGTTCTCGAGCCCGTGGTGCTCGGCGCTGATCGTGTGGGCGATCTTCACGATCGACGCGCGTCACGCGCGGGCGGCCGCGCTCGCGACGGTCGCGGTCGTGTTCACCGGCCTGTTCGTGGTGTCCTATCTCGGCCAGGAAGAGCTGAACATTCTCTCCCCGGCGGAAGTGAGCGCCAGCGCATGGTTCTACCGGCATGCTCATCGCGGCTCGGTGCTGGTCCTCGCCGCACCCGGGTTCCCCTACCGTTACGGCGCCTCATACCCGTCGTTCCGCGGTCCGGAAGGTGACGCGAACCCGAACCTGATGACCGAGCCCGCGTTCCAGGGGCGCCAGCTCGGTGCCGCCCAGGTCGCCGGGGTCGCCGAACGGATCAACGTCTACGCGAAGACGGGCTACATCGCGTTCACCCACGACGAGCAGACGTTCGCGGAAGTGTTCAGGATCACCCCGCCCGGCGCACTGCAACGGCTCCGCGCGGCCGTCGCGCGCTCACCGCGGTTCCGTCTCGCCTACGCCAACCCGGACGCGCAGATATATGAACTGCAGCCGCCGCGGGCCACTGCAGCGCCGCGGGTGAGCCACCACGGCCCTCGTAACGCCGGGCGCCGCGGGAGCGCAGCCACACCGCGGGGTGTGAGGCGTTGAGCACCCCCCTGCTCGAACCGACCTCGGGTGCGCTGAGCGAGCCGCGGCAACCCACGCCGGGCGCCGCGAACCTCCTGCGCGGCGCCTACGCCCTGCTCGCGAACACGGCTGTCACCGGCGCGCTCGGAATGCTGTTCTGGGTGTCCGCCGCCCGCCTGTACCCGGCCTCCACCGTGGGGCGTGACACGATCCTGATCTCGGTGATGGTGGAGCTGTCGGTGCTCTGCCAGCTGAACCTCGGCAACGGCATCGTCAAGTTCCTCCCAGGCACCGGACGGGCCGGCCCGCGCGCGCTCGCCGGCGTGTATGCGACCGCGACGCTCGCCGCGGTCCTCGCGGGAGCACTGTTCGTGATCCTCGCCCCGTCGCTGTCGGTGCGCCTGTCGTTCATCGGCGGCGACCCGCTGCTGTCGGTGGTGTTCGTGGCGGCGCTCGCCGCATGGGGCATCTTCACGCTGCAGGATGCCGCGCTGACCGCCACGCAGCGCACCGCGTGGCTCCCGGTAGAGAACGGCGCGTTCGGGGTCCTGAAGCTCGCGTTGCTACCCGTCGCACTGTGGGTGGGTGCGAGAAACGGCGTGTTCGTCGCGTGGGTGGTGCCGATCATGCTGCTCGTCCCGGCGGTGAACTGGCTGATGCTCTCCCGTCCCGCCCCCGTCCGCGAGCCGGCGTCCGTCGACTCGCCGCTTCAGCGGATGGGTGCCCGGAGGGCGCTCGTATTCCTCTCCCAGGACTACGCGGGGTCGGTGCTGGCACAGGGCACCGTGACGGTTCTGCCGCTGCTGGTGCTGGCGCTGCTCGGGCCGCGCCAGAGCGCGTATTTCGCGATGCCGTTCACGATCGCCGTCGCGTTCGACACGTTCGCCTACGGCGCGTGCGCCGCCCTGGTCGTGCAGGCCAGCATCACACCGGAGCATCTGAGCCCGCTCGCGAGGGTCTTCACCCGGCGGGTGCTGGTGCTGCTGGCACCCGCCGCGTTGCTCCTGATCACCGCCGCGCCGCTGGTGCTCGCACCGTTCGGCGATGCGTACGCCTCGCACGGCACGACCGTGCTGCGGCTGCTGATCGCCGCGAGCCTCGTCCGGGTGCCGCTCGCGCTCTACGCCGCGGCGCTGCGGGCCGAAGGCCGCGGCGTGCGCCTTGCGGGCCTCGCGGTGATCCTGCTGTTCGCGGCACTCGGCGGCACCGTGACGCTGACGCCCGGGCACGGCATCGACGGTGCCGCGATCGCGTGGCTCGCCGCGAACGTCCTCGCCGCCCTCGCCGCGGCCCCCGGCCTGCTGCGGCTGCTGCGGGGGAGCTGAAACCGGTGAGCGAGCCGCGCAACCCGCCCCGCTCCGCGACCCTCAGCGCCCCCGCCTGGAGGCTCGCGGGGCTCCGCCCGGACGCGGCGCGGCGGACTGCGACGACGCCGGCGGGCGACACCGTGACCTGCGGCGGGCTTCCGCTCGGAGTGTTCGAACACTCCGCCCCGAGTGCGGTCGCGCTACTGGACCTCGACCGGGGCCTCACCCCGGTCGCACCGGACGGCGGGCCGTGCCGTGCGGGCACCGTCGATGCGCTGCTGCTCATACGACTGCACGACGAACCACTCGCGACCCTGCACGTCGACGGCGACGTCACATCCATGTCGGGGTCGGAGCTCCTCGCCGCCCTCTGGCCCAGGCTCGCATCCGTGCTCGCCGCTCACACCGCGACCTGCGGCTGCGGGCTTGAGTGCGGGGACCCGCTGTCGCTCGCCGCCGCGCTCCCGGCATCCAACTCCGCGTCCGCCACCGCCGGGCCGCGGGACACCGGATTGAGTGCGGCGGTGATCCTCTGCACCGCCGGACGTCCGCTCGTACTCGAGCGCTGTGTCCGCTCACTGCTCGCCCAGACCCGTGCGCCGGATGAGGTGCTGATCGTCGACAACCGCCCCGCGGACGGGCAGACGCTGCGGATCGCACACCGTCTCGCCGGCGAGGATAACCGGGTGCGCTACGTCGCCGAGCCGCGCGCCGGACTGTCCGTCGCCCGCAACCGCGGGGTCGCACACACCGACTGCGACGTGGTTGCCTTCACCGACGATGATGTTCTCACCGACCCCGGCTGGCTCAGCTGGCTGCTGGACGGGTTCGCCGAACCCCGTGTCGGCGTTTGCTGCGGGCTCGTGCTGCCGCTGGAGCTGCAGAGCGCCGCACAGAAGCGCTTCGAGCTCTACGACGGGTTCTGCAAGGGCCTTGAGCGTCGCAGCTTCACCATGAGGGACGGCCAGGGCCACGGCCGGCTGCTGTTCCCGTTCGTCAACGGGATGGTCGGGACGGGAAACAGCATGGCGTTCCGTCGCCGTGAGCTCGTCGCGCTCGGCGGGTTCGACCCGGCGCTCGGCGCGGGCAGCCCCGCGCGTGCCGGCGAGGAGACGTGCGCGTTCGCCGCAGCGATCCTCGCGGGGGGACGGATCATCTACCAGCCGCGTGCGCTGTGCTGGCATGAGCACCGCCGCGACGAGCAGGCGCTGCGCAGCCAGGTGCTCGGCTACGGGGTGAGCGTCGGCGCGATCCTCGCCCGTGCCGTGGCCAGCCGCGACTCGCGGCTCTTCGACGCGGCGGCCCGGGCGCTCGTGACGCTCGCCGGCAACGGCGGAACCCCCGAGCCTGACCACGGCGGCCGCGCGGCACGCCCCGCGGAGCTCGACCGTATCCGCCGTGCCGGGATGCTGCAGGGCCCGCTGCGCTACCTGCAGGGCGTCAGGCGGGCACGTCGACTCGGCCTGCACGAGCACGCCCCGGGAGAGCCGATCGAGAAGCTCAGCCGGAGCGGGTAAAACGGTAGCCGTAGGCGGCGAGCAGCGGCGCGGTAAGCGCCGTCACCTTCGTCCGCTCGGCGTCCGGCAGACCGGTGCGCCACTCATCATCACCGTCGATCTCCACCCACCCCGAGCGGGTGCGCATCGGGTTACCGGAGAAGATGTGGTGCGAGCCGAGGTTCACCTGCCGCTCACGGAGACGCGAGTCCGCCGGCAGCAGGCTCGTCCCGGCAAACTCGCCGAGCCTCCGTAGCGCCAGCTCGGGCTCATCGACGAAGCTCTCATAACGGAGTTTCAGGTACGGGAACCCGGCTGCTCGCAGCATGTGAAAGCCGCCGTTCCAGGCCAGCCAACGCACCGCCGTTTCCGTCGGTGTGGAGCGAGGCATGAACTGCTGCTCACCGATCGGGCTCGGCATCCTGCGTGTCCGTGTCCACGAGTAGGCGACCGCACGGCTGTCTCGCACCAGGTGAACGACCCGCACGTCACTGCCGTCGATGCGTCGCAGCAGCCACGCGAACGTCGGGTCCTTGCTCATCTCCACGATCAGCTCCGCACCGGAGACCTTCCCGATCGCCCGGTAGAGACGCTCGAGCACCGGGACGTACTCGTCGATCCGCGCGCTCATCCCGCGCCGCAGCCCCGGCGCCGCATGAAGAGGCAGCCGTTGGGGAAGGTTCGTGAACGTGTCGAGCTGCTCCATCCGCCGCGCGTCGACGTTCCCCCAACCGCCGAACGCCTCCTCGCCGACGGCACCCCAGAACGCGCAGGAGAGAAACGGCTCGCCGCAGCCGCAGCTGACGTTGTGCACGAGCCCACGGCCCCACAGGTAACGGGTCTCCCCGACACAGATCGAACGGTCGGGCTCCCCCAGCACCCTGCTGAGCAGCGTGCTGCCGCTGCGCGGGTAGCCGCCCAGGTAGAGGATCCTCACCGGGCGCCGCCGAGGATCGACGCCCTGATCGACAGTCGGCGCCACACCAGCACACACAGCCACACGTTCCAGGTCACGAACCCGAGCATCGACCCGACCGCCACGCCGAGGAGACCGAACGTCAGCGCGCCCGCGGCCGCGAGCACGACGAACAGCAGAGCGCTGAACCCCAGTGCGACCGTCGCCTCACGGTGATAGCCGGTCAACGTCAGCAGATAACCGACGGAGCCAGCGCCGGCATTCACGAGCTGCCCCGCCAGCAGGACCAGCAGCGCCGGGCGCGCCTGATCGAAGCCCGGACCGAACAGGGCGAGCAGCGGCCCCGACAGGACCGCGAGCCCGGCGGCGATCGCAACCGACGGCCAGAAGATCAGGCCGGCGAGACGGGTCACGAGCCGCTGCAGCTCATCGACACGGCCCTGCGCCCAGAGCGCCGCGAACCGCGGTGCGGCGGCGGCGTTCACCGCGACGATCACGAACGACACGAGCGTCGCGGTCCTGGCCGCCGCCGCATACACGCCGGCCTCTCGTGGCCCCAGGACGGTGCCGACGATCACGATGTCCAGCTGCATCAGCACCACCACGAACGCGCTGACCGCCAGCAGCGAGCCGCCGACACCCAGCCATTCACGGCGCGCGGCCCTGTCGTAGCGCTGAACCGCCGTGGGCTCGTACATCCGCATCGTCGCGCGCCGCTGAACGACGAGCACGAGGTAGGCGCCGGCGACGGTGACCGCCAGCACGCCGGCACTGGAAACCCCGGCGGTGCCGGCGAGCAGGACCGCACCAACCCCGATCAGGGCAGGCCGCGCGATCTGCGGTGCGACATACGCCGTCGCGATCCGCCCGCGGGCGCGCGCCAGTTCGCTGTAGAGGATCGAGCCGGCGAGCGCCGGCACCAGCAGACCCGCGAGCAGCAGGTAGAGCGGTGCTCCCGAGGCGCCCGCGGCTCGCAACGCGAGAGCCGCGAGGGCCGCCGCGCCCGCCACCGCGAGCGCGCTCGCGTACGTGGCGCGGCCGGCGGTGCGGACGAACCCGTGCACGCTCACGGCGTCACCCGCCGCACGGTAGGCGGGGACGAACCTGAGGCTCGCGGCGGGCAGCCCGAGACCCGCGAGCAACGCCACGAAACCCGCCCACAGGTAGATGTAGGTGTACAGGCCGTAGTGGGAGGCGCCGAGCAGACGCGCGAGCAGCACCTGCTGCAGGTAGGCGACCCCGGCGCCCGCGACCTGGATCGCGAACGCGACCCCGCCGGCGCGGCGGATCAGCGCGAGGGTACCGGACACCGGCGCCGGGTCCGCCACGAGACCCGGCGCCCGCGTCACGCTAGAGGACATGCGCCGCCTCCGGGGGCACAGTGGCGGGCAGATCCTCAGGTCTGGCGAGCTGGAGGATCGCTCGCGCGTTGTCCTCCCAGGAGCTCGGGTCGGCGAACCGGCCGCCGCTGATGCCCATCACTTCACGCAGCCCCCGGCGGAGCGCCTCCGGGTTCGCCGGCTCGACGAGCGCCGCACCCTCATATCCCGCCGCGGCCTCCCGGAGCCCCCCGACGTCGCCGATCACGACCGGCAGCCCGGCGTCCATCGTCAGGTGAAGGGGCCCGCTCGCGGATGAGCGCCTGTACGGCAGCGCCACCACGTCCGCGCCGGCGAACCACTCGCTCGCCTCCGCGTCGGAGACATAGCGGTTCACCAGCGTGATTCGGCCCCGGTGCGGCGACGCCTCGATCAGCTCGAGCGGTTCCGTCCATTCTTCCCAGGTCTCACCGACGACCGTCAGCCAACAGTCCTCATCCTCGTCGGCCAGCAGCTCGAACGCCCGCACCAGATCCTCAAGACCCTTGTACGGGCGGATCGTGCCGAAGAACAGGATGTTGCAGCTGCCCGGCGGCGCCTCCCGTCTGGCGGGCGCCTGCGCCACCGAATAGTGGGAGTACGGGCCGTGACGGACCACCTTCACGGGGCGCCCGTCGACCGGGTAGCTCTCCGCGAGCGCCGCCCGGTCGAACTCGGAGTGCACGATGTAACCGTCGGCCATCGCCATCAGCGTCCGCCCGAACCGGCGCACATACAGTCTCGCGGGGGCCATCCCGGCCTCCCCGGTGTCCTGCAGCTCGTGTAGCTCAACGATGATCCGGGCGCCGCCCAGCCGTGCCAGCAGAGCGATCGCCAGGTAGGAGTGAAGCACCGCGCCAGTCCACCACTGAAACAGCACCGCGTCGGGACGCTCACGGCGCATGAACAGCAGCGCCCGCACGATCGACGGGACCCAGAACCAGTCGACACCGTCGAACACCGGCATCCCGTCCGGGTAACGCTCGTCCGTCAGCGGCTCACCGACGCGCTCGCGGCCCGGGTACAGACGCCGCGGGATCAGCCGTCGCATCAGGATCACCGAAACCGGAACCCGCCCCGCCAGCGCACCCGCCACATAGCGCGTGTAGTGGCTGACCCCGCTGATGAAATGGGTGCCCGAACCGACGATCAGCATCCGCGGACCCTCCGCCGCGCCGTCCCGCGGCGCGCAGTGCCGGCGCCCGCCGCGCACGGTCAGGAGGCCTTGCGCGCGCCCCACCAGATACCCGGTCGTCGTCGCCGAGAGACCCAGCACGATCGACATGCTCCGTGCGAACCCGGCGACCCCCGGAGCGCCGCTGCCGCGGCGGATACCGGACATGAACCCGCTCGGCAGCGTACGACGGGTGTATGTGCGCTCCGCGGCGAGACCGTCGCGGCCACCCACGAAACGGACGATCGCAGCCTTCGCGACCCCCTCGTCGTAGCAGCGCGAGACGAAATAGCGCACCCGCGCCCGCGAGAACGGCACGCTGTGCGCAACCCGCACCGCCGGGTCGTGCAGCCAGCGGTGACCCGGCCAGCGCTGGCTCGCGCGGATACAAAGCTCCGTCTCCTCCGTCCCGGAGCGCACCCCCGTCTTCCCGAACCCTGCACGGAACCCGCCGAGCGCCATGAACGCGTCACGGCGGACGAACATGTTCGTCGCGATCAGGTTGCGCACCGGCGCGCACGTCGTCGGCAGCCCCGGGTAGGTGCACCCGACCGTCCAGTAGAACTCCGGCGCCATCCACCACGGCGACGGGCCCTCCCACAACGGGTTGATGCTCCCGCCGACACCGAGCGTGAAAGGGTCCTCGAACGCGGCCAGCGCCCGCTCAATCCAGTCCGGTGCCGCGCACGCATCATCATCGAGGAACGCCACCACCGAGCCGGACGCCAACTGCACCCCGCAGTTGCGCGACTGTCCCGCACCACGGACACCACTGTTTTCAAGCACCGTCACGTCCGGGCGCGCCGCCCACAGCCGCGACCGGAGAGACGGGTTGTTGTCGACCACCACCACCGTCTCGCGGGCCGGCACCGTCTGCGCCGCAATCGAGTCGATCGCGGCCATCAGCTGACGCCAACGATCCTCCGTGTAAGCGCACAGCACCACCGACACGTCATAGGCGCCGCTCACGGGTTGACCTCGCCGACGACCCGCCGACGTAGCCGGCGCGCCCCACGGTAGCCGCGGGTGCGCAACCGCTCACGCCGCCACGCAAGCGGCACACCGTCACCGGCGAGCACGGCCTCCAGGCACCGGGCGGACGTGTCGCCGCGCACCGTCCACCGGGCGATCGCCAACGGGTCATCCGCCCGGTGCGAAAGCGCGTTCTTCACCGCGACAGCCGAGCCGAACCCGGCCTCCTCGACGATGCCCCGGACCCGCCGGTCATACGCCCCGTAGGGGTAGGCGAAGCTCAACACCTCAACCCCCAGCAGATCCTGCAGGTACACGCGGCTGGAGGTGACCTCCGCCCGCGCCTCCGCCAGCTTGAGCTCATCAAGGCGCGGATGGTTGACCGTGTGAGCACCGACCTCCACATGCGCCCACCCCGCGAGTTCGCTGAGATCCCTACGGCTCAGCATCCCGTGGGACTCCAGGCCGCCCGTCGTCACAAACACCGTCGCGGGCAGCGCATTCTCGCCGAGCAGCTCCACCGCGGCACGGTTGTTCGCGTGCCCGTCATCGAACGTGACGAGCACCGCACGCTCAGGCAGCACCGCCGTCCCACGCAGCCCGTCCGCGAGCTCTCCGACGGAGATCGGTGTGCGCCCGCACGCCCTGATCACCTCGACATGGGAGCGGAACCGCTCAAACGGCACCGAAAGCGCGTCGGTGCCGCTCCCGCGCGGGACACTGTGATACAGCAGCACCGGGATCGGCTCAAGCACAGCCGGCTCCGCTCAGTTCGCGGCCGGCGCCTGAGCACCGAGCGCCTCCAGCGCGAGACGCTCCGGCTCAGGATGCGCGAGACGGTGACGCTCCGCGCCGGCGACACGTTCGCGGAGGATCGTCCGCAGCACCCGCGCACCGTCACGGAACGTGTTCAGGTTGCTCTGCCCATGTATACGGGCACGCTCGAAGCTCGGGACCTCCGCGATCCGCAGCCCGGCACGCGCAACCCTGATGTTGATCAGCGTCTCAACCTCGAAGCCGTCACAGTCAACGCTGATCGCCGGCAGGCACCGCCGCCAGAACGCGTTGTAGCCGTAACAGAGATCCGAGTAGGACGTCCCGAACAGCACGTTCACCGTCCTGCTCAACACCCAGTTCCCGGCGCTCCGCAGCGGGCTGATATCCGCGCTTCCGCCGCCGGGGCGGAACCGCGAGCCCTTCGCGAAATCCGCGCCCGCCTCGAGCGCCTCCACGAACCGCCGGATCTCCGACGGGTCCGCCGAACCGTCCGCGTCGAGCATCACGATCACATCCCCCGTCGCCGCCTCAAAGCCGCAGCGCAACGCGTCACCCTTACCCCGCCGTGTCTAGTTCACCACACGCACCTCCGGGAGCAGTTCGCGCGCCACCGCCGGTGTCCCGTCGACGGAGAACCCGTCGACAACGATCACCTCATGCAGATCCTCCGGTAGCTCCGCGAACACATGCGGGAGGTTCTCCGCCTCGTTCAACGTGGGGATGATCACGCTGACAGTAGGTGCCGGTCCGTCGTTGCTCTCCATGTACCCTCCGTAGTCCGCGAGCTGGAAACGTCCGCGGGAGTACAGCCGGAGGGCGACACGCCGGAATCACATTCGGATTTCAACCTTCGATTACATTTCGATCACAACCGCGGCGTCCGCGAGGGTGAACCTGGGGCCGTAGCCGAGCGAGCTCCGCATCATGTGACTCAGCGCGTCGTAGCGCCTTTTCGCGTCACTGTGACGGCCGCACGACATGTCCAGTTCGATCAGCTCCCGGCACACCCCCTCATCCAGCGGCTGCAGGCCGGACAGCCGCTCCAGCGCCTCACGCGCCGCGCCGGCGCACCCGCTCTCCCGGTGCAGCGCCGCCAGCCTGTGCAGTCCCCCACACGCCATGTCATGCAACCTCGCGCGCTCAGTGAGCGCCCAGTCCGCGAACGGGACCTCCGAGAAGAATTCGCCGCCGTAAAGGCCGAGCGCCGCCTCGAGCTCGCGGACCGCCGCCGCCGGGTCCACCTCGGCCAGCGCGGCGCCGCGCGTCAGGAGCCGCTCGAAGTCGTCCACATCGACCTGAACATGATCCGGGTTCAGCCTGTAGCTGCAGCCGCGCGTCAAAAGGTACGCGGAGCTGGCGTGACGCGCACGCCCCGGTTCCAACGCCGCCCGCAGACGATGCACGCACGTGCGCACGTTCCGCGCAACGTCATATCCGGGTGAGCGCCACACGCTCTCGCCGATCTCATCTGCGGTGACCGTCCGGCCCCTGCGAACGACGAGGTAGCGCAACAGGTCCCCGGTCCGC
>Ga0265327_10003814_pt1 | contig 13936 bp, 11 predicted proteins | sample 41621metaG_FD_202089 | JGI IMG/M metagenome (GOLD analysis project Ga0265327, IMG submission 202089) | Rhizosphere microbial communities from Carex aquatilis grown in University of Washington, Seatle, WA, United States - 4-16-21 metaG | ecosystem: Host-associated > Plants > Roots > Rhizosphere... | reverse complement strand
TCCGGAAGCACTTGAGGAGGCAATAAGAAGTGCTATAAAAACGGTTACGGCGGATGATGCCATCAGCTATATAAACCACTCTTATGAGTTCGTATAAGTAACTTTTTAACATAGAAAACGCTGTAAAAGGTGAGAAAAATGGGTGCTGGCGATACTGCTAGAGCTAGTTACATGGCTGCTCGTGCTGAAATTATTCAACGAATGCAGCTGCGTGATTATGTATTGCTCGTATTTTTGGGATTTACTAGTGCTATCTTTGGTGTGGCGTTGGGGGTGCCGGATCATAGTGAGGTTTTGCTATCGATACCATTTCTGACACTAGGCGCAGCGATTTTGATTTCTCAACATAATTTCATGGCAGCCGTTCTTGGCGAATTCTTGTCTACAGAATTGAAAGACAAGTTTGAAGAGTTGGGAGAAAGCTCTCCGTTATGGGATAATTCAGATACATTTAAAGAGTATGCGTTTTGTGCTGCTAGGTTTAGATTTTTGGGTCATATTCTTATTATTTTTATACCAGCTTTTGTTGCGCTTTGCGCTACTTGGAAGATAGCATATTATACTTCATCGACTTCATCGACTTCATCGACTTCATCGACTTCATCGACTTCATCGACTTCATCGACTTCATCGACTTCATCGACTTCATCGACTTCATCGACTTCATCGACTTCATCGACTTCATCGACTTCATTGCCTGAGGGTCATATGCTGTGGTCTATATGGGTTTTCGGATTTTTATGTTTAATAGGTGCCATTATTGTAATTTGGTTATCGCATCAGTGGAGAATGGATATATATTATAAGCGCTTTAAAAAATAACTGTTCACTCACTGGCCGCAGAGATTAACGGTGCGCAATGCGCACCCTACGATTTTTATCTTGGAATGAACCCATGTCCGAACAACTCGACGAAAACAAGCTCATCGCGCAGCGCCGCGAAAAACTGGCCGCGCTGCGCGAGGCCAACGCCTTCCCCAACGCCTTCCCCAACGACTTCCGCCGCGACGCGCTGGCCGCGAACCTGCACGAAGCCTACGGCGAAGACGAGGCCGAAGCGCTACAGGCCAAAGGCATACACGTCAAAGTCGCGGGCCGCTTGATGGCCAAGCGGCTGATGGGCAAGGCCAGCTTTACGCAGATTCAAGATATGTCCGGGCGCATTCAGATATTCTTGCAAAAGGACAATCTGCCGGAGGGCGTTTATGACGCTTTTAAGGTTTGGGATATTGGCGATATTATCGGCGTCGAGGGCGAGGTGTTTAAAACCAAGACCGGCGAGTTGTCGGTGCGGGCTTCGGCCATCCGCTTGCTGACCAAGTCGCTGCGGCCTTTGCCTGAGAAATTCCACGGCCTGACCGACCAGGAAATCCGCTACCGCCAGCGTTATGTCGATCTGATCATGACCGAGGAGTCGCGGCAGACGTTCCGGCTGCGTAGCGAGATTGTCGCCTATGTGCGCCAGTTTTTGACCGAGCGGGATTTTATCGAGGTGGAGACGCCGATGATGCAGGCGATTCCCGGCGGGGCGCGGGCCAAGCCGTTCATCACCCACCACAATGCGCTGGACATGGAACTATTCCTGCGCATCGCGCCGGAGCTTTACTTGAAGCGCCTGGTCGTCGGCGGCCTGGAGCGGGTATTCGAGATCAACCGCAGCTTCCGTAATGAAGGCTTGTCTACCCGGCATAATCCCGAATTCACGATGCTGGAGTTCTACCAGGCTTATGCCGACTACCGCGAATTGATGGATTTGACCGAAGAATTGCTGCGCGGACTGGCGCGGGATGTGGTGAAATCGCCGGAGATTACATATCAAGGCACGGTTTACGATTTGTCCAAGCCGTTCCAGCGCATGACTTTGTTGGAGTCAATCCTGCATTTCAACCCGGCTTTGAAGCTGGAAGATTTGAGTACCTTGGAAGCCGCGTCAGCCGTGGCGCAAGGCCTGGGGATTCCGGTCAAGGCGGGCGACGGCTTGGGTAAGGTGCAAACGGAAATCTTCGAGAAGACGGTCGAACACCGCTTGGACGATCCGACTTTCATCACCGAATACCCGGCGGAGGTTTCACCGTTGGCTCGACGCAATGACGACAATCCCTTCGTCACCGACCGCTTCGAGTTTTTTGTCGCCGGGCGCGAGTTGGCGAACGGTTTCTCCGAATTGAACGACGCCGAAGACCAGGCCGAGCGGTTTAGGAAACAGGTGGAAGACCATGAGGCCGGTGACGAGGAGGCCATGCATTATGATTCGGACTATATCCGCGCTTTGGAATATGGTTTGCCGCCGACGGCAGGCGAAGGCATAGGCATAGACCGGCTGGTGATGTTCTTGACCGATTCGCCGTCCATCCGCGATGTGATCTTGTTCCCGCAGATGCGCCGCGAAGCTTGACGATGCTGTCGCGGGTCGAATAAAGTTGGCAAGCGACACGCTTGGTTTTAAGCAGACCGAGACCGCCGGCATGAAGGCCATGTCGGCTTCGACTAGGGTTGGGGGCGTATTATTTTTGGATATTCAACAAGCTAGAGAGTGGTGCGATGGGAATACTCGACGACTTAAAACAGAAAGCCGATAAGGCGCGCCTGCAAAAGGAGCAGGAGGAGGCTAGGCTTGCCGAATTGGAACGGATTTATCGCATCGGGATTCGTCCCGCGATGCTGAAAATCCATAGTTTCTTGCTCGAAATGACGGAGCTGCTGACTGAGCCGGTGACGGCCAGTTTTGAGTTTCCCGGCATCGGTAGAGTGGATAATTTGGAGCAGAAGAATTACAACATTCTGATCGACAGCCAGCGTGATCCCAAGCTCATCAGCCTGCGGTTTGAGTGCGTATCCAAGGAGGAGAAACGCTACACCGTTACGCCCAAGTCTCTCGCCGACGAGGCTTGCCAGTTCCTGACCGAGCAGAAGGTCGTGTTCAGCGATTGGGCGGTCAGAGATGCGAACCGCCAGATTTCCGGGTTGATAATCCAGTGCAAATTGCGCGTGCCGGTCGAATTGACATTCGAGGCTGATATCGAAAGAGGCGGTATTCGCGTCACTTCGTATAACTATGACGGAGGCACGGAAAAGAATTTTCTGGCTAAGCACGACAGCATCGATGCCGATTGGCTGGACAAACTAGGCTATTACATTTTGCGGCAGGATGACGGCTTCGGGACGCTCGCCCTTTCCGAGGACGAGCGCAACCGGATTCGCCTACTGGTGGAAGAACAGCAAAAACGACAGGAAAAACTGCTGACCGACACCGGCAAAGCAATCGCCGAGAATGGCCGGGGGTCAAAATGGCTCAACTTATTTAACAAGCCGTCGCGATAACCGCGACGGTTGCTATCTTCAACGGCTAACCGCTCATTGCCGCCGGTCAATCCACCAGGGGTACCTGGTAGGTGGTGAGGATTTTGCGGATGGCTTTCTCGTTATCGGCAATCAACTTGTCCAGTTCGGCCTTTCGGGCTTTGTCGGGAATGCGGACGGCCATGGAAATAGGATATTCAAATTTGGCCTCTTTGTCCGCATCCTCGCTGCGCAGGGGAATGAGTTCGACCGCGCCTATTTTGTTATGGTAACGCAGCCAGCCGGCTATCGGCCCCCAGACGATAGCCATGTCCAGCTTGCCTTCCTTCATGTCTTTTTCCAGCATTTCGGCGGTATTGACCGTGCCATCGCCGGTCATGGTCTGGTAGGGAATGGCATGGTCGATCAAGCCGTGCTTCAACAGCCAAGTGGAAGCCGGGGAAGAGTCGAACATCGCTAGTTTCAGCTTGGCCCGCCGTTCTTCGGACAGATTGATCAAATCCTGCTGCGACTTGATGTCGTCGAAGCCGCGCTTCTTCACATAAACCAGCGTATATGTGGAGCGGTAATAGGGCTTGGTGGTCGCCGCCATGTCTGCCCCAGTGGGATAGCCGATGATGACATCGCAGCGGAATTCGCCGCTGTCCGCCAATTGGGCTTTCAAAGTATTGCGGATGAAACCCATGCGCTGCGGAAACCAGAAGTATTCCACTTTCTTACCCAATTGCTTGGCGAGCAATTCGGCGATCTTGTTTTCAAAGCCTTCGGCCCGCTTGTCTGAATAAGGCGGGTTGTTGGGGTCGGCGCAGACTTTGAAAGTGTTCCCGGCCCAGCCTGCGGGCGTTTCTGGCTGGGCGGCGGGCTTGCCTGGGGCGCTGGGTTCGGCGACCGGTGCCGGGGCTGGTTTGCCGCTGTCGGCGGCGGTAAGCGCCGGCGCTTCTTTGGGCTTGGAGACGCAAGCGGGCAGGGAGGCCAGTAGCAGGGCGACTGTGCTGGTGAATAAGAAATGGCGGAAAGACATCTTGACGGTGTTCCTCTAGGGCTTGGAGGCGGGCTTAATTGATTGAATGGTAGGAGCGGGCCATGCCCGCGACCAGCGCATAGTCTACTTGCCTGAGGCGTGTCGCGGCCATGGGCCGCTCCAGGGTGGACAAGCGTTTTTTGGCCTGCCCACCGATTGCGTCAATTCTACCTGGTTTGCGGTCAGCCGTGATTATTTCACCGTGTAACCCGTGGTAGGTTGGTTGTTGTCCTCGTTCGATTCGGGCGTTCCACACCAGCTATCCACGAAAGCCCGCAGCGTCTTCGCGCCCGCCGTGCCTGCCAGCAGTTTGACCGCGACCGGCTTGGACGCCCCCGCCGCCAGACTGCCGACCGCCGCCCAGGCGTCGCCTTCGGCCCCGCAGGGCTGGGCGTTGGCCTGGTCGGCCCAGACATCCAGATAACCCGCGTCCGCCGCCGCCGTGCCTTGGTTGGTGACGGTCACGGTGGCGGTGAAATAGCTGTTGGCCGTCGGGGTGGCGGGGTTTAACGTCACCGCGCTGACGACGAAATCCGGCTGCGGGCCGTGTACCCGATAAGTCGTCGTGAGTTGGTTGTTGCCTTCGTTGCTTTCCGGGGTGGCGCAGGTGCCGTCGACAAAGACGCGCAACACTTTCGTGCCCGCACTGCCGACCGTGAGGCCCGCGACGGCCAAGGTCTTGCTGGTGCCGGTGGCCAGCGTGCCCACCGCCACCGATTTATTTCCGACCGCGCCGCACAATGGGACTGTGCTTTGGTTGGTCCAGATTACCAAAGTGCCGCCATCGCCTGCGCTGATTCCTTGATTCTTGACCGTCACCAGGGCTGTGAAGGGAGCGTTGATCCCAGGCGAGGCAGGCGTCAAGGTGATGCCGGTCACGACGAAGTCCGGGGCGTTCGGCCCGCCGGTGTCCGGGGTGTATAGCTCGGCGCTGGCGAGGATGCTGCCGCTGTCGCTGTCGTACCCACCCGCGACGAGAACCTTGCCGTTGGGGAGGAGGGTGGCAGTGTGGCTGTTCCGCCGTGCGGCCATGGCGGCGGTGGCGTTCCAGATTCCAGTCGCCGGGTCGTACACCTCCGCGCTGGCGAGGTCGGCGGTGTTGCCGTCCCCCCCCCCACGATGAGAACCTTGCCGCTTGGGAGGAGGGTGGCGGTGTGGACATTCCGCGCAGTGACCACATGGCACCGGTGGGCGTCCAACTAGCGGCCTGTACAGGCAGCGAAAAAATCGCGGCCAGCGCCGCGAGCAGCAGAAAAGCGTATTTCAATTGGGTTTTATGCATGGTTAGCAACTCCAAAAGTCAATAGTTCGTAGGTCGGGTTAGGCGCGTCTTTTTGCGCCGTCACCTGACAACGCCCGTGTCGCCGAATGGTTTTGTCGGGTTACGCTACGCTAACCCGACCTACGCCGTGGCAAGCGGCATGGGTTGGGTTGATGCGCCTTTTTCCAGTTTGCATTGCGCAAAAAAACGCCCCGGGCAGTTTCCCTGCCGGGGCGTTTTTATAGGTCAGAAACCTGAAGCGGGCTTCAGATTACTTGGGCAGTGCGAACACGGTGAACACGCCGCCCAGCTTGGAGTGCGCCTTCAGGCTCTTGTACGCGCCTACCGCGCCGAGGCCGGCGGTGTCTTCGTCCAGGCCAGCCGCTTCGCCCACGCCCGCCCAGCCGCCGAGGCCGGACAGGACGCCGACATACTGCTTGCCGTTGTAGGCCCAGGTGCTGACGTTGCCGATGATGCCGGACGGGGTCTTGAAGCGGTACAACTCGGCGCCGGTGTTGGCGTCGCGCACCTTCAAGTAGCCTTCCAAGGTGCCGTAGATGACCACGTCACCGGCGGTGGCGACCAAACCGCCCCACAAGGAGAACGGCTCGCTGATGTTCCACTCGATGGTTCCGGTGGCCGGGTTCCATGCGGTGAACGAACCCATGTCAGTGCTCTTGTTCTTCTCGCCGGTCTTGACGTCAACGCCAGCGGGGAAGATGTTCAAGGTCGCGCCGACATACGGCTGGCCTGCGGTGTACTCGACCTGGAACGGCTCGTAGGTCATGCAGGTGTGGTTGCCGGGGATGTAGATCAGCTTGGTCTTAGGCGAGTAAGCGACCGGCGGCTGGTTCTTCGCGCCCATCGCGGACGGGCAGACCAGATCGTCGTCAGCGGTGCCGGGCTTGCCGTCCGGGCCTGCGCCTTGCGCCTTGTCTTCGCCACCGGACTGGGTGGAGTACTTCGGATTGACCGCCGGGATGCCGGTCTTGGGATCGACGCCGGTGGTCCAGTTGACGGCTTTGTCAAACTTCTGCGCAACCAGCAGTTCGCCGGTTTCGCGGTCCAGCGTGTAGCCTAGGCCGTTGCGGTCGAAGTGGGTCAGCAGCTTGTTGTGGACTCGGCCGTCGATGCCCTTGGCGTCCTGGTAGATGAGGGTCATCTCGTTGATGCCGTCATAGTCCCATTCGTCATGGGGGGTCATCTGGTAGACCCATTTGGCTTCGCCGGTGTCCGCGTCACGCGCCCAAATGGTCATCGACCACTTGTTGTCGCCAGGACGCTGCACCGGGTTCCAGGTGGACGGGTTGCCCGATCCATAATAGACCAGGTTCAGCTTGGGATCGTAGCTGTACCAGCCCCAGGTGGTGCCGCCGCCGATTTTCCACTGGTCGCCTTTCCAAGTCTTCAAGGAGGAGTCCTTGCCAACCGGAGCGACTTTGCCGTCAGTCCAGGTGGTGGTTTTTTCCGGGTCAACTTTCAGTTCGGCATCGGGGCCGGTGCTGTAAGCCTTCCAAGCCAAGCTGCCGTCTTTGATGTTGTAAGCCGCGACGAAACCACGGACGCCGTATTCGCCGCCGGAGATGCCGGTGATAACCTTGTCTTTGACGACAATCGGCGCGTTGGTGTTGGTCTGGCCCAGCTTGGTGTCACCGTTTTTAGCCTTCCAAACTTGCTTGCCGGTCTTGGCGTCCAGCGCAACCAGGGTGGCGTCGCCTTGAGAGATGAAGACTTTGCCATCGCCATAAGCCAAGCCACGGTTGACCACGTCGCAGCACATCACGCCGATGACTTGCGTTTGGTCGGTGCCCGGGTCAGCGGCGTATTGGTATTCCCATACGACGCTCTGGGTTTCCTGGCTCAATGCATAGATCTTATGGGGATAGCCGGTGTGGATGTAGATCAAGCCGCCAACAACCAGCGGGCCGCCTTCATGGCCGCGCAATGCGCCCGTGGAGAAAGTCCAGATTGGCTGGAGGTTCTTCGCCGTGTCTTTGTTGATTTCGGTCAGAGCGCTGTAGCGGGTGCCGGCATAGTCGCCGCCCCAAGTCGCCCAGTTCTTGGTGTCTTTGGTCAGAGCCTCGACTTCGGCGTTGGCTTGAGAAATGACAGGTGCCGCCAGCAATGCAGCAACGGAGGTAGCGACCAGCCAATTAATGTGTTTTTTCATATGTTTCCTCCTCGAAAACCGCGCCAGATCGGGCGCGTTCAGTTGATGCCAAGTAAAAGCGTAAAAGTCGCGTTAAACCCACAGCGCAAGGACGGATGCCCAGTTGTTCTAGGAAACTTTCCTTAAGGTCTTTGTGAAAATTCCATGGCAATCCCGTCTGGGTGCGTAATTTGGCTTCTTTCAACGCAAAAGTCAACACGAATTGCGCGCCGTTCGTGGCCTGCGGCAGAACCGGAAGCCTACCGTCCACGATTAGTTTCGGAATGGCCTGCGCCCTGGCCGCGCTCAGGGATTGGCCCCGCCCGGCAGCGGCGAATCTATGCTGAATTGGCTCGATGTCGGGGCCGTCCTTCGGCGTCGGCGCGGCGGAGTTGAACATCCCGTCTGCAGAAGCGAAAATGGGCGGGCTTGAGCATACGGCTCGCGGATTTTCGCTTCCACCCGGGGGACTAAAACATGATCGGACGACTTTCGACTTTCGCCGCTTGGCTGGCTTTTTTCGCCTCCGCGCCTTTGGCCGCCGAGCCCTTGAACCTTATAGAAGTGGCGGCCGGCGTTTATGTGCATCAAGGCGTGCAGGCTTTGCCTGACCGGCACAATCACGGCGAAATCGCCAACATCGGCTTCATCGTCGGGGAGCGTTGCGTCGCGGTCGTTGATTCGGGCGGCAGCCCTGCGCAAGGCCGGGCCCTCAAGGCGGCGATCAGCGCCAAGACGCAAGTCCCGGTTTGTTATGTCGTCAACACGCATGTCCACCCCGATCACATTTACGGCAACAGTGCTTTCAAGGGGCCTGGCGTTGTGTTTGTCGGCCACCGCAAGTTAGCCCAGGCGATGGCCTTGCGCGCATCTTATTATTTGGCCAAGGCGGGCAGTGAGCTGGACAACGGCGTGCAGGCGGCTGATTTCATCGCCCCCGACAGGCCGGTGGATTCCGCCTTGGAGCTTGACCTGGGGGGGCGCAAGTTGAACCTCGTCGCCCACAGTACGGCCCACACCGACAACGACCTCACTGTGTTCGACGACAAGACGCGAACGCTGTGGCTGGCGGACCTGTTGTTTATCGGCCATGTGCCGGTGGTCGATGGCAGCTTGCTCGGCTGGCTCAAGGAGTTGGAAGCGCTGAAAAAAATCGATGCGAAGCTGGCGATCCCAGGCCACGGGCCGGTTTCCGCGCAATGGCCCCAGGCGGCGGAGGCCGAGACGCGCTATCTGGAAATGCTGAGAAACGAGATCCGGGCGTATATTAAGCAAGGCAAAACCATGGAGCAGGCTCAGGCGAACCTGGGGCAGTCGGCGCGCGGGGACTGGGCTTTGTTTGACGAATTCCACAAGCGCAATATTGCGACCTCATACGCCCAATTGGAATGGGAGGATTGAGGACACCCTTAAAGTTCGCCGCGCCGATAAAAGCTAAAAACACCATCCACCACGAGAAAGAGCACCATGCGCAAACATATGACGATGAAAACTTTTAGCTTGCTGTTTGCAGGCTTGATGTTGGCAAACCTGGCCCAGGCCGCAGACGAAGACGATGCCGCCTGGAACAATGGCTTGAAGAAAAAGTATTTTGGCGACCGCCCGATTGAAGAAACCACCAACCTCATCGAGCTGGCCGTCCCTTATCGCGCCGAAGACCCGGCGCTGGTGCCCGTTTCCGTCGCCGCTAAGATTCCGCAAACGCCAGCCCAATACATCAAGACCATCACGCTTGTCATCGACAACAACCCCGTGCCCTTCGCCGCCGCGTTCCATTTCACCCCGGAAAGTGGCAAGGCGGACATTGCCACGCGCCTGCGTTTCAATGCCTACACCAATATCCGCGCCATCGTCGAGACCAGCGACGGCAAGTTGAGCATGGCCAAGTCTTTTGTCAAGGCCAGCGGTGGCTGCTCCGCACCCATCGGCGCCGACTTAGAAGCGGCCATGGCGCGGCTCGGCAAGATGAAATTTAAGCTGGAAAGCAGCATTGCCACGCCGAACCAGCCTAACCCGGTGCAATTGCTGGTCAGCCATCCCAACATCAGCGGCATGCAAATGGATCAAATCAGCCGGATAATCATGCCTGCCCATTATGTCAAGCAGGTGAAAGTCAGCTTCAATGGCAAGCCGGTGTTCAGCGCGGAAACCGACATTGCCGGCAGCACTGACCCCAACTTCCGTTTTTATTTCGTTCCCGACAAGGCTGGCGAATTGAAAGCGGAAATCAAGGACAACCTAGGCAAGGAGTTCTCACAAACCCAGGCGGTTTCGCCCTAAGTCCGCTTAATCTAAGAGGGTTTCCTGCCAAAGGCTGTCAACTGTGGCTGCGAAGCAGGGCTCTCCAAGGGTTGAAGGCGTGCCGCTCACGGTGGCCATTGCCAGGGCTTTAGGCGCATCGTCTTGTCGGGCCTGGCGCAGCGCACCAAGGTTTAAGCAATGGATTGTTTCCCATTTCACCGGGAATGCCATGGATTGCAGGGCTTGGAAATGAAAATCCCCTAAAAATCAAAGGCTTTTGACCTATTAAAAGTCAGTGGAAATTTAATGTGCTGGTGGTTTTGGCCCATCACTGTTGTGTAAAAAAGACATCATTTGACATGAATGTCCACAGGGCGCTAACATCGCGCCTAGAATCACATAGGGGGAATTCATTATGAAAAGCGTAGGTAAATGTGTTCGGCAAGCTCTTGTTGCGACTGGGGCCTTGATTTTGTGTTTGTCGATGGAGGCTGGTGCGGGCGAAGTCGATGCTGCCGCGGCGCAAGCCTTGGCCAAGAAAAGTAATTGCCTGCGATGCCATGGCATCGACAAGGACAAGGACGGCCCATCGTTTAAGAAAACGGCCGCCAAATATAAGGGGCAGCCCGGTGCCGAAGAAAAATTGATTCACCATCTCAGCTCGGGGGAAAAAGCTAAATTTCCCGATGGACACGAAGAGGATCACATGATCCTCAAATCTGATGACGCCAGTGAAACTAAAAACCTGGTGGATTGGATTCTTTCCCTGTAAACCAGGAAGATTCGATTCCCGGGTTTGGTGTTTTATCGGTAGGTGCCGCTTCCTGTTAGCAATAATATAGGGAGTGGTGCCCGGTAGCGTAGATACCGTTCGTCGATAAGCCAGATTGCCCTGCGGCTCAAGATAAAACCACTCCGTGCCACGCGCTGCATGGTCACGATGATTCTGTCAGACCTTAAAAAAGCCAAATGACCCAATGAAAATACTAATTCAAATAATCATGATTTGTGGGCTGGCGTTTTCATCCGCCTATGCCGGCAGCGATCCAATTCAAGCCGTGAAATCCTCCCAGGGCGCGGCCCCGGTCGATGCGGCGAAGCCCGCCGTCCGGCCCGCCGACGCCGTGGAACGGGACGCGGTATGCACGCGCTGCCACGATGAGACGGAAACCAAACCGCTGCTTTCCATATACCAATCGGCACATGGTAACAAGGCTGATGCGCGCACGCCTTCCTGCCAATCCTGCCATGGCGAAAGCGAATCCCATCTGAAAGGCGATCCCAATCAGAAAGGCCGTGCGGCCCCGGACATAGTCTTCGGCGCGAAGTCAAAATCGTATCCGCAGACGCCTTCCCAAACCCAGGACGACCAATGCCTGACTTGCCATCAAAGTGGTTTGCGGGCTCACTGGTCAGGCAGTCAGCATCAGAGCCAGGGTGTGCCGTGTAGTTCTTGCCATACGTCCCATGTGTCGAAAGACCCGGTGTTAGAAAAGTCTACCCAGCCTGAAGTTTGCTTCACTTGCCACAAGACTCAGCGTTCGGAAATCCATCTGTTCTCGACGCATCCGATATTGGCTGGCAAGACCGCTTGCTCGGAATGCCATAACCCGCATGGTTCCACCGGTCCGAAGATGCTGGTGAAAAATTCGACCAATGAAACCTGCTATACCTGCCATGCTGAAAAGCGCGGGCCGTTCTTGTGGGAGCATTCGCCGGTGTTCGACGACTGCGCTAACTGCCACACGCCGCATGGTTCGAACAATCCGCCCTTGTTGAAGCAGCGCACGCCTTGGCTGTGCCAGGAATGCCACACGGCAGACCATGCTAACACGGTGGACAGTGGCGCGAACCTGCTCGGCGGCAATATCACCACCATCAACGGCCAACAGCCTGGAGCCAGTATAGCCCCCCGTGCGCAGGCCAATGGCCTCAACTGCTTGCAGTGCCACTCCATGATCCATGGATCGAACCATCCGGCTGGCGCTAAGTTCAACCGATAAACAACTTAAAGAGAATCGGGAAGAATTATGGACACAAAACACACAAGTTTTACTCTCCGCCTCGGAGTCGGCGTGATTGTCTCGGCTTTGCTGATGGGGACGACGGCCATCGCGGCGGACGCGACCAAACACACCCAAGCCAAACCGGCGAAAGCGGCCAAAAAAGGAAAATCCGCGCATACGACTAAATCGGCAAAAACCACCCCGGCCGCCAAGCCGCTGGTAGCCCCTATCGCGGCCAAACCGGCTGTGCCACCCGCCGCCAAGGCTGTTGAAGTCAGCGAGCCTAACGCTGAGTGGCGCGAATTGACTGAGCAAAAAAGCTATATAGAAGCCGGCGTGCTAGGTGTCACCAATGGCAACTGGAAATTTGGCCAGTATAGTGGCTTGACGAGTAGCGGTGCCTATGGGATCGGCAATTTCGATTTGCGCGGCGGCGGTGCTTACGACAGCGGTGACGCTACTCGCTGGCGCGTCACCGGCAAAAACATTGGCTTGGAGTCGCGCGAATTCACTGGTGAATACAAAGACCAAGGCAAATATAAGCTGAATTTCGGCTATGACGAGATTTACAGAAATGGTCAAGGCACTTACCAGTCCCCTTATATCGGTGCTGGTGGCAATAACTTGACCCTGCCGGACAATTGGAAATATCCGACCATCGCCAATAATATGCGGACTCTCCCGGCCACTGACTACGCCGGTTTCCAAGCGCTCAATTTGTCCACCAAGCGTCGCCGGGTGGATGGCGGGTTCAGCTACTTTTTCGATCCCCAATGGGAATTTAAGGCCAGCATGCGCCATGAGGACAAAAATGGCATACAGGCCTTGGGGGCACCCATCGTGGCGACCCGTTCCGTCACTCTGCCCAACCCCATTTCCCAGTCCACGGATCAGATCAACGCCAGCATGAATTTTACTGGCGAAAAGGCTTTTGGAACATTCGCCTATTATGGCTCGATATTCCACAATGACTATAATTCCGTCAGTTTTCAGAACGCTTACGCCGCGCCGGTGGCAGGCTCGCAGCCGTATTATGGGCAGATGAGCACCATGCCGGACAATCAGTTCCATCAATTCACGCTAACCGGTGGCTATAACTTCTCGGCGGACACCAAATTAGTCGGCTCCGGTGGTTACGGACGAAATTGGCAGGATCAAAGCTTTTTGCCATATAGCACGCTGACGGTAGGTTCGCCTGCACAGGGCAATCTGAATGGCGCGGTGGATTTCAAGAACGTTAATTTAAAGTTGACCAACCGCACGATCAAAGATTTGAATTTGGCGGCTTCTTATAAATATGAAGAACGCGAAAACCTGACCTCCGTCAATACCTATCGCTTCCCCGATGTGGACACTGCCGGGCCAGGTGCCAATTACCGCAACAATACGCCTTTCAGTCGGCGGGTTCAGCAAGGTAACCTCGACGCCGACTATTCCTTTATCAAAGGGCACTGGTTGAAGGCGGGATATGAAATTCAAAATATTGATCGCTGGTGTAACGGAACCTGGACTTCTTGCGCCGACACACCGACTACTTTAGAGAATATCGGCAAGCTCGATTATCGCGGCAGTTTCTTCGATAAGCTCAACGCCAGACTGGGATACGCCTACTCCAACCGCAGCGCGGATAATTACAACCAGGATTCCGCTTATCTGGCCTCGTTCAGTCAGCCGCAGACTGCCGCGCAATGGTCTTTGTTCAACCAATATTTAGCGACTGGCTTGCCGGCTTGGGGGCCTTTCCTAGGTTATGCCCCGAAGGGTGGCGTCGCCTATCCTTACCCGAACGTTTTCACCAATAATAACGCTGTCAACAACTTAGTTACCGGCGGCAATAATGCGCTGGATATTAATGGGTTAGGCCGATTCAATACCGCCCCCCGTGATCAGCAAAAAGTTCATTCCTTGCTCGACTACCAAGTGACTAACAAATTGAACGTGGGCGTGAACGGCGATTA
>Ga0265327_10003813_pt1 | contig 13937 bp, 17 predicted proteins | sample 41621metaG_FD_202089 | JGI IMG/M metagenome (GOLD analysis project Ga0265327, IMG submission 202089) | Rhizosphere microbial communities from Carex aquatilis grown in University of Washington, Seatle, WA, United States - 4-16-21 metaG | ecosystem: Host-associated > Plants > Roots > Rhizosphere... | reverse complement strand
GCTAGTCGCGTCATTCTACAATTTCGCGATAACCATCGGTGTTATTGGCGTCCTTTGCGGCGACAGCACCGGATTCCAAAACTTTGAATTCCCAGCCTACGCGGCATGGACGATGTGGATTTCGTATATCGTCATGGGAATCATCGCAATTCTCACCTACTCAAATCGAGATGAACAGCAAACGTATCCATCCCAATGGTTCGGTTTAACATCGCTGCTCTGGTTTGCGTGGATCTGTGCGACTGCGCTTTTGCTGCTGCTCGAGCGTCCGGTTCGGGGAGTTGTGCAAAGCTCGATTAACTGGTGGTACGTTCATAACCTGCACACGATCGTCCTCGGCTTTACCGGCCTTGCCGCAATATTCTATTTCATCCCGAAACTTCTCGGACGCACGTTATATAGCCGTCAACTTGCGCTCTTCTCGTTCTGGACACTTGCACTTTTTGGTTCCTGGGGCGCGGTTCCCAACGGCGCTCCCCTGCCCGCCTGGATTCCAGCTATGAGCACGGTGGGCATAGTGTTTACGGCAATTCCCGTAATCGCCATCGTGCTGAACATCTGGCAAACTGTCCGCGGTCATCATGAACGCCTCGACAGTAGTTGGCCGCTAAAATTCACTTACGTCGGTCTGATGTTCTGGATAATCGCCAGCGTCCACTTGATCGTCGGAGCCGTGCCTGCAGTCAGTTCTTTAACTGATTTCACGTGGTTCACAGTGGCGCAGAAAAACCTTTGGGTTTACGGATTTTTTGCACTGACCATGTTCGGGGCGATGTATTATGCAATACCGCGCGTTACGGGAATCGAATGGCCATGCAATAAAATGATTTCAGCACACTTCTGGCTGACGTTCGGTGGAGTCATTCTCAGTTATATTGCACTGTTGGTCGGTGGTATCGCTGAGGGATATCTCCTGACGAGTTCACAAAATTCTTTCGTCGTGGTTTTGAAAACCGCTCTAACCGCAATCCGCATCAGCACCATGGGCGACTTGCTGCTCGTGCTCGGTCAGATTGCAGGATTGCTAAACCTCTTGCTGCTCGTGGCTCGCGTGGCATGTCGTGAACTCAGAATAACTAAATCATGAACTTCGGCCCATTCGTATTCATTGGCGTTTTTTGCACGATGATCATTTCGTGGGCGACTTTCGTTTTCGGCCCGCAAGTGCAAATCGGCGGAATGCAGCCAACGCTGACCGTTCCGAACGGTGACAACTACCCTGCCTATCGCACCGGTGCTGAAAAGCGCGGCTTGGACGTATATCGCGCGAATAATTGCGCTGCGTGCCACACCCAGCAGGTTCGGCCGGCCGGCCTTGGACCCGATTTAATGCGTGGCTGGGGAATTCGTCAGCGCTACAGCGTTGCTGAAGATTACATGTACGACTATCCGGTGATGCTCGGAACACAACGTGTCGGCCCCGATCTGGCCAACGTCGGCGCTCGGCTGGATAAGCAAATCATTCTTAATCACCTCTATGATGCTCGGGACGAACGGCTGCCGGGATTCGTGCGCGGATCGGTCATGCCGCCCTACCAATTCTTGTTCAAGAAACAGAAAATCGACCGTTCTCCATCCCCTGACGCAATGCCAGTTGCGGTCGATGCTGGATACGAGGTTGTGCCTACCGATGACGCCAAAGCCCTCGCCGCCTATCTCGCGGGCCTGAAACAAACCGCTTACATTTTTGAAGTTCCGCCGCCTCCAGCGGACAAGCCGATTACGATGCGTCCGGCTACGAATAGTCCGGCCACCCCAACGCCTGCAAAATGAGCCCGAACGACAAACAAAATCTTCGCCGCGATAACGAACCGACCGCCGGTTATTCCAGCGTTCCGATGTGGCTCATATTGCTGCTGGGCCTGTTTTTCTATTGGGGCATGGTTTATCTCGATCGCAACGCAGGCGGTTTCAGTTCCAAAGTTTATCATCCGTGGCAAAACTTTGAAGAGGTTGACGCCGCTCAACCCAAAGATGAAAACGCAAAACTGGCCTTAGAAGGGAAAAAGGTTTTCGATTCCACCTGTTCGCTCTGTCACCAGCCCAATGGCTTAGGCGCCGAAGGCAAGGCACCGCCTCTAGTCGCTTCCGAATGGGTCCTCGCATCTAAACCGGATCGCATTGTTCGCATCGTCCTCGACGGATTCCAGGGTCCTGTGACCGTTAAAAACACCGAATGGAATCTGGCAATGGCTTCGTGGAAAGGCACCTTTAGTGACCGCCAAATCGCGGCTGTTCTGACCTATATTCGTAACAACTGGGATAACAAGGCTCCCGCCGTGAATGAAGAACAGGTCAAAGCGATCCGCGCCAAGGAAAAGGCCCGTACCCAACCTTGGACCTCCCAAGAATTACAGGCAGTCCCCGACCGCTAAGATCAACACCTGACGTTTAAGTACCGTCGACCTGACGGCTATTTACCCCTGGGTATAGTTGTGCCCTACTAAGGCTGCCTATTTCACACCTTTAAGCTTCGCCAACTCCGGCCAAAGCAGCGCCCCCATCCGCATACCTTTGGCAAAGGCTTCGAGGCTGAACTTTTCATTCGGCGAATGCGCGTTGTCATCGGGCAATGCGAGACCAAGTAGGAGCGAATCCGCCCCGATTACGTTCTGGAACTGAGTCACAATTGGAATTGAACCGCCCTCACGCATTAGCATCGGCTCACAACCAAACGCTGCTTTCAATGTGCGCAATGCCGCTTGAGCAATTTCGCTCTTTGGCGAAACGATATACGGCTGGCCGCCATGGCCAACTTTGAGTTCCATGCGGCAAGTAGCGGGACAAAGCTGTTCCAATCGTTTCACGACGGCTTTGCGGATCTTCTCTGGCTCCTGATTTGGCACGAGTCGGAACGTTAGTTTTGCTCGAGCCCAGGCCGGCACGATTGTTTTACTTCCTTCACCTTGGTAGCCGCTGGTCAAACCATTGATTTCAACTGTCGGTCGCGCGCTGCGTTGTTCAACGAATGTGAATCCCTTTTCACCGAATAATTTCGGAACGCCGAGAAACTGCTGATACTGCTTTTCGGTCATGGGCATCTTCGCCATTTCCTTGCGCTCGTAAGTGGAAAGTGGTGCGACGTCGTCATAAAATCCAGGAATCGCAACTTTGCCATTCTTGTCCCGAAGTTGCGCCAGCATTTGGCTCAAAGCCATCGCCGGATTATCGACCGTGCCACCGTAAATCCCGGAGTGCAGATCACGAGAGGGTCCATGCAAAACAACTTCGGCCGAAAGAATCCCGCGCAAGGCATAAGTCAGCGCAGGATGACGCAGACTCGGCATGCCGGTGTCAGATATTACGAACGCCTCGCACTGCAATTCCTTCCGATTCTCTTTGAGGAACGTAGCAAGGCTTTTGCTGCCGACTTCCTCTTCGCCTTCGATCAGAAAAGTGATGTCACACGGCAACTCTGCGCCGGTTTTCAGATACGCTTCGACGGCGCTCAAGTGCGCAAAGTTCTGGCCTTTATTATCGCTTGAACCGCGCGCAAACAGCGAATCACCAGCGATTCGAGGCTCAAACGGTGGCGTTTTCCACAGTTCAAATGGTTCCGGCGGTTGAACGTCGTAGTGCCCATAAACCACGTAATGTGGCTTTTTCGAACCCGCTTTGCGCGGCGTCTTTGCCAGCACGATTGGATTCCCCGCTGTTTTGCAAAGACGCGCGTCGAGCCCAATTTTTTTACAATGAGCGATGACCCAATCCGCACAAGCAGCGAGATCCTTCGCGTGCTGCGGCTGAGCCGAGATACTGGGGTAACGAATGTAGTCGCATAATTCGGCTACGAGACGCTTGTTGTTATTTTCGAGGTATTCCAGGACAGAGATCACCTTGAATATCTAACAGCAGACTCCCACGAAATAAAGGGGAACAATTAATTGTCGATCGGTTTTCGGGCTGGCCGCTTCCACTCCGTTTTCGGGGGTTCAGGCAAGCCCTGGGCCCGCAATGCCGTGCGGAAATGCATTTTGGCCACTGTCGCAAGGTTTTCGACGCCGTATTTGCCCAGAAACTCCTTCGCTGCCGCATCGACCGCTGACGAGGCGCCCTTTGGTAAAATCATGTCGTATTGTTTTGAAAGCGCAGCAAGCCGGGTCACAAACTCATTACGCGCCAGAATTGAAGCCGCAGCGACCGCAATGTCCTCTTCGGCCTTATGCCGTTGCACCAATTCGATGCTACGACCGAGTTTCATCAGCGCTTTGCCGACGGTGGCCTTGTCATAGGCGAACTGGTCACTGATGGCGCGAACCGGTGGCGGGCTCATTTTCGCAACATTGCCCATTAGATTCTCGATGACTCGGGCGTGCCCCCACGCGAGCACCAAATTCACACTGCCCATCGTGTGATAAAGCCGGTTATAGGCTTCGTTGCCGATCGGCACCGTGCTGTAAACGCAACCAGGCGTTTTGCGAATCAATTCAGCAAGCTCGGCAATTCGTCGATCGCTGGAAATATTCTTTGAATCTCGGATGCCGGCTTCTTTCCACGCTGCGATCACCGATTCATTTACATAAACACCAGCGATACACATCGGCCCGAAGAAATCGCCTTTGCCGCTTTCGTCTACCCCAATACGTGGCGCCAGCAACTCCGGATTAAGCACCGTTTCATAGCCGAGTTTTACTTCCTGTAAGATTTGGGGTTCGAGAACAAATTCAACAAATTCCTGAGTGCCTTTCCCTTGCACGACCAATTTGCCGCTTTGGTAAAACACCACGTTGGTTTTGTTTTTCTCGGCCGCAAATTTTGCGTAAGGAACTTCGCGAAACGTGAAACCCTCCTCGCGCACGTAATTCTCCAGCGCCGTCGCTTGCGCATCGGTCAGCTTGCTCGTGTAAATCGTCAACGGTTTCACTCGTTATAGGTTTGCGCTTTGGCCCCGTTTTTGCAGCAATAAATAACGTTCGTGATAAAGCCGTCAAAGTCCAATCGCACCATCGTCACCGCCCTGCTCGGCTGGTTCGACAAGAACGCACGAGACCTGCCCTGGCGTCGCACCCGCGATCCCTACGCCATTTGGATTTCGGAAATCATGCTTCAGCAAACGCAGGTGAAAACCGTAATTCCTTTTTGGGAACGTTGGATGCGAACGTTGCCAACCGTGAAAAAGTTTGCCAGATCGAAACCACAAACATTTTTGAAATTGTGGGAAGGACTCGGTTACTACACTCGCGTTCACAATGCCCACAAGGCAGCTCAGTTCATTGTTGCCTGTTGCGATGGCAAGTTCCCGAGCGATTATGAAGATATTTTGGCGCTCTCAGGGGTCGGTCGATACACGGCTGGAGCAATCTGCAGCATCGCTTTCAATAAACCTACGCCGATCGTGGATGGAAATGTTATTCGCGTTCTGGCGCGGCTGTTTGGGATTCGCGGAAACCCGAAAGACAAAGCGGTCAACAAAGAATTTTGGGCGATTGCAGAACAGCTTGTTTTGGTCTCAAGCAAGCTCAGCGGGACGACCAACTCGGTCAGTTATTTCAACCAGTCGTTAATGGAACTGGGCGCATTAATCTGCACACCTCGATCGCCAGGCTGTGAACGCTGTCCCGTGCGGAACGTGTGCGTTGCATTTCACAGCAATCGAGTTAATGAGCTGCCCGAACTGGAGAAACGTGAGCCCGCAACGCAACGAAAGTTTATCGCGTATATTGTTGAAAAGGATAAGCGATGGCTGGTGCAACAACGGCCGGCCGGTGTCGTCAATGCGCACCTGTGGGAGTTCCCGAATATTGAAGTGCCGATTTCATCGAAGGAGTTGCCGGAAGGCCCATTCTCAGCAATCTCGAAACCGGTATTCACAATCCGCCATACGATAACACGATACCGAATTCAGATGGATGTTTACGCCAGCACAGCCAAGAGCGAATGCCGTGGAAGATGGGTTTCGCGAAACGAACTGGAAAAGTTGGCGCTCAGCAGCGCGCATCGCCAGATTGCTAACCGGCTCAACCAAACTTCCTCGTGAGCCGAAGATTGTCGTAGGCGCGACGTTGCTCTGAATTCATCCGGCCAAAATCTGGCTTACCGTTAGAGGCAATCGGCCAGTCGACATGGCCGTTATTTGAAGGTTTGCTTTGAACACTGCTGTCACCTTTGCTTACAGAGCGCAGCGGATTGTTTTGAACATTCACGACTGTCCGACTGGATGATCCACCACCGTAGCTCATCGCCTGATCGGTTAATTGCGAGTCTTTTTCCAGCGGCAAGCGAGGTCTAATGTTTTTACCTTGCAGAACTCCATGATAAGCGTGAACGGCTTCTTCCGGTGAAATTTTTCCATCGGTGATCAAGCGAAGCATTTCGATGAATGCAAGCTGGTGCTCTGCATTGTTTATTTTGCGACCGAAGAGTGCAACGCGAGCGCCGTACTTTTGCGCATCGTGAATGAGTTTAAATGCGTCGTAGGTCGTTCCAGCACTGCCGCCGAGAATGCCAACCACCAGATTCGGATCGTATTGCGCCAACTCTTCCATCGCGCGCGGTCCGTGATAAACAATCTTCAGGAATACCGGTCGACCGGGTTCAGGAACACCGGCGAGCGTACGGATGATGTTGTCGTTGATAAATTCGCCGAGTTTTTCGGGCGCGATGCCGCTGTCAACGTTAGGGTCAAACACTTCGAGGAAGTGACGGAATTGTTTGCGCTCCGCCTCTTCACGAAATTCTTTGTAGGCCTGAACCGTCGCGCGATCCTGATCGAGTTCATTGATGAACGTGACGGAATAAAGGCCGAGGTTTGCACCAGGGACTTCAGCATCGCGTTCGCATTCGATTTTGCCGCATTGGATATGGTCGATTGATGCGGACCGAAATGTTTGGACGGGCTCGCGGGTGTAGCAACCGTGTCGAACAGCCCAGACATCAGTCGTGTCATTCGCACGGGCGGCAGGAGTGACGTGCGAGCTTTTGAAAAGACCTTCTTTAATCGTCAGTTGCTCGTTCACGTAAGCGGACATGAGCATGATGTCAACCAGTCCCTGGTGCGTCACTTCGCGGATGATGTCTAGAAACTCAGGCAGGTTGCGGTAACCGTATTCGTCGCGGGTCCAAACTTCAGGAGAAAACTGCGCGGGTCGCATTCCTTTTGTCGCAAGATAACTGCGCGGACCGGGCGCGCGAACGCCGAACGCCATGTCGGCGTCTTTGGCATCGGCAATGACAAACGCGCGTGATGTACGGTTCGCTTTTACTTCGGCCAGTTTTTTATCGAGAGACTTCATTTACTTTAACTCAGCCAGTCCAGCCAGCGCGCGAGCTTGTGCATCGCCAAGCTTAGTCGGATCACTGACGGTGGCTTTTAAATCTTTTAGTAGCCCATCTTGCAAACCATAAACCCAGCCATGGACCATTAACTTTTGGCCGCGATCCCACGCCGCTTGAACAATAGTCGTTTGGGCAACGTTCAGAACCTGTTCGATAACATTGAGTTCACATGCGCGATTGACGCGTTCGGCTTCAGTGCCGCACGAGTTGATTTCTTTTGGATATTTGTGAACGACGTCCTGGACGTGGCGCAGCCAGTTGTCGATGAGCCCAAGCTTTTGGCCGCGTACCGCAGCCTGCACACCGCCGCAACCGTAGTGGCCGCAAACAATGATGTGTTTTACCTTCAGGACTTCGACGGCGTATTGGACAACCGAAAGGCAGTTCAGGTCGGAATGGACGACGACATTTGCCACGTTACGGTGAACGAACAACTCGCCGGGCAGCAAACCGACGATTTCATTCGCAGGCACGCGGCTATCCGCACAGCCGATCCACAAATAGGAAGGCGATTGTTGCTTGGACAACTTTTCAAAAAACTTCGGGTCATCAGCCGTGATCTGCTGTGACCATAAGCGATTGCTTTCAAAAAGTTGGCTTAAGGGCATACGCTATTTGGCACGTGACAGGATCTGGTCCGTAATTGTCTGAACCAGTGCTTCCGCATCCGCATCGGGAGCACCGCCATTGGCGGCTTCGGCGTTCTGAACGGCGCAGCTGACACCTGGGCGCCATTCGTTATTGTCGCACAGCTCACATTCTTTAAGGCCGATACGTGGGTCAGGGATGCCGAGACCTTGTTTGATTCGGAGCAAATCTTTGAGCTGTTCCGCTGTAAAGGTCTTGAGAGGCTGGCCGAGTTGTGATGCCACCCAGACGGTGCGGCAATAGGCTTCCAAAATTTCCATTTTGAAGTACGCATCCTCGACACTGACATGGCTCCAGGAAACGGCTCCGTGATTTCCCATCAAGACTGTGTTGTGTTTGTCCACCAGGTCGGCGACGAGCTTGCCCATTTCGGGCGTGCCGGGCGTGCGATATGGGGCGAGCGGGACCTTGCCGATGAATACTTCGATTTCAGGAATCATGCAGGTTGGCGGCTCAACGCCAGCCACAGCAAACGCGGTGGCGTGTGGCGGATGGCAATGCGCAGTCGCAAGCGCCTTCGGCTGCCGCTTCATGATCTCTAGATGCATGAGTATCTCGCTCGTCCGCTTCTTGGTTCCCGCGAGTTGCTTACCGTCGAGATCGACCAAGCACAGGTCCTCGGGTTTCATGAAACCCTTGGAGACGAGTGTCGGCGTGCAGAGCGCGATATCTTCGCCGACGCGAATGGCAATGTTGCCTCCGTTGCCATCCACGTAGGCGCGTTGCCAGAGCCGGCGGCCGACGTCGCAAATTTGGAGCTTAAGCGCGTGGATTTCCGGCGAATTAAAAAATGCTTCAATCTCCTTCGGTGAACTTTTTGACGTCACCGGTTTCGCAGGCTTGGACGACGATTCGCTATTGCCGTTGCGAGACGGGCGTGCGGGTTCGTTGCCGTTCTCGATTTCGCGCATATAATCGCGAGCCGACGGAGTGAGAATTGCATCGGATGGAAGGGATATGCCTCCGTTGCGCGACATCTCTTCTAAATCCTTAACGCTGATAATTTGTTTCATTTAAACGGTGAGTAGAAAATGTTGTCGACCAACGCGGCATTGATCGCGTCGATCGGTACTGGTTTATCGAACGGTTGGGCAGCTTCGCGGCCTTCCACAAATCCCACGGTTTGGCCCACGCCACCGCCGAGGTCGTCATAGACGACTAGGCTCGGATCTTTGCTCAAGCCCACGGGTGTGTTTTCGCCTTGTTGAAAATGTTCGCGCGTAAACGGGCTGACAATGAGCCAGCGCGCGCCGCGGAGTTCGTCGACGGTTTTGCTCAATGTAACGCGACCAATTACAGCGCCCAGTCTCATACCGCCACCCCCGGAACCTTTTCATCGACGATTCCTACGATCATCCAGCGAACCGGACTTTTTTGATCGCCTACAGCGTTGCGCGCTGCGGAGCCGTCAGACGAAATGATCACCTGCTGATGCATTCCTGCGCCATGGGCGTCGATCGCAATTTGCGGCACGCCTTCGGGCTTACCACTCAGATCGATGGGCTGACAAATGACCAAACGCCAGCCTTCGAAGCTCGGATGTTTCCGAGTCGCAATCAAATTGCCTTCGACGCGAGCGAGTAGCATTTAGTAAATCCTCAAATTGTCGACCATGATGCAACGGCGAACGCGGGTGAATGTTCCCGGGTTCGTCACACCTTCACCGGTGGGAGTCGCGATGGAGAAGCTCAAGTAGCCTTCGCCACCAGCGCCCAAACCGGCCATGCACGGGCCGTTTTTGACGTATAACGTCGTATCCAACACCTTCCCCATTGCGGTGATGTTTTCGATATCGTGCGAGTGAATAATGGCGGTGTGCTTGTAATTGTGTTCGGCGACTTTAGCGGCTTCGATTCCATCGTCGACGCTCTTGACGCGAACAACGGGGATGAACGGCATCATTTGTTCTTCGATTACGAACGGATGTTTTGCATCCGTTTCGGCAAACAACAGTTGAGTGCCAGCCGGGAGATTGATGCCAGCAGCCTTTGCGAGCACTGAAGGATCTTTACCGATGAAATCTTTATTCACGCTCGGTTCAGCGCAACCGCCGCCGTGACCGGGTTTAAATGTGAATGCTGCTTTGGTAAGCGCATCGAGTTGCGACGCGTTCAAGCGAACGGCGCCGTTCTTTTCCATCTGACCCATGAGTTCGTCGGCGATCTTGTCGAGCGCGAAGACTTCTTTTTCGCCGATGCAGAGCAAATTATTGTCGTAAGCCGCACCTTTGATGATCGAGGTCGCGGCGCGCTTCATGCACGCCGTGTCGTCAACGAACACAGGAGGATTACCAGGGCCGGCGCAAATCGCGCGCTTACCCGTTTGCATGGCAGCTTTCACCACGGCTGGACCACCGGTAACGCAGAGCAAGCGGACGGCTTCATGCCCGCACATCTCTTTGAATGAATCAAAAGTAGGCTGCTCGATGATGCAAAAAACGTTGTCGATTCCGGTTTCGCGCTGAATTGCTTTGTTGAATTCACGAACCGCCATCGCAGCACACTTTGAGGCATTCGGATGCGCATTGAAAACCACCGTGTTACCGGCAGCAACCATGTTCACGACATTGCAGGCAAGTGTCGGAATCGAATGAGTAGAGGGGGTGACTGCGCCAATGACACCGAAGGGTGTGAACTCTTCCAAACTAATGCCATGATCCCCGCTAAATCCTCTCGGCTGCAACCATTCGATACCCGGCACGTTCTTGATGCCTTGCAGCTTTTCGATCTTGTGATCGAGTCGGCCGATTTTGGTTTCTTCAAGTTCGATGCGGCCCCACTGGGCGGCATTGGCGTCGCACATCGTTTTGACGATATCGATCACCTTGCGGCGTGCGGCAACACCACCTTGTTGCAATTTCACAAAAGACGCCATGGCGGCTTCGCACGCTTCGGCGGCAGTTTGGAAAACACCGTTCTGACCGCCGCGTCCAGCAGGCGCGCCGTTACCGTTTGCCTTGTTGTGACACCCGCAATCCGCCTTTGGTGCGGGCGCAGTCGCCGGTGCCGGAGGAATGGGCGCAGGTCCGCCGATTCGGCTCATCACATCCGCAACAACGTCGCGGATCAATTGTTCATTCAAAGTTGCTGCCATAACTCACTTAGGTTCGTGCGTTGTAAATTTCTTTCCCGAGCACATCGACAGCGTCGACGATGCCGATGATGACGGCGTCGACGGGTGCTTCTTTCAGGTTCGGCGCGAGACGAGCGGAACTGCCCTGGCAAAAGAGAACGAGTTCGCCGATGCCAGCGCCGACGCTATCGACAGCGATAATCGTGTTTGAACCTGCGCGGAATTTCGTCGGGTCCTTGTCGTCAACGAGCTGTGGTCGCAAAACCAACAGTTTGCGTCCGGACATCGAAGGATCCTTCTTTGTCGCGACGACCGAGCCCTCGACTCGTGCGAGGAACATAATTACTTGGCTTGAGGTTTGCGTGGCAGGACGGCTTCGACGTCGCCATGCGGGCGCGCGATGACGTGCACGCTAACCAGTTCACCTTTGTTCGCCTTGATGGCTTGCGCGCCGGCGTCGGTCGCAGCTTTAACAGCAGCGACATCGCCAACGACCACGGCCGTGACGAGCGCGTTGCCGACTGATTGCATGGGGCCGGCTAATTCAACGTTGGCAGCTTTGAGCATCGCGTCGGTCGCCTCGACTAGCGAGACGAGGCCGCGGGTTTCGATCATACCGATTGCTTGTGGTGGCATATGTGTTTCCTTTTGTTAAATCATTACAGGGTTCAGGTGTGACAACGTTATCGCGGCGAACCCGTGCAGCGACGCCGAAACTTCAAAATTCAAACTCCGAACTTCAGAGAAGCTCCAGATCTCAAACATCAATCCTAGGAGCTTGAGATTTGAAGTTTCTCTGAAGTTTGAATTTTGGAGTTTGAAGTTTTTCATTTGTTCTTTTCCAAAAATCTTTTGACCTCGCGGGCGACGACGAGTTCCTCGTTTGTCGGAATGATCATCACTTTAACGCGTGAATCTGCGGCGCTAATCACGCTCTCTTGTGCGCCAGCTTGTTTACTAAGTTTCGGATCAAGAACGAGTCCGAGCTGATCAAGATCTTTGCAGACAGCATCGCGCAGACCCGGCTGATTTTCGCCGATGCCTGCTGTGAAAACCAAAGCGTCGAGGCCGTTCAGTTGCAGATGAAACGCGCCGATCCAATGGCGCGCCTGATGCACCAACACATCGAGCGCGAGTTGCGCGCGGGCATCGCCCTGCCCCGCCTTTGCGGAAATGTCGCGAAGATCATTTGCGCCACCGGACAAAGCTTTCAAGCCCGACTCTTTGCACATGAGACGTTCGGCCTCATCGAGAGTCAGTCCGGTGGAACGCATTAAAAATGGAAGCGCGAATGAGTCGAGATCACCAACACGGTTGTTATGAGGCAAACCCGATTGCGGGCTCAAACCCATGCTGTTGCCAATGGCGACGCCGTTGAGGATTCCGGTGATGGAGGAACTGCCGCCCAGGTGACAGGAGATAACGCGGAGATTTGGTTTCCGCACTGGGCTCGTTCCGCCGTCCACGTAGAGTTGCCGCGCACGTTGCGCGACATCGTCCCGGCAAAGCAATTCGGCGCTGCGTTCAGCGATGAATTTGTGGCTCGCACCATGAAAACCCCACCGGCGCACTCCCGCTTTATGCCAGGCCTCAGGCACTGCATAACGCATCGCAGCTTCGGGAGCCCATTGGTAAAATGCCGTTTCGAACAAACCAACGAGCGGAGTCTTCGGCATTCGTTTGGCAAACAGGCGAATGCCAGTAATGTAGGGCGGATTGTGGGCCGGAGCGACGTTGTTATAAAACTCCATCGCCTGAACGGTTTTCTCATCGAGCCGCACGCAACCATTGATGTCGTGCGCCATGATCGTTTTGAAACCGACGGCAGCGAGATCGCTGTCGTCCTTGATGAAACCGCCCTTTTTCAGGTCTGCAAGACAACCGTCAATTGTTTGCGCGTAATCGTCCACGCGCTCATACCCGCCGCGCGTCAACACTGCTTCCTTGTCGCCGGAAAAATCGAAGAGCCGATATTTCAGCGACGTAGAACCTAAGTTGGCGACGAGGATCTTCATTGGCGGTTTAGAGCCGCAAATTTATTGCAGCCACTTACCCAACGCGACCAGCCCTTCGTGCGGGCGCGGAATCACTTGCACGCTCACGACGCTGCCGACTTGCGCTGCGGCTGCCGTGCCGGCATCCGTTGCCGCTTTGACCGCTGCGACGTCGCCGCGGAAAAATGCAGTGCAATAGCCGCTGCCGATTTTCTCCCAGCCCATGAACTGGACGTTCGCGGACTTCAGGGCGCTGTCAGTCGCTTCGAGTAAAGCGCACAGACCTTTTGTTTCAATCATTCCAAGTGCTTGTAAGGCCATAAGATTTTGTAGTTAAAGTTAAGAGTTATTTTTTGGCGCCGTTATCAATAAAACCTTTGACCAGGTCTTCATGCGGACGCGCGATAATGTGCGAACTGATGAGTTCGCCAATTTTACCGGCTGCTTTGGAACCAGCGTCCACAGCGGCTTTGACGCTGCCGACATCGCCGCTACAAAGAACGGTGATGAGACCGCCGCCGATTGGGATAGTTTTGATGAGAGTTACATTCGCGGCTTTAACCATGGCGTCGCTGGCTTCGACGCTGCCGACGTAACCCTTCGTTTCGATCATGCCTAGTGCTTCTTGCATTTGTTTCTCCTGTTTTTAGGGGTTGGTGATTGCGTTAAATTATTTGATCAGCTCACACGGTGTGTTCGGCTGGAGATTGCACGCATTACCTTCATCGGTATCAATGTGCACCTCCAACTTGAACGACGGGTCCACACGCACGAGCATCTTGTCGAGCGTCAGCCCGCACGGGCCGCCTATTTTCAATTTCATGTGCTCACCCGCTTTGACTCCGTAAAAAGATGTGTCATCCGGATGCATGTGAACGTGGCGCATCGCACGGATGACGCCATCAGGCATTTCAAAAAATCCTGCCGGGCCCATCAACATCCCGCCGG
>Ga0265327_10003812_pt1 | contig 13937 bp, 11 predicted proteins | sample 41621metaG_FD_202089 | JGI IMG/M metagenome (GOLD analysis project Ga0265327, IMG submission 202089) | Rhizosphere microbial communities from Carex aquatilis grown in University of Washington, Seatle, WA, United States - 4-16-21 metaG | ecosystem: Host-associated > Plants > Roots > Rhizosphere... | reverse complement strand
TTGATTGTATTATAAGCAAATTATTTTTGTTGACAATGCGATCGTAATAGCCAAATACAAATTCCTTAAACTGAATAAATTCGTCGTGCAAAATTTTAAAACTGTCGGCAACCGTTTCGGCAAATTCGAGTTCTGATTCTGTAACTTCTTTGCCAACGCTGATAAATTCGAGAATCTGAAAAATGACAATTAACTTTTGTTCCTGACGCAATTCGAGGTTAATTTCGTCGCAAACCGAAATGATTTTTATGGCATTGAGCGAAGCGCGACGTTTTGCCTTTTTTGTATCGTCGCCAATACCGCCATGATATTCAGTAAAAAAGCTATCGAATTTCTGTAAATAAATTTCGCATTGTTGTTGATTGAGTTGCCGTTTCAAATAATTTTCGACGATGCGACGTCCCAGTTTATAACTTTCGTCCTTGCTTATTACGTCCGAAACAAGCGCAAACAATTTCATTAAAGCATTTAATATATTCTCGCTCATAGAATTTGTCTTTTGTATTTTTCATTACAAATCTAAGAAAAATAATAAATAAAAATATTTTATCCACTGATATTTTAATGCAATCAAAAACCATTTTTTTTTACATTTTATTCTTACTTTTGCTTTATTGAACTTTTTAATTGTGAATAAAAAAAATAGTATGAAATTATTTGCCAGATTTTTTGTTTTGACCGGACTGATTTTATTAATTACAAGCCACACATTTGCACAGTATTTTGGAAAAAATTATACAATAACCGAACTTTCGTATAGCTATGACAGTATAGAATTTTTGGCGAAAAAACCAGATTATTCAAAATGGAAAAATGTACCGCCAGATTCGTTGAAAAAATATGGCGACACAACCGGAATAAAATTTAATTTGCCCGATTTTAAATTGTTTAATGGTTATGGAAGAATCAGATTTAAACTTTATTGCGATTCGTTAGCTATTTCCAAGTTATGGGAAATAGAAGTTCAGGCGCCTTATGAATTATACTTAAATGGAAAATTAGTTTTTTCAAATGGCGTGGTTTCTACCGACATCCGTAAAGAAGAAATATTTTATTTGAAAACTGTTTTGAATTACGAATTTATCAACAAAATAGATACAAATATTGTTGAATTAAGATTTTCATTGCTCCGAAAATTAGAAAAAAATAGTAAAGAAAATTACAGTTCAAAAGTTGAGTTCAAATTAAATCCGGAAAAAGGAGATTTAATGAGCGATAAAATGGAATTAGTAAAGAGTCGCATTGAATTGGCTTGGTATGCAATGTTTTTCTTCACATTATTTGTAATTTTCCTTCTAATTTTTCTGATGTATCGCAAATTTATCAATTATCTTTATTTTTCATTGTTAAATTTGTTTATCAGCATGGTTGTGTCGCCGAATACTTTTGAATATTATTTTTCTACAAATATATTTTCACATTATTTAAATTCCTTTTTTAGTATAGGGATGGTTAGCCTTATGCTATTTCTACCTATAAATATGTTTTTTACTGAGAAAAAAAAGTTAAAACGAGCAATTTATGTATTAATCTCATTATTATTTTTTGCCACTTTCATATTAAAATATTTATTAACATCCAAGTTTGTAAACATTCTCGGCTATTGTTTGGTTGTAATTTTGATTTCGACATTTATTTTTGCAACCATTGTAACAATAATGGCAATTAGAAAGAAAAAACCCGGCGCAAAAATTATTGGAATTGGCTTACTTCTGCCGGTTGCTACAATACTTTTATTTATTTTATTAACCCTTATTTTCCAACTTTTTTTGCACATTGAATTCGGAAATAAATATGGATTATTTATTATTTTGGCGTTAGCAGTTTCATTTATGTGTATTCCAGTTTCTATGGCAATTTATCTGGCACGCGAAATGGCTATGAATATTGTGTCTTTAGAAAAGCAAATCATAGAAATCCATCGTTTGTCCGAAGAAAATATTTCGCGCGAAAAAGAAAAGCAAAAGATGATTGCTGAACAAAATATTCTATTAGAACAGCAAGTAAAAGAGCGCACCGCTGAAATAGAACAGCAAAAAGAAGAAATTCTTGCACAAAGCGAAGAAATTGCAACCCAACGCGACGCACTTTCGAATAAGAAAAACGAAATCATTAGTAGCATACAATACGCACAAAGAATACAAAATGCAGTTTTACAAAATAATGAATCTTTCAAACAATATTTCGCGGAATATTTTATTTTGTTTAAACCACGCGATATTGTCAGCGGTGATTTTTATTGGTTGCGCAAGGTAAAAAATTATGTTTTGCTTGCCACTGCCGACTGTACCGGACATGGAGTTCCCGGTGCGTTTATGAGTATTCTGGGTATTTCGCTTCTAAACGAAATTGTCAGTAAAAATCTTGTCGAAAGCGCAGGTGAAATTTTGAATAATTTACGACGAAAAATAAAAACAATCTTACATCAGCAGGGCTTCGATACGGATCAAAAAGATGGAATGGATATTGCAATTTGTATGTATGACTTTGACAATATGACGATGCAATATGCTGGCGCTTACAATTCAATTTATCTTGTACGTCAAAAGAAAAATCTGCCAAGTACAGAAAAAACAACAGATATAAATATTGCAGATTTAATTGAATACAAAGCCGATAAGCAACCTTGCGCTGTACACATACTGGAATCTGATTTTGCCACGCAAAATATTTTACTTCAAAAAGGCGACATTATTTATACTTTTTCTGACGGTTTTAGCGACCAACGCGGTGGCATAAAAAATAAAAAATATTTATCAAAAAATTTTCGAAATTATTTACTTCAAATTTGTTCAGAACCATTGGAAAAGCAAAAAGATTTGCTTGAACTAAATATCGAAAATTGGAAAAATAATCGAGAACAAATTGATGACATAACTGTTGTTGGCGTGAAAATATAGCATATTAATATGTATCAAGAAAAAATCAGGCAATCACTTTTTATCGTAATTGCCTTATTTATTTTGTGATAACTACTGCTCAATTGATTTTGCAGGGCGACTAAGCAAAAATATTAGCTACTCTGAATAAGAAAAAACTTAAATCAGTTGCCCCTCTGAAAGCAGTGGAATAAAATTAAAAGAGTTAATGAAAACAAAGAAGCTGTTTATGAAAACATTGTAGAAGCTGATGAAGTATAATTTGATGATTGTAAAATGTTTTTTGTTGTTTAGCAGTTATCTAAAACTGTTTTATCAAACGTTTAAGTTGCATTATTAACCGTCTAAAGTAGCTTTTTCAAATGTTTTAATCAGCTTTATCAAATAATTATTAATTGGCAATTGCAATTATCAAATCAACCAAATATTACTTTCTCTAACGCCAGCATAATTTCCCCTGCTTTGCCTTTCAAATAGACATCAGTAATCGAATTTGTAATGCTCGACCTTTCCGGATTTATTTCTATAATTTTAGCGCCATGATCTTTTGCTTCTTTGGGAATCATTGAGGCCGGCATTACTTCGCAAGTTGAACCAATAACAAGTACGACGTCGGCTTTGCGAATGGCGGCAAAAGATTTTTCGAACGCATCGCGCGGAATGGCTTCGCCAAAAAATACAAAGTTTGGTTTCAACACGCGCTTGCATTTAGGGCAAAGCGGCGGCAAATCTTTTAAATTGACTTTGGACGAATGAATGGTGGTGTAACAATTTTGACAAACAAGATTTTCCGACGAGCCATGAAATTCATAAACCGTCTTGCTTCCGGCAGCCTGATGCAAGTTGTCGATATTTTGTGTGATGACAGCTTTTAAATTCATTTCTTTTTCGAGACGTGCAAGCGCATAATGTGCCGCATTCGGTTTTGCCTGTCCGAAGAAGTGATAAAAAATTTCTTCAATTACAATCCATGCTTCTTTTGGGTGACGGTTGAAATAAGAAATGTCAAGACATTTCGGATCGTAACGGTGCCACAAACCGTCTTCGCCACGAAATGACGGAATGCCGCTTTCGACCGAAATTCCTGCACCGGTAAATGCAACAATATTTTTTGCGTTGCGAATAAGTTTTGCTGCTTCTTTAATCATTTGTTATCACAGTTGACCGACTAAATTTGTTGAAGTTGTTCAAAACTATTTTTTCACTGCAAAGACGCTAAGTCGCTAAGATTTTTTATTGTCTTAATATTACTTTGTGTCTTTGCGCCTTTGCAGTGAAATGCTTTCGAGACAACTTCCTTTAATTTATTTTTTCTTCGTCGAGCGGGAAACGGGTCTCGAACCCGCGACCTTCAGCTTGGGAAGCTGACGCTCTACCAACTGAGCTACTCCCGCAAAATGTTGAGCCACACAAGGGACTTGAACCCTCGACCTGCGGTTTACGAAACCGCTGCTCTACCAACTGAGCTAATGTGGCTTTTTAATTACGAATTACGAATTATAAATTACGAATTCGTTTTGCAAAGAAATAAATTTTTAATTTTTGTCGCAACTTTTTTTCGATTATTCTACCAACAAAACCAAACCTTTTAAATATTCGCCTTCGGGATGATAAATATTGATTGGGTGATCAGCCGGTTGCGTTAATTGATGCAAAATACGAACCTGACGTTTTGCCAATGATGCTGCAGTAAAAACCGTGGTTCTAAAATCTTCTTTGCTGACAACCTGCGAACAAGAGAATGTAAATATGATTCCGTTTGGTCGTATTTTTTCGATTGCTTTGCGGTTTATTTTCCGGTAACCTTTCAGCGCATTGTCCAACGATTCGTTGTGTTTTGCAAACGCCGGCGGATCGAGAACAATGACGTCATACTTATTATCGATTGTGTCGAGAAACGCAAAAGCGTCTTCGCAAAACGAAACGTGTTTTTCTGTTTTACCAAAATTTAGTTCGACGTTTTTGTCAGTCAAATCCATTGCTTTTTGCGAACTGTCGATGCTGTGAACCGACGTCGCTCCGGCTTTTAATGCTGCTACTGAAAAACCACCGGTGTAACAAAAAACATTCAGCACATCTTTGTCTTTCGAATATTTTTCGAGCAACAAACGGTTCTCGCGCTGGTCAACAAAAAATCCGGTTTTTTGACCTTCAAGAACGTCAATAAAATATGTACTTCCGTTTTCCTTTACCAATTCGCCTTCAGTTTTGCCAAAAAGAATTTTATCAACAGCATTCAAATTTGCTTTAAAGGGTAGGGTAGAAGCGCTTTTATCGATTATGCAATGTACTCTGTCCAGATAAATTTCTTGGAGAATTTCGGCAAACAAATTTTCGAGCAAATAAAAACCGATTGAGTGCGCTTGCATAACAATTGTTCCATTGTAATAATCGACAATGAATCCGGGAAAACCATCGCCTTCGCCATGAATTAAGCGGTAAACATTTGTTTTGGGATTTTCTATCAGATTTTCTATTTGGCGCAATTTGTAAGCGTTCTCAAATTTGTGTTTCCAAAAATCTTTACCGGCATCGGTTTTCTCGAAAGAAAATATCCGAACCATGATTGAACCAATCTGAAAATGACCGGTTGCCAGATATTCCATCGAATTGGAATAAACTTCAACAACGTCGCCTTCTTTTAAATCGTTGTTGCGATCTCTTATTCCACCAGAAAAAACCCATGGATGAAAACGTTTAACAGAACTGTCTCTGCCCGATTTAAGAATTATTTTTGGAAAGTTTGACATTATTTAATCTAAGTGAATATTTGAATTTTATGGGTTTATATTTTTGTTATCAATCTCAAAAAACGGATTGTATATTTTTAAGCTATTAATTTTTTTAAAATCAATTTCATTTCTTGTTACAATTGTAAAATTATTAATAAGTGCTGTTGCAGCAATTAAAGCGTCTGGTATGGAAATTTTATTTTCTTGTTTTATTTCAATGGTTTTATTTTCTACAACATTATCAATGTAATAGATATTTGCAGATTTTATAAAATTTCCAATACGAAATTTTTCTTGTGGTGTTATTTTATGCCAACCTAAAACTTCAACTTTTGTAATTGTTGAAATATTAAATGATTTTTCAAATATTTGGCTAACTTTCTCAAAATGGGTTTCAGGAATTTTACCGTCTAAATAATAAATCACGATATTTGTATCAATTAAAAATTTCTCGTCCATTCGTTTTTCATATTTTCAAGTTCTTGTTCAATATTTAAATTCAAATGAGAAATAAGTCCGTAATATTCTTTGGGATTGAAATTTTCTGTTTTATTTTCTTCTGTCGAATTTAATTCTTTCACATTTATTTTATTTTTAGTTAAATAAGGTTTTACAATCTCCCATATTTTAACAGGTAGAACGACATATTCGGCTATTCCTTTTTCATCGTAAATATAATTGTAAGTAGCAATCATGGTCATTAAATTATAGTAAATTACTACCGCAAATTTATGAAATAAAATCCGAATTAAAAATTTGTCTTTTATAACTTTTCTCGTTCTTATAAAATTTGCACGTTCTTTGATTCGGAAAAATAAATTATTTTTGCAAAAATTTTCGTTCTATTAAAACGAAACAAAATAAACAAAAATAATTGGTTCTAAAAAATTAGATTGACCGGTAACTTGTTTTTATGATTGATAATAATTTACTTAAAGAAATAGAATCGTTTGTAATTGCGTTGTACGAAAATAATCACAATCCGCAATATACATTTCATTGTTTGGAGCATACAAAGTCCGTCGCCAAACGTGCTGGCGTGCTGGCTACAAAAAGTTGCCTGTCCGAAACTGAAACCAACATTGTTACGACTGCTGCCTGGTTTCACGATTGCGGATATCTTTTTACAAATGTCGAACACGAAATTGAAAGCCAGAAAATTGCCACTGATTTTTTAACAAAAATTAATATTGACGAAACAACAATCAAAAAAGTATGCGAATGTATCGCAGCCACAAAATTTCCCCAAAATCCCACAAGTCCGTTAGCCGAATTGGTTTGCGATGCCGATTTAAGTCATCTTGCCAATGTCGATTTCTTTTGTATTTCAGGACTTTTTAAAACCGAGCTTGACAACCTTTGCTGCGACTGCATTGACGAAGCTGTTTACTGGGAAGAAACCAAAAGACTTTTCGAAAAACATCACTATTTTACACCTGCTGCCATTAAACTTTTTGGTTCTGGCAAAAAAAGAAACTACGAAATTTTGAAAAACAAAATTGCGCAGTTGGTTACTGTTTGAAAATGTTTCAAATAAAAATTTATTAAATTTTTTACGCTCCAAAAGTTTATGACTTTTGGAATTTTTTTTATTATTAATTATTATCAATCAATTAAAATTTTATGAAAGAAAAAGTATCTACAAAAAGTAAAGCGCTTAGTTTTAAACGCTGGGAAAACAAAAAGTATTCGATATTCCGTTCGCTCGGAAAAGTGATTCGAATAGGCGTGTTAACATTCAGTTATTTGGGCATTAGTTGTTTCAACTCGTTTTCGCAGACTGACACAATTAATATAAATGACATTAACATAACGGCAACACGTGCGGCGCAAACAATTGCCGAAACAGCCAAAATTGTAACAATCATTTCGAAAAACGAATTGGCTGACAAACCGTTTCATTCAGTTGAAGAACTGCTCAAAATTGTTTCTGACGTCGATGTGCGTCAACGCGGCATCGATGGTGTTCAGTCTGACGTCAGTTTGCGCGGCGGAACTTTTGAGCAGACATTGGTTTTGATAAACGGCATCAATATAAACGATCCACAAACCGGACATCACAATTTTAACCTTCCTATCGATTTAGAATCTATTGAGCGCATTGAAGTTTTACAAGGTCCGGCAGCACGCATATATGGACCAAATGCTTTTAATGGAGCAATCAACATTATAACAAAAAACGAAGCACAGAATAATTTACAAGTTTCGGCAAGTAGCGGGAGTTATAGTTATTATGGGTTGGGCATTTCCGGCGCATTTGGCAGCAACGATTTTCGAAATAATTTTTCTATTTCTACCAGACATTCCGACGGTTATATAAAAGACACCGATTACGACATTGCGCAATTTTTTTACAATCCGCAATTCAAAATTGGCAAATTAAATTTTCAGGCAATGTACGGCTTCACCGAAAAAGCGTATGGCGCATGGAATTTTTATTCGGTTGTATTTCCCAATGAATACGAAACTACAAGAACAAATCTTGCAAGTTTAAGAATTGATGCAACAAGAATTTTGCCGGTAACATTAAATATTTACTGGCGTCAAAATAGCGACAAGTTTGAATTGTTTCGAAACGAACAACCGTCGTGGTACACAAAAGATAATTATAATTTGACAGACGTTTTTGGAGTTGATCTCAATTCAAATTTCAAAACGGTATTAGGTAAGACATCTGTCGGTTTAAGTTTGCGCAGCGAAAACATTTTAAGCAACAATCTTGGCGACAGTCTTTCGACTCCACAAGATATTGGAAACGGCTTCGCTGGAAAATATTATTTGGGCGCACATCGATTTTCAACCAATGTTTTTGTTGAACATAATATAACATTTCAGCAATTATATTTATCTGCCGGACTGTTGGTCAACAACACACAACGCTACGGAACAAATATTTATCCGGGTTTGGATGTTGGTTATCATATTTCGAGCAATTTACAGTTTTTCGCTTCGGTAAATAAATCGCTGCGCGTACCAACTTTCACCGAGCTTTATTATTCTGACCCAAGCAATGTTGGCAATAAAAATCTGAAACCCGAAACCGCGATAGCTTCTGAATTTGGTTTGAAATATAACGACAGGTTTATAGTTGCCAGCGCAAGTTATTTTATTCGAAACGGAAGTAATATAATTGATTGGGTTCGAGCTGACTCAAAGTTAGTGTGGACTTGCCAAAATATTACTGACGTAAAAACAAATGGAATTGAAATTAATTCAACTTTCTTTCCGGCTAATTTAAACCAAACTTTAGAATTTATTCATTATATAAAAATTTCTTATTCATGGTTGGACATTTCAAAACAATCAGGTAATTACTTTTCTGCTTACGCACTTGATTATTTGAAAAATAAAATCGATGTTCAACTTGCACATCAGATTTATAAAAACTTTGGCGCTGAATATTCTTTGTCACAACAAATCCGCACCGGTACTTATACTGATGGTTTTGGTGTTAATCATAATTTTGATCCGGTTACATTAATTAACGCGCGTTTGTTTTTAAATCTTCCGAAAGTCAATTTTTATCTCGAAGGAAAAAATCTGATGAACAAAAAATATTTTGACTTTGGCAACATCGAAATGCCAGGATTAACGATCAAAGGTGGAGTTGTTTTCAAACTTAATTTCTAATTTTCTAAAATCCTAACAAGGTTTTTAAAACCTTGTTAGGTTTGAAAAAAAAAATTTAACATAAAAAAGATAATTAGGTCTTATTTTCTTTTTTATTCGAAAATTGTAATTTATCTTTGCGTCAAATTAAAAAAAATACAATCATGGAAAAACAGTTTAATGAATTAACAGTGGGCGAAATTGTCGCCGGCGATTTTCGCAAAGCCGAAATTTTTGATAAACACAACATAGATTTTTGTTGCGGAGGCAAAAAATCTTTTGGCGATGCCTGCCACGAAGTAGGAGTAGAGCCAGACTTATTAAAAACCGAATTAGAAAATGTTGATAAAAATACTTTGTCGCCATCAGAAAATTATGCCAATTGGGATTTGCCATTTTTAACAGATTTTATAATTAACACGCATCACAAGTATATTACAAACTCAGTTCCGGTTTTGTTAGAAAAGACAAAAAAAATTGCCAATGTTCATGGTGAGCATCATCCCGAATTGGTCGAAGTAAAAAATATTTTCGAAACTGTTGCTAAAGATTTGATGGAACATCTTGCAAAAGAAGAACAAATACTTTTTCCTTTAATCAAATCGGCTTTAGGCGAACCAAAAAATCTTGAAGCACTCGATTCGATTGGAGAACTGATGCAAGGCATGGAACGTGAACACGATTATGTTGGAGAACAATTTCATATAATTAACAAATTAACTGGCAATTATTCCGTACCCACCGACGGTTGCGCAACTTATCAATTTGCTTTTGGAAAGTTGAAAGAGTTTGAAAATGATTTGCACAAACACGTTCATCTCGAAAATAATATTTTATTTGCGAAATTGAAAACGATTAAATGAAAGTTGGAAATTTATCGTGAATTTTTTAAAAATGTATAAATTAGAATCATGTTAAGCAAAACTTGTGAATATGCTTTACGGGCAATCGTTTACATTGCTCTGCAATCAGAAAGCGGTAAATTAGTCAGGTTAAAAGATATTACAGACAGGCTTGTTATACCTGCACATTTTCTGGGAAAAATTATGCAGGTTCTGGTGAAGCAAAGAATTTTAGGCTCAACCAAAGGACCTAATGGCGGATTTTATATTCCCGAAAAAACTTTTGTAATGCCGGTCATCGAAATTATTAAAATTATCGACGGAACACAAGTTTTTGAAAAATGTGGGCTGGGGCAGGAGCTATGTTCGCACGAAAAACCTTGCGTTTTTCATGTTGACTTTAAATTGTTTCGCGATGGAATTCACCAAACTTTTACTGATAAAACGATTGTTGATTATGTAAATCAAATCAAACAGAATCAAGCAATTTTATTTTAATCTTTGCAAATCAAAAATTCTTTCTAATTTTAGACTTTAAAATTTAGAGAAAATGAAAGAAAAAATTTGCATTATCACAGGCGCCAATTCGGGAATTGGTAAAGAAACAGCTATAAAATTAGCTCAGTTAGGAATTAAAGTTGTCATGATCTGTCGTTCTGCAGAAAAAGGCTTGGCAGCTCAACAGGAAATTATAGCAAAGTCTAATAACAAAAATGTTGAATTGCATATAGCCGATTTATCGTCGCAAATAGAAATAAGACAACTGGCACACGAATTGAAAATTAAATATCCCGAAATTCATATCTTGATAAATAACGCCGGAGCTATTAACGATACATTTAGCCTGACAGTCGATCAAATTGAAACCACTTTTGCTACAAATCATCTTGCATATTTTTTATTGACAGACCTGCTTATCGATAATTTAAAGAGTGCAGGACATGCACGCGTAATCAATTTAGCATCCGAAGTTCAGCGTATGGGCAAAATCAATTTCGACGACATTAATTACATCAAAAATTATAGTTCGATGACAGTTTACAGCCAATCAAAATTGGCGAATATTATGTTTACTTATGAAATGGCGAGAAGAATTGCCGGCGCAAATATTACAGTCAATTGCATGCACCCGGGAGTTGTTCGAACAGGTTTTGGAACTAATATGCAAGGATTCTGGAAATATGCATTTGCACTATTTCGTCCGTTTATGAGAACGACTGAAAAAGCTGCCCGAACTTCTGTTTGGTTGGCGACGTCGGATGAGGTTGCAGGAATAACCGGCAAATATTTTTTTGATAGAAAAGAAATTCATTCCAATTTACTTTCTTACAGCGTCGATGCACAAAAAAAACTTTGGGAAATAAGCGAAAATATGACAATGCAAAAAGGCTAATGAATGATAACAATCTTGTAAAGAGTGATCAAAAAAAGTTTTTTATAACTGTTGATAATGATTTTTTATAAAATTGATAGATAATTCGATAAAAATACTCATATTTGTACTACTTTTAAAAATTGAAAGTGTAAAAATCAAAGATTATGGACACAAATTTTTCGCAAAAAGTAAAAAATATTCTCACATACAGCAAAGAAGAAGCGCTTCGTTTGGGAAACGATTTTATTGCACCCGAACATTTATTTTTGGGAATGTTAAAAGCCGACACAGGTGCAGCTTTAGATATACTTGTATCACTTGGAATTGATTTAAACAAAATCCGTAAATCGGTTGAGCAGGAAATAAAAAAAACATACGCAGAAGGTACAACATTAACTGAAGAATTACCTTTACTAAAACAAGCAGAGCGCGTGTTGAAACTCGTAACCCTCGAAGCAAAAGATGCACGGCAAATTGAGGCTGACTCAGAACATTTATTATTGGCAATTTTGAAAGACAATACAAACACTGTATCCCGAATTTTAAATGAAAATCATATTGATTATGAAACAATAAAAGCACAGGTTGCTAATACACCTTTTGCAAAAGCCGACACAGAAGAAGAAGATAAAAATTCGGGCGATAAAAGTTCGTTTACAAATTCGCGTACAGATACCCCCGTGCTTGATACATTTGGTGTTGATTTGACCCGTGCTGCTGAAGAAAATAAATTAGATCCTGTTGTTGGACGTAATCTCGAAATAGAAAGATTGGTTCAGATTCTAAGTCGTCGCAAAAAGAACAATCCAGTTTTGATTGGCGAACCGGGCGTTGGCAAATCAGCAATTGTCGAAGGCTTGGCAATACGGATAGTCAATAAAAAAGTTTCGCGTGTTTTATTTGGCAAACGCATCGTTTCACTTGATCTTGGATTGTTAGTTGCCGGAACAAAATATCGTGGTCAGTTTGAAGAGCGCATGAAGTCGATATTAAACGAACTTTCAAAAACAAATGACGTCATATTATTTATCGACGAAATTCATACCATCGTTGGTGCGGGAGGCGCAAGCGGTTCGCTCGACGCAGCAAACATGTTTAAACCTGCCTTGGCTCGTGGCGAATTGCAATGTATCGGCGCTACAACTTTAGACGAATACCGTCAATACATTGAAAAAGATGGCGCTCTTGAAAGACGTTTCCAAAAAGTAATGGTCGAACCAACGTCAGTAGAAGAGACTATGGAAATTTTAAAAAACATCAAAGAGCGTTATGAAGAGCATCACAACGTTTTTTATACAGAGCATGCAATTGAAGCCTGCGTAAATCTTACAGCGCGTTACATCAGCGATCGACATTTGCCGGACAAAGCAATTGATGCGCTTGACGAATCAGGTTCACGCGTACACATTTCAAATATTCACGTACCGAAAAGAATTGACGACATCGAAAAACAAATTGAAGTTACAAGAAAAGAAAAAATAAAAGCAGTTAAAAACCAAAATTTTGAGTTGGCAGCCAGCTATCGCGATAGTGAACAGGCATTGCTAAAATTATTGGAAGACGAAAAAGAAAAATGGGAAAAAGAATTGATAAAAAATCGCGAAACAGTTACAGAGCGTAACGTCGAAGAAGTTGTTGCAATGATGACCGGCGTTCCGGTACAAAGAATTGCGCAAGCCGAAGGAACAAGACTTCTAAAAATGGGAGAGGAGCTTCGTTCGCGCGTGATTGGACAAAGTGAGGCGGTAGAAAAAATAGTAAAAGCAATTCAAAGAAACCGCGCAGGTCTTAAAGACCCTAACAAACCTATCGGCACATTTATTTTTCTTGGACCAACAGGCGTTGGAAAAACGCAGCTTGCAAAAGTTTTGGCTGAATACCTTTTTGATTCGACTGATGCGTTGATAAGAATCGACATGAGTGAATATATGGAAAAATTTTCTGTGTCGCGTTTGATTGGTGCACCTCCGGGATATATCGGTTACGAAGAAGGCGGACAGCTTACAGAAAAAGTTCGCCGCAAACCTTATGCAGTAGTCTTGTTGGACGAAATTGAAAAAGCGCACCCTGACGTTTTTCATATTTTGTTGCAAGTTCTTGACGAAGGACAATTAACGGACAGTTTCGGTCGAAAAATAGATTTCAAAAATTCGATTGTTATAATGACATCAAATATTGGAACACGCGAAATCCAGGATTTCGGTTCGGGCGTTGGTTTCAGTAATTCAACAAAACGCAGTGTAGATGAAAATAATAAAAGTGTCATTCAAAAAGCATTGAAACGTGCTTTTGCACCGGAATTTTTAAATCGTATTGATGACATTGTTATGTTTAATTCTTTGGTTCGCGATGACATTCATAAAATTATTGACATTGAATTGAAATATTTTTACGATCGCGTTAAAAAATTAGGTTATCAATTAAATATTTCGGTAGATGTAAAAGATTTTATTGCCGATAAAGGGTACGATGTAAAGTTCGGTGCGCGTCCATTAAAAAG
>Ga0265327_10003811_pt1 | contig 13939 bp, 15 predicted proteins | sample 41621metaG_FD_202089 | JGI IMG/M metagenome (GOLD analysis project Ga0265327, IMG submission 202089) | Rhizosphere microbial communities from Carex aquatilis grown in University of Washington, Seatle, WA, United States - 4-16-21 metaG | ecosystem: Host-associated > Plants > Roots > Rhizosphere... | reverse complement strand
CTTAATTAATGGCTTACTTTGCTCAGGAATGCCAGTTCATAATATGTAACGAGTGGCTCACTTTGCTCCGGAATGGTGGCTCTGTTTGCTCCGGAATAGTGGCTCACTATGTTCCGCAATATCCAAAATAGAGACTTCGATACATTGGGTCATAATAGTTTATTCGGTAAAGCAATATTGATGATAACGAATATCCAATTATACAGAAAGCTATTGACTATGTCCAAGTTTATGGCAGACTCACATACCAAAGCATAAATTTGTCAAATAATGATCCGCTTGTTATTTCTGATGTTCCTTGTGCCAATACAGCTGCTGGCCCAGGAAGTGCATCGATTTAGCGGTTTTTTTCAGGAGGCGGGTAGCGAACCTAGCTCCTATTTTATGCAATTCACCCTTCAGGATTCAAAAATTTCCGGATATGCGCTCAGCCGATATCTTGAGGGCAGTCGCATGATATGCGGAATAAAAGGTACCCAATCTCCAAGCTCTGGCTTAAATATTGAAGAGATTGAAGTACCTGAGTTCCCCGATACTGGAATTAATCTTATATGCTTTTTTAAAGCACATCTGACGCTAGGTTTAGTTGACGGTAAGCAATGCTGGAGTGGCCCATTCGAAGGCCATCTGGCGAATGGCGCACCTTGTCTGACCGGATTTATGTCGCTAACAGAAGGTGCCGCACCGCTGACCGATATCGTTTTCCCAAGCAGCCCTCCGCAACCAACAACGCACTCCAGTCCTCCACTTATTAAACCGAAACCTCAAGCTACGATTACATTCGTCACAAAGCCAACAGCACAGGTCATTTTACCTTCGGCAACTGTTGACAGTAAGGTCTGTGTAAGGGACTACGAATGGCACAGCGATTCATTGGCCTTGGAAATATGGGACGGCTGGACGGTTGATGGTGATGTCGTCAGTCTTGAATTGAATGGACAAACACTGCTCAACCATGTCAAACTCAGTGAGGTAAAACTTCATTTTGTAGTCCCCCTTTCTAAAGGAAAAAACACCTTACTCCTTTCTTTGCATGAGGAGGGATTTGATCCGCCTAATACACCTAATTTGGTACTTCATGATGGTACGTCGATTTATGAATTAGGTGTTAGTGGGGCTTCGGGTGAAAAGGTTCGATTTTGTATTAATTTGGGGAAACAGCCATAAAATGTGGTTTTGCGGATTAGAAATTACGATAATTCCGTAATGTCCCCGGCAATTGTTCGAATCCAAAATCAAAATGCGCAGGCATTTAGAGGCCTTTTGCTTCTTTAGGAGATCAACCCTGAACCAGCAAGCTTAGCCTAAAGGCCTTTCTAATTTATTGTTATCTCTAAATACCCAGCCTAAAGTCGAGGGGCAACTGACTTGCATGATAAAGCATTATTAACCCTTACGTCCAGAGCTACCGCGTTCCCTGAGCGAAATCGAATGGTCTGATTCCTGAATGAACTATTATCGATGCTTCTTTAGGTCTTAGCTTCGGCGGCTGAGCCCCCTTCGCTCTTCAACCTACGGCGGTCATGAAGTATCACTAAAATGATTACTCCAAAGCAACCAGCGAGTGATCCAGGGTCTACCGCAGTCATTTACACGCTAATCACTTAGGCCCGAGGTTCCGCTCTCTTCAACAAAATTCCCCCGTTAGTGTTGTAATATAATTGCACTTATGCAGTGAGTAATTAATCAATTAAATGTTTAATGGCATGATGATGCTATATTCATTTTGACGGCAATAAACTAAATATAAAGTAAAAACATCTTGAAATTATTCTAATTTTTTCTCCTTACCAAAATCATAATCGATTCACCAATCGCCTAGTATGCTATTCGATTTTTTAAAAGCATCACTTACAGCATTGCTTTTATTGTTTTTTACCATTTCACCCCCCTACTCCATGTCTCAGACACTCCAAACGGTTCCTTTTGTTGATTTGAAAAAATATGCTGGTAAGTGGTATGAGATCGCCGCCTTCCCTCAACGCTTTCAAAAAAAATGCAACTGCACCACCGCTACGTATACCTTAACCGACCAAGGCTATGTTGTGGTTGAAAACAGATGTAACAAAGGAGCCGTAAATGGAAAACAGGCTTATATCAAGGGCAAAGCATTTGTTGTCGAAAACAGTGGAAATGCGAAACTGAAGGTGCAATTCTTCTGGCCTTTCAAAGCAAAATACTGGATTATTGATCTCGCCGACGACTATAGTTATGCCGTTGTGGGGCATCCGAATCGAAGCTATTTATGGATTCTTTCAAGAACACCATCAATGCCGGATGCGACCTATCAACAAATCATTTCCAGAATTAGCAAACTGGGATTTGATATCTCAAAAATCAAAAGGACCAACCAAATTCTATAAATATACATAGGACGAATTAAGACCCTAAGCTAAAATGACGGATCAGGAATTGGAATTAAACAAGACGGTAGAAGACTTAAGGAGTTATGAGTTTCTCACCTTAAACTCGAAAGAGATCATTGAAAAGCAGGTGGATTCCTACCGGCAGCAACATTCGTATGCGGCTACAATCATCGGCTTCACCGTCTTATTTATTCCATTTTTCCTGACCAACCTGGATGATACCAACCAGATCCTTCAATTTATTTCCATTTTACCGATCGCCATTTTTATCAGTTCCATACTTCTGATGCTGAGTATTTTCAGAGGGAAGCCGCTGGATCAGGCATTATCTGTGACCAAATACAAAGAATTGATGTCCAAGACCTACAAGGAGATTCTATTGTATGAATTGGAAGCGAATAAGTCGTCCTACCTGAAAAATAATGCGCTCACAATAAAGGCGAATAAACGGTATTCCCAAGGAATCAAATTAACGACTGTTGCCATTCTAATTTCCATTATCATGCTTTTGGTCAGCACCTTTATGGCCATAGAAAAAGCCCCTACCAAGGTGCAGGTCGTCATTCCGTTGAAAAAGAGTGACAACCGTACAGGGGATAGCCTGATAATGCATCGTGGAAAGGAGTCAAATCCTATTAGGCCCTAGCTAACAGGACGTTATAAGAAGGTCAGTAATAAAATCAACTCATGCCGAAAATTGAATTAATAACGGAAATAAAGGCAACACTTGAAATTTGCTTTGACCTTTCACGCAGTATAGACTTACATAAAATTTCTACGGCACAAACAAAAGAAGAAGCCATTGCAGGAAAAACAAGAGGGTTAATAAACCTAAATGAAACGGTAACCTGGCAAGCGACACATTTTGGCATCAGACAAAATTTGACTTCAAAAATTACAGCATTTGAAAGACCTAATTATTTTATAGACGAACAAATAAAAGGAATTTTCAAATCAATGATTCACGAACATAAATTTCAACAAGCTGAAGGCAAAATAATCATGAAAGATATTTTTGAATTCCATTCGCCATTGGGAGTTTTAGGGAAGGTTTTCAATAAACTTGTATTGACCAAATATTTAGAAAAATTACTCACCCACAGAAATCAACTAATTAAGGAGTTTGCCGAGACGGATAAATGGAAATTAGTTTTGATTGGTGAATAATCTTTGCCATCCATTTGTTCATTTCCTCAAGATGCACCATAAAATTGATGGTGTTTATTAGCCAAACGTTAGTCACCCTACTAGCATTTTATACAAATTCTGATATACTTGGACATCGAACTTCAATTGGACCTGTATTAGCGCTATCAATGAAGAATATATCCGTTCTTTTGAACGCTAAGCAAATAGCCATCCTTACCCTAAATGCATTGTATATCCTTATTGGCGAATTGTCTAATAATAACCCCAATTCCATAATAAATTAAAACTTGTTCCACAATTATTTTATTGTCAATATTTTATAAATACATTCGTATTTTAATCCTGTGAGGCTTTTTACTGGACTTATTTAAATTAATAATTTTAAAACGGTCTACTGTAAGGGTATTTGAAAATCGTTTAAATGCATGAACAGATGAAAGCGTTCTAATACATCTGTGCCGTAAATAGCTTGTTAATTGGCACCCTTATTATTACCAGCATATTGGTTTCAATTAACAACCACTTATTTATATGCTGCATCATTACAAGTCTCTTTTCCCAAATAAAGTTATTACCCGGAGCAAAATACTCCCCTCGATCAAAATCTCTGCTGCAATTCTTCTACTGATATTTTCAAAATCAATCACTAGTGCTCAGACGATAAGCATCTCAGGAACCATTCATGATGATGGAAACGGTTCACGCAACGGAATTATGGATGGTCCCGGAATTTCCTCCGTATTTGGACAACAACTCTATGTTTACGCTATTGACAACTCTAGCGTCATCAAGGCTAAGGATACCGTAAAATCAAATGGTACCTATTCGCTTCTGGCGAATGCTAATACCGGCTATAGCATTTCCCTCAGTTCAAGCTCTTATCAAATTAATACATCCAATCCAAATATCGGACTTCCGGGGGGGTATGCTTCGACAGGCGAAGGCACTACCGGCAGTGTTGGAGATGGTGTTCCCGATTTCAGCATCGCCATTAATTCCAATTCCAACTTATCGATGGACTTCGCTGTTGATGCACGGCCCGCCGGCTTAGCAGATACCCTGAATCCTCCCATCCACTTCGACAGTATACGACGCGTAATTTTCACCGATTCCCTGTTTCAGGGATCCGATCTTGAGGATGGAACCTATACACCAGGATTAGCCGGCCGGAGTATTGATCTCTACCAGGCCACCAATGGTGACAGCCTATTCTACAATGACACGCTGATCCTATTTTCTTCTTCCAATACGGCTACCCGGATCAACAATTTCCATGACTCCCTGCTACGATTCAAAACGGGTCCTCCCAGCAATAGTTTAACGCATCAGTTCGGCTTTTCGATCGTTGATAATGCAGGTGTTCCGGAACAGGTGCCCAACACAATACTCATCAATAGCCCACTACCGATAACGCTGCTAAGTTTTTCCGGCTCCGCTCAGGTAGAAGGAACGCATTTAAACTGGAGTACCACCTCAGAAATATCAAATACCGGTTTTGAAATCCAACGCTCTATGAATGGAATGGATTTCGAAAAAATTGGATGGCAGGCTTCAAATTCCGTATCAGGAACGACGAATGGCTTGTCTAATTATGAATATTTGGACGGCACGATTCTAAGCATGAACAACACTATCTATTATTATCGTCTCAGGCAGATTGATAGGGACGGAGCCTATACCTATAGCCCAATCATTTCGGTCAATAAATCATCAACTAAAAGCACAGATCCAGTAATTTATCCGAACCCAGCCAGCAGGCAACTGACCATTAGTAATCTGAGTGGAACTCAGATCAATATGAATCTGGTCAATAATGTCGGCACGATCGTGTATAAACATTCTGTAGAGAATGGCGCTGATTCCAGGCTGGTAATCGATCTGAGCACTATACCTGCAGGGAATTATTACCTGAATATTGTAATTGATGGAACGAGGCATATTACTCAATCGGTTCTTATTCTGAATAATTAGGCGCTGCAATCAAATTTTTTCTTAAAAGTAAAAGGCTGCACTCTCCAGGGAGGCAGCCTTTTTCGTATGAACAGCGGTTTTGTAAGTACTACTTCCCTCCGCTCCGTTTAAATTCAGGATAGGAAGAACCCTTTTACTTTTTCTGTTAACGGCCTCTCACATTATAATAATATCGTATTATTTCAAGATAGCGGAATACACATTTTTTACTTCATTAATAAAGGAATTATTTTAGATTTTCCACTTAATGTGTAATTTATAGTCACAAATATTTCCATTTTTTAAACAGTCAGGAAATTTCATTATAAATTTCTTTTATAATTTTGTTTATGCTACATTTACCCTACTCATGCTAAAATATTGAGTATTAACTGATGTTGAACTACGCAAAGCGCTGCAATATTGCGCTAGGACTCATGGCGATCGTTACCCTTACGTCCTGTGAGGATTGCAATCCCTTGCCACCAGATGTCGTCCCCGAATATGCCGGCTGGCAGATAGGGAATGTGTACTCGTCCGCCCAAAACCCTTCCACTTATACTAATGGTTTCCTGGAATCCGATTGCAACAACAACCACAAAATGTTCGTCGGCTTTTCCGGCACTAAAATCGATACCAGTATTGTAAATCACCCTGTAGTTAATTACAATACCTCGCCAATTCCTGCAAATGCTATTACAATTGATGTAACTGATGGATTGGGAACCGATTATCTTTCTATAGGCGGCGATACGGCAATCATTCAGATCGCGGGTGTCAGCGCGCCAAGATTATTCTTTAATAATATTAAATTTGTAAAGGCTGGCAGCAGCGGCCCTTCTACTGATACCATCAAGATTTATGGGTATATCAATCTCCCTTAAAGCATCATACTCCCGGATTGGCATATTGAAGGCAATTTTTTTGAATAAGTCCAGATTCCGCTTAGGTTTCTGGACTTTCATTTTCACTTACAATTGCAACTTCTGGCTGATCTTAGCGAAAAGCCCTCCCCGATCCCGATTCACTTTAAATATTGCGGTGCATTAGGGGTGTACGTGTAATGCGCCTTAATTCCAGCTTTACAAATACTTTGTTGCTCTTCATGCATTATTTGCTTTATTCATGTTTTCCATTGTTCAAATAACTGCATTTAGGCATTTCTAGATCTATAATTTTGAAACGGTAGGTTCAAAATTTAATAGCCAAACAAATTACAAATGAAATTACCACCCCTATGGATTATTTTTCAGACAATTTTTAAGATCCTGAATCATCGATGCTTCCTAAGCAAACCTTTAAACAGTATAACATGAAACTGATCAACGTACTATTTTTTTTGATGCTTACCCTAAGCGTTCAGGCACAGGATAAAACCAATTATACAAACTTCAATAGAATCCTAGAAGTAAAAGGTACCGACTATGTTATTGCGACAGCATCCCAACATGGAAAAGGCTTCAATAGCCTTGGAAAATATCTGTTGTTCATCAATACGAAAAACGGAGAACATCAGCAGGTCGAATTTCCGCAGGAGTCATACCATGATCATGTTGAGCAGATAAAAATTGACAAGCTAAATATCAATCTGATTTTAGTTTGTGCTAATACAGTTGATTCTGATGGCAAAGGGGGCGGATTCTGGGAGGTCCCTATTCAATTGATCGTTTTTTCAATCGATGGAAAACAACGTACACAAATTACAGATAACAAGTTTTTAGTGCAAGCCTGGGCCGTCAATAATGAAACCGGGCGGATCGTTATCACGGGTCATTACGACAGTAACGACAATGGTAAATACGATAAGACCGATAAGAATGAAATTATCATTTATGATTTAGCAACGATGAAGGTCGTTTCGAAAATCTAATATCCAGCAGGAGAATATAGACTACTATGGAATTAAAGTCTGCTGAAACTTGTGTGAGAAAATGTAAAATGCAAACTCCGTACTTCAAGCCACTCGCTTTTCCTTATAAATTTAAGTCTCACATATTTTCAAATGAAAATAATTAATAGCCTGGTTTTTGTACTTTGCATTTTGAGTTCATGCAATCTAATTAACAGGCACAATGTAGAAAGTACATTTAGAGAGGATATTGGGTTTGACAATGATTCCATTACGGTACTAAGTGGTGACTTTCAATCCGGGCAGTTGATTTACAATATGAATTTTAGTGAAAGAAGACAAATATTTGAACGATATAGCTTTTATGATTTAGATAGCCTGAAATGCTTAATGCGAGCAGAGAATTGCAATGTTAAAACAAGTATAAATTTAAAAAATGACTATCGCTATAACTTCAAATCAGATAAGGCGATGTATTCATTTCATATAATTGGAATATCGCCGGATTCCTGTTCCTTGGTTTATTTTATATTTTATGGTGATTGAACTCCATCGAGGCAAGGATAAAGCTTAAACGACTTTATCCTTCATTATACAATTAACATAACACTAGGTTATTTTTCAATGATATCAAATTTGTAAAGATGGGCAGCACCGACCCTTCTACCGATACCATCAGAATATTTGCGTATATTAATCTGCCTTAATGAACCATTCTCTTTGATTGCCAGATTGAAGGCAATTCTGTTGAAGGCCAGATTCCCCTAAGGTTTCTGGATCCACAAACAGAATAACCTATTGGCTTTCCAATATTAATAGCCGTATTTACGCAATAAAAACTACTACGATGCCAGATATTAGGTAATGCTTCGATTTGCAGCAACAAACAGAACTAAATAACGATTCCATACCGGATCATTATTTCAGAGGTTTATTTTATAAGAACTAAGGCATGGAATGAATGTTCAAGCTCTGTATTAAAAATTTCATCGCGTAAAGTAAAACGATGTTGTTCCTTCAACAGGGTGACCATCTATTGTATAGCTCGCGAGCGGGCAGGAAAATATATCATTTACGTGATCAGATGAGGGACGTTCAATATGTATCAAGTCCTCATATTGAATATTACTAACGCGCCACTCCTTACCTATTGGAGCAGCCTTGACTATCCAGTCATTTTGGCCACTAAGACCGGAAGCGTAAATCGTATCATGGAAATTGTATGCCGGAAAAGAATCAGTATAACTGTATTGATTATATATCAAATTGCTAGTATATGTATCAATGAGATTGTTGAACAGACCATTATTACTATATTTTACTAAAGTCAGAGTCCGAATATCGTTCGAATCAAAACCGATAAAAATATTCATAGCATACGATTGTGAGGGTGTGCAATGTACATGTGCCATCTTACCGCAGGAAGCGAATTGCAGGGACCAACCAAACATCAATACTGTGATAAATAGATTTCTCTTCATGGCCGTAAGCAAAATGTAATAAACAAATTTAGCTCGATGAATTCAATAGTTCAGATATCAGTTAAGGCATAAAAATAGTTATTCAAATTAACTATATTATTTTACTAGCGCCAACACCCGTTTCTTGCTTTTTCATTCCTGATATCCTCCCTTACCATAAATTGATCGGATGAGTTAAAGGCAGGTAAGGAAGCAATAAAAATAAGATATTTTTTTAAACGACTGGGGTAATTTGCCAATCAGGTTTATACTTTTTAGTCTGATTAAGAAATTACAGAGATAAAAAAACAAAGCATTTTATTATAAGATGAAAAATCGCTATGAACGATTACAATCAAATAAAAGCCATGGTTCTTTAATCCTCAATCCATTCCATTGGTTTCCTTACAACCTCTTTATCCTTTATACTGTTCCGCTCTTTTCGTTCAATCAGATAACAGATAATAAGCCCCAGTCCGCCCCACATAGCTATCAATGAAAAGTATAATTGTTCTGTATGTGGCATGATCGCTCCACCAGAGGCTATCGCATTATGCTGAATGTTAAATGAGATGATGTAAGCCAGCAAAAATCCCAATCCTGATCCCAGTAGTAACAATCCAAACTTCAATGCCCCAAATAGCCGGGGCCCGTCATAGTTCATCCTCGGAAGAGCAAACGAACCTAGATTCTTCCTAAAAGACAAAGTTTGGGTCAACACCAGCTCTCATGTAACTAACACAGATTCCTCCTGAATGCCTGTCCCGCCGAATGGCTTGGCTTGTCCCGCCGAATGGCTTGGCTTGTCCCGCCGAATGGCGGGAACAAAGTTTCTCTAAAGTACCAACATGGTACATCCACTACTTCCTTAGGGGGTAATAGTTAAAGCCATAAGAATTCCGCTTTTCCCTCAGGGGCTGAATAGTTACATTCCTGCAGTTATTCCCCACAATCACCAGTTGCTGTACAGATATCGCTTTCTGGGGCCCATTGCTGATGATATCTTTCCTAACGACAATGTCATCTTCACCCCGACAGGAGCATAAATACTGGTTGTCTTTCCGATAAAATTATTATCGGGACGCGTTTTACAATCGCAGGTATCAGAACCGTCGGCTCGTAATCGTACAATATCCTCCTGCCAGGTTGAATGATTGCGAAGGCCAATACCGGTATAAAATTCCAGCATGATACTTGGCGACAATGCAACGTCTACCCCAATCAGAATGCCCACTCCGGCCGTTTCCTTGGAGACACTGGCATGCCCATAACTAAACATGTTGCCATTTTGTACGTAGCCACCACTATCGATGCTTAATTGGGTAAAGCGGTAAAATCCTTCAGCGCCGGTAAAGATTCGGGAGCGGTTATTATTCTGGAAGTAATACCGCAAATCCATGCTGTATCGATGGTCATTTAAAACCTGAACATAATCCATATCTCCCTCCTGCTTTGAATTAAATGGAAGTACATTTAGTGGCACATAATAGGTAAAACCCAGGCTCCATCGGGGATTGAAATAATACCCCAGGCCTATCGGGATCATACACCCTTGAGGATCTACTAAGCGGGCAAAATTGCTTTCCAGGTAAAGTTGATTTCCAATATGATCCCAGGTGCCATTGTAAACCCTGGGCTGATGGTAATTATTACCTGTGTTACCTGATCTGATATAGCCCGCGTGGTGTGAATGCCCGCCATGGCCGGAATGATGACCATGAGAACCGTGACATCCATGACCCGATGCAAGTAACCGGGTAGAAATTCCTATCATGCATAGAATTGTAAGTGGGATGGCTCTGAACAAGGCTTGCGTTTTTATGGGTTGCAGCGGATGCCGGAAGGGTTTATGCCTTACTTGACAAGAATAAATTCATTCGGATTAACTGGCATGATTGCTTTAGGATTTTTTTGGCAAAAAATAACCGTCTCAACGTTCCCTGAAGCGATTCGCAAAAACTATGGTGTATTCTGGTATTAATCAGAACCACAATTGGATCCCATCAGCAACCGCATTTGTTACGATACATTTCGCTCTAAAAACAAGGGGACAGATATAGCTTTCGAGGAGAATGGATGTCGAAATTCAATAACATTTCAACCCAAACTGAACAGGTTCGGGGTCGGATTCAGATGTATAATATTTTATTTCACATGATTATTGATCAATGTTGTATATGTTAAAATCACTGTTTCCTGTAATATCAAGAGGGTCATGTTTAATGCATAATCATTCATTTCATGTGATTATTGATCAACTTGATATATGTTAATAGTACCGTTTCCTGTAATATCGTAAAAAACGCCTTAAATGCATGATGATATTGTTTTACATGATTATTAATCAACTTTGTACACATTAAAATCCACTGTTTCCAAAAATTTTTTGGAAACAGCGTATTTTAATGTGTAATGGTTTGTATCAATACGGTTCCATCATTTTTTATTTCCTTTATTGATCAAGTGCTAATTATTGATTGTAAACATATTATAGCGTTTTAAGATGCTTTTTATAAATTCGCCGACATTAATCCCACGAAATTCATATAGACAGTTACATATTAGAAACTGGTGTTTCCAAAAAAAAATAAAAAAAGTGTGTTTCAAAAACCATAGAAAAACACTTAACACGCATTAAGAAAAGGAATACTTCCAATTAGTCGACGGATAGATCCTAAAAAAATGTTTGCGCTGAAAATTCCTGCACAATTGGTTTTAATACAGGCGATTTCTGATACCGGCTACATACCTGTATAAAATCAGCCTGAATCCCCATAGCAGCACCTACACAATTTGCCGGAAAGGCTTATGCCGATGTCAATATCAAGAGTGATGTAAAAGTCATCACCCTGATGTCGAATACTTTTCCTGTTGTTGAAGGCACTGGTTCTGCTATTGTGGAGAACCTGGAGGTTCCATTTGAGGATAAAGATTTCAGTATTCAGGTTACCGCTACCAATAAGATAACCGGCACGGTACCTTGAGTGAAGCAGAGCTGGTAGTATGTGGTGGCCGGGGAATGAAGGGTCATGAGAATTGGGGGGTACTGGAAGATCTCGCTGCTTCACTCGGTGCGAGTCTTGCATGCTCCGTCCTGTTACAGACAGTCACTGGCGCCCTCATCATGAGCCTGTGGGTCAAACGGGCAGCACGATTCGTCCGATTCTGTTTATCGCTGTGGGCATTTCAGGAGCGATTCAGCATCTGGCAGGAGAGAATGGCTCCAAGACTATCGTGGTGATCAACAAGGACCCCGAAGCGCCATTCTTCAAGGCTGCGGATTACGGTGTGATTGGCGATGCAATGACTATTGTTCCAAAACTAAATGAAGCAGTAAAACGTTTTAAGGCCAATAATGAACCGGAAAAGTTTTTGGATGGAGAGCCGGCGAATTATCCGCCAGCTTTTGTATTATTATGTACTAAATAAACAGCCGCTTAAAATGAAGCACCCATTTATTAATCCACTCCGGTTAATACTCCTCACATGGATCTGCATCACCTGTTTTCAAACTGAAGGAACGGCCCAGAGCTGGATTAACCCATACATGCGGACAGACCCATATTCCAGAAGGGCCGAGCGATGGGATAAACTACATAAGGTTCCTTTCAATTATTCATTGGCTTATAACAGGGCTCTCGAAGCCGGTAGGAGTGTCGTTTCAATTTTACGTAGTGAGGTGGCAGTTGGGATACTGTTTACTGATGGCACGATGAATTACCGGCATATACGGTTGGAAAATGGGTCCATCGACCAGGGTACTCCACAGGATACCTCATTTAAATTAGCTATTAAACCAAAATCCAGTTATCAGTTTACTTCTACTACAAGTCGCAGTATCGGAAAATCCGGAAACAATTCCGGACTTCTTTTTAGCTATGGAATTGCAATTCAGATTATTGATTGGACTCAGCCTGATTTTAAATTGTACGGAGCGTCATACGGATATAATATCTCGAGTTACATGGTTGGTATGCCATTTTCGATCGACTTTAAAGTGGGTTCCGAAGCCCTCCTGGACAGGTCAAAAGGAAGCTGCTTCAGCATCGGTGCCGGATTGCAGGCCATGCTAAACTTTACCTCCATATCCAATCAGCAGGCTCAGAATAATTTGAGTGCGCTGCCAATGTTTAAAATGGAGTTTGGAATTCCTACAAAGATTGCGGCTTTTAAAGTCCGTGGAACGGCATATCCGGGAACATTCAAATGCCTGGATCTGGTAATGATTCCCGAACCCTCACATTATCAAACTTATTCCAACATCAATATAAAGGGTAATAGCCTGTACGTTATTTCACTCGTCATTATGCCGATGGCCGGTAAGTGGGGAAAAACAGCCTGGTATAATTAGTCGTCCCTCAAAAAGTCGGTTTTTGCCTTAAGAGCAATAGATAGCTGTAAACATGGATGAGTAGCTCATAAATGAGTTGACAACGTCGAGGTGCCTCTCTGCGCCAGAGGGTCATCGCTCGTTTGAAGTTCATCGCGGCAGCAGATAAAATCAGGTTCATCATATCACCCAATATTCCTTTCAGGTAATTCCGACAAAGCCGGTATTCAGATTTCAAATGACCGATCACCCGTTCTATAACTGCCCTATAAAGCCAAATGCCAAAAAATTATTGGAGAGGTAATCCAATTATAGAGGTTATGATTCATCTTAAAGCATGGGTTGTGAGGTTTACACAATTTCTGGTTTTCCGCACTATTTCCGCATCAATTCCGCACAATTTTTAGCCATGATAAGGCCAAAAGCTAATTGATATTATAATGGATAAATTATGAATTAGCTTTTGTGTTAGAATTATTTTTTATAGCATATTAAGCGGCAAGGATAGATAAGTATTTCATTTGTTATTTTTATTAATTGTATACAGTTATATTTTGAACTATTTCTTTGTTTATACCGATTAATTCTAAATAATATTGTCCATTACATAAATCAGGCAAATTAATAGTGCAAACACTTTGGCCGCGAAGACTTCCACGCAATACCAATTGCATAGATGAATTAAATAACATGTAATTGGTATAATTAATTAAATTATCACCAGAAACATTTATAAACTTAGTCGCAGGGCAAGGTGAAATTACTAATGGAGATACTTTCGAGCCCCTAATGAATACACCTTCTAAGTTCAACTTTGCAAGGAAGCCATTTCCTA
>Ga0265327_10003810_pt1 | contig 13942 bp, 5 predicted proteins | sample 41621metaG_FD_202089 | JGI IMG/M metagenome (GOLD analysis project Ga0265327, IMG submission 202089) | Rhizosphere microbial communities from Carex aquatilis grown in University of Washington, Seatle, WA, United States - 4-16-21 metaG | ecosystem: Host-associated > Plants > Roots > Rhizosphere >... | reverse complement strand
TGCGCCGCCAGCTTTTCGAGTCGAGCCAGCTTGGCCACCTTGGCATTGGTGCCCACCAAATTTTCACACACCACCAACCGCGCAGCACAACCGGGATTTTCGGCAAGCAAACGGCGCACCAGTTCGCAGACGGGATCGTTGGCATCTGCCACGCCAAATAAAATTTCGACCTGGCCCGTGTAGTTCTGCCGGCACCAGGATTGCAGCGAGGTCGCGGTGCTGTCGTCACATCCCTTCAGCGGTTTCAGAATGGAAACTGCCGGCGCAAAGCCGGTCACCGCGTTTTTTTGATGCAGCGGAAACTTCCGTGCCGCGAGCCATTGCCAGAATAAAATCAGGCAACTCAGCACGGCCAGCGCCGCCAGCGTCAGGTTCAAAAAATGCACCGTCAGAGGAAACTAAAATTTGGGCCGCTTAACCAGCGTCTTTTAATAGTTTCCTATTTAAAACTTGGCCGGACAAATGACCCAACCAGGCCCACGGACATTTTTGGCAGGTATCCCTCGAAAGAGGGATGAATAGATTTGCGTAAAACACTAGAGTGGTTTCATCAACCCGTATGAATAGCTGGAACCTGACAGCTCTGCGTAAGACGTATTGCCGGCACACAACTTGACGACGCGCTATTCAGAAAAAACCCATCAACCTACACCCCATCACCATGAAAATGAAACAAGCCACGCAAATGTTTGTTCGTCACGCCCGCCCCCAGGTTGCGGGCCTTGTCAGTTGCCTGTTATTTTTGGGCACCCTGGCGCAGGCCCAAACACCCGCCATTCAACTTGGCTTTCAAGATGCACCGGGAACCACCACTGCCAGCACCGGCAGCGCCACCCCCACGCTCACCATGTATAATGCCAGTGGCGTGGCCACTGATTTGCACGGTGCCGTTGGCACCGGCGTCAATGGCGGGGTCAATGGCCGCCGCTGTTTGAATTTCACCTCTGCGCCCAACTACGGCGGCGCTAACGGTCCCAATTGCTACGTCACCAGTTCATCCGCCTTGGGCTTGGGGAACATCTCATCCTTTACGGTTACTGAATGGATGAAGGAAGATCAATATCAACCGGCGTTAAACGGCTTGCTGGGCCGCATGTTCCTGCTGGGCGCGGGCACGGCTGCCACGGACATTAACGCCGCCAACACCATTGGCATGAAATGGCAGCAGCCAAATCAATGGAACGTCAGCATCGGCACCGGCAACCCCACTGCTACCGCCATATTCAGCTCCAACATACCCACCAATAAATGGATTTTCATGGCCATCGTGTACGATGCCACCAACGTCTATATATATGAAGGCAGCGACAGTGCACCGGCCACCCTCATCAGCACCACCTCTGCGCCGGGGTTGGTAGAAAACATGGGCTCCAGCGCCGGCCTTTACATTGGCAACCGCAACACTGGCCAGCGCGCCTTTGCCGGTTGGATTGATGACTTCCGGTTTTATGCCAATTATGCCGGCTCGCAAAGTTTCGTGGAAAACATTCGCACCACCATTGCGCCGAAAATACCCACCATCAAAAATATTTACCCCGACGGCACGGCCCTCATGCAGGCCACCAACACGCTCACTTTCACCGCCAATTCGTCCAGCGGCTTCAACCTGACCAACATTGATCTCGTTGTGAATGGTCTGGATGTCACCGCCAGTTGCACCTATGTGACCAATGGCACCGGCTCGACCAATGTGACTGTTTACTATGCCAACTTGCCGCAACAGAGCATTAACACCGTGGTCATGACCACCATCGACAGCCTCGGCTTAAGTGGAAACTCGACGGTGACGTTTGACACCTTTGCCGCCACCAATTTCATCGTCAAGGCCGAGGAATTCGATTTCAACAACGGCCAATACATTGATAATCCGGATTACACCAATACACCTGACCCCAACAGCTATTATGGATTGAGCAGTGTGGAAGGCGTCGACACCCATAAAGGCCAGACCACAGGGGACAACCAGGCCACGGATTACCGCTACGACGACGGCTCGGGCCTGTGGACACAAACGCCGCTGGCCACCGGCGAACTTCCCTCGCCCACGCGCTTTGGCGGCACCACGGTGTCAAATCACATGGTTGGCAACTGGTCGAGCGCTGAATGGCAGAATTACACGAAGACCTTCCCGCCCGGTAATTACAATGTATACGCCCGGCTTTCCACCAGCAGCGGTTCCACGGTCACGTTTGACCAGGTCACAGCCGGACAAGGTTCGCTGAATCAAACGTTATCGCGGCTCGGTTCGTTCACCTTCACCGGCAACGGCAGTTTTCAGTGGGTGCCATTACGTCAATTTGGTTCCCTGGCCGTCGTCAATATCGGCGGAAATTTGGGTGGGGTTGGCACGGTCAGGGCAACCACTGGCGGCGGCGCGAATGCCGACTTCTACATGCTCGTACCAGCCAACACCAACTTGCCGGCCATCTCCGGCGTTTATCCGGACGGCCAGTTCCTGTTTGAAGCCACCAACACCTTGGCTTTTGTGGCGTCCTCAGCCGTCACCAATATAGCCACCAGTAACATCGTGGTGACGCTGAACGGCACCAATGTCTCGGCCGGTCTCAGCTTCAGCGGCGGCCCATCATCTTGGAGCGTAGGCTACAGCGGCTTGCAGTATAATCAGACCTACACCGTAGGTATTCAGGTAACGGATAACGCCGGGGCAACTGCCAACGCCACGCTCACCATCGATACTTGGAACCCAGTCATGCAAATCGAAGCGGAAGACTTTGACTTCGACCCCGCCCTCAGCCCCATTTCCAACGGCACTGGCAAGCGCTTCATTGATAATCCCGTGCCGACTCCGCCCGGCATACCGGCGGCCAATAGCTATGAAGGCCAGATCGCCGACATCTTCATTGATGAGCAAGGCAACAATCTGCAAAACGGGTTAAACCCCATCCAAAATAATATTGCCGGTGCGACCCTGTCCAATTATCGCACGAACGATCCGTGCGCCACCGCTCCAGCCACCGATGCCTCGCGCCGTCAGTTCGTCTCCGCCAATGCCCGGGATTACAACATTGGTTTCCTGGGACCGGGTCACTGGGAACAATACACCCGCACGTGGCCAACTGGTACGTACAACCTCTACGCCCGCGTGGCTTCCGGGGCCAACATCGGCACGCTTTATTCATCGTTTTCGCAGGTCGTCGCCGGTTGGGGCACGACCAATCAGATAACCAAACATGTCGGCACTTATTCATTGCCCTCCAGCGGCGGTTATTCGTCATACCTCTACGCCCCGTTGATGGACCGCTTTGGCAATTACGCCAATCTTACCCTGAGCGGCACCAATACCTTCCGCGATACTCACTTGGTGTTTAACCAGACCGAAACCGCCAACGCGGCCGCCTACGGTTTGAATGTCAACTTCTACATGCTCGTCAATGCCCGCACGGACCAACCGCGCATTGACGGCGTTTATCCCGATGGCACAACTCAAATGCAGCAGACCAACGTGTTTGCCTTTGTGACCAGCAATCCGACTTACGGCATTGCCACCAACAACATTCAAGTAACCTTGAATGGCGTGAACGTCTCGTCTGGCCTCGTGTTCAGCGGATCGTCATCCAGTTGGACTGTCAGTTATCCCGGCCTGCGGATAAACACCAACTACACCGCAGTCATCACCGTAACTGATAACAACAACCAGGTGCATACCACCACGGTGACTTTCGATACCTTTAGCGCCAACAACTTCATGTGGGAAGCGGAAGACTTCGATTTTGACCCGGCCAACAGCCCGGCACCTAATGGCAACAGTCTGCGCTTCATTGATAATCCCCTGCCCACCTCGGCCCCGGCCACCAACAGTTACTATGGACAGACCGGCGACTCGGACATTGATTACTCGTCGCAATTCCTGAACGTGTTGCCGCTACCCACGGTTTACCGTTCGTCAGCCATGAACATCAACAACATCATTCCGATTGAAACGACTGGCGACGCGATGCGCCCCAAATATCAGGCCGCCCAACTGGCAGAGCTTAATCCGTACGTGCAGGACTATGACATCTTTAACCTGACTAATAACGCCTGGATTAACTACACACGGACATTCCCCACCGGTAATTTCTACGTGTACGCCCGTTTATCCGCCGGCAACACCAACCCCATCAGCCTGCAATTCGCACAAGTCACCAGCGGCGCAGGCACCACTCCCCAAACCACCAACGTGCTCGGTTATTTCCGCGCCACCGGCAATAGCTACGGCACCTGGCAATATGCGCCACTGGTTAACACCAATACTGGCACTACGGTGGTGGTGCCCCTCAGCGGCGTGGAGACACTCCAGATATCTGGCGACGGCTATGAACATGTGAACTATTTCATGCTAGTCGCGGTTCCTCCGAATGCCGTAACCATTACTCCGTCGATGAGCGGAACCAACCTCATGCTCAGTTTCCCAACTCAGACGGGATACAACTACTCGATGTATTATAAAAACAACCTGACTGACCCTAACTGGACTCAATTGGGCAGCCAGGTGCCCGGCAATGGCAGCACTAATTCTGTGTCTGATCCGCTAGGGCAAAATCACCGGTTCTACCGGCTGTCCATTCAATGAATAAAATCCATTAAAACATCATGGCCGCCGCTTCCATCTTGAGGCGGCGGCTGTTGAGCAACCCTTTAGCCGTTATGATAAAATCAGTAATCGATAAATGCCCCGAAAAGAAAACTCGCGGTTTCACCTTGATTGAGTTGTTGGTGGTCATCGCCATCATCGCCATTTTAGCCGCCATGCTGTTACCTGCCTTGGCCAGCGCCAAGGAACGCGCCAAGCGCACGCAGTGTTTAAATAACTTAAGACAGGTGGCCATCGGCGTGACCGTGTATGCCGGGGATAATGACGATCACGTGGTGCAAGTACGTCAGCAGCCTTACAACAACAGCGTCGCCTTTGTGCAAGTCTGCTTGAACGTCAGTGATGCCAATGGCTTAAAATCCATTGGCTTGATGGTTCAATCCAACGGCCCGTCCATCTGGAGTTGCCCCACCCGTCCCACGCTTCCCAATTACAGCACCACTTACAGCCAATGGAACATTGGCTACCAGTACTTCGGTGGCATTGTCACCTGGGTAAACCCCATCTATCCGAGTGGCACGCCCAGCCGCAGCCCCGTCAAGTTGGGCCGGGCCAATTCCTGGTGGTGTCTCGCTGCGGATGGTGTTATTAGAGGTGGCAACGGCTGGGGCCAACCCATGCAGAACGATGCCAATAATGCAGCGTGTTATGTAGACCTTCCCCCGCACCGCAAGGGCAACTCCTTGGCACCGGCGGGCGGCAACCAGGTCTTTTGCGATGGCTCGGCGCAATGGATCGAGCTAAACCAGATGCGGCTATTAACGACCTGGGATACTGGCGGTGACCGTCAGTGTTATTTCTATCAAGACAGCCGGGATTTTGATCCGGTGCTGGTCCAGCGGTTAAACACCGCCCAGATGATGCCTTGACCGCGACTGACAATTAGCCGCGCCATCGTCATGGAAATCCGTTCATCCCTGTTGTATAATATCAACCGGGAACCGTGTGACCTCACCATCCCAATATGACACCCAGCTATTTAGCGCCGCGAACAATTCCCTTGCCGGCTTGGCGCATTCTCCTGCTCTGCCTCGCAACGGGAATATTTTTTTGCGGCCAGATAACTGCCCGCGCTGACTGGCAACTGATTTGGAGCGACGAGTTTAACAGCAATACGCTGACTTCCACCAACTGGACCTTTGACATCGGCAACGGCACCGGCGGCTGGGGCAATAACGAACAGGAATATTACACCAGCCGTCCGCAAAATGTTTATGTCACCAACGGACTCCTCCACATCGTGGCCCAGCAGGAATCCTACAACGGCTTCAATTACACTTCCGCCAAACTGAAATCCGTTGGGCTTTTCAGTTGCAAATACGGGCGCTTTGAATTCTATGCCAAGCTGCCGCAGGGCCAGGGCTATTGGCCGGCCCTCTGGATGATGCCCGAAGATTCGGTCTATGGCGGCTGGGCCGCCTCCGGTGAAATTGACGTAATGGAAAACAAGGGCAACAACCCCACCAACGTGCTCGGCACCATCCATTATGGCGGCATGTATCCCAATAACACCCACTCCTCCGGGCCGTCCTTCAACTTTCCCTCCGGAGATTCCGTCACCAACTTCCACTTGTACGCACTCGAATGGACCACGAATTCAATCTCCTGGTACGTGGATAGCCAGCTCTACGAAACGCAAACCAACTGGTGGAGTTCCAGCAACCCCACCAACACCAGCATCCGCAACCCCTATCCCGCCCCGTTCGACCAGCCCTTTTATATCATCATGAATTTGGCCGTGGGGGGCAATTTCGGTGGCAACGCCGATGGCACCACCGTGTTTCCCGGTGAGATGCAGGTGGATTACGTGCGCGTTTACAGCGGGTTTCCCAATCCACCACCAACGCCGCCTTTACCCGTGCTCAAACTCCGCGTTCCACTCACCGATGCTCCCGGCACTACCACGATGTCCCCTGACACCAATGGCGCTGCCATGACTGTGAACATGCAGAGCAGCTCGGGCGTGGCCACCGATTATCATGGCGCAATCAACTCCGGCGTGGGCGGCACCAATACCGCCAGTCGCGCCATGGATTTTTCCTCCATCGGGACAAGTCAGCCCGGCAGTCCCGGCCCCATTGCCTTGGCCACCAATACCAGCGTCGGGTTTGGGGTCGTAAGCAATTTCACGGTTTCTTTTTGGTTCAAGCAACATGCGATGATGGCCAATGGCGCGAACGTCGGACCACGATTGTTCCTCCTGGGCAATGGCGTGCCTGCCGACACCGGCACCAACAATAGCATTGGCCTCAAATTTCAAACCGCCACCCAGCTTTATTTACAAATTGGCGGAACCACGGTGTCCGTCACCTCTGCCAGTAATTTTCCGACGAACCAATGGCTGTTCTTCGCCGCCACCTACGACGGTGCCAACCTCACCGTCTATCAAGGCACCGAAACCAACTCGGTCTCCGCCGTGGCCACCAGCACGGTGGCCACCACGGTCGACTTTGGCACCAATGATTCGTTGTTCCTCGGCAATCGTCTGGATCAACAACGCGCTTTCAATGGCTGGATGCAGGATTTTCGTTTTTATACCGGCGTGGCCGACACCAATTATCTCGAAGGCATCCGCACCCAGCCTTTGACTCCACCCAACCCGCCTGCGCCAGCTGGCGCTTACAGCCCGTCTCCCGGCGAACGCCAAGACCTCATCTTGGATTCCAGTTGGCGCTTCATTCGTCAGGATGTCACCGGCGCACAAAACACCAGTTTCGATGACTCTTCATGGACCAACCTGAACCTGCCTCACACTTGGAATAACCTCGATGGTCAGGACGGTGGAAATAATTACTATCGCGGCATCGGCTGGTATCGCGTACACGTGACCCCCGACCCCAGCCTGACCAATCGCGAAATATTCCTGAAATTTGACGGCGCATTTTCCGTGGCCGATGTCTGGGTCAACGGCAACTATCTGGGCGAACACCAAGGAGGGTTCGCCGCCTTCAGCTATGATGCCACGCCCTATCTCGTGCCGGGCTCGGACAATGTCATCGCCGTCAAGGTCAACAATTCATTCAACACCAGCATACCTCCGCTTAACGCGGATTTTACTTTTTTTGGGGGACTCTACCGTGACGTGCATTTGCTGGTAACCGACCCCGTGCAAATTTCGCCGCTCGACTACGGCTCACCTGGAATCTATCTCAAGACCACCGCCGTCAGCTCCGGTTCCGCCAACCTGCAAGTCACCGCGATGATTTCCAATGCCACCGCCTCCGCGCAGTCGGCCCTGGTACGCACCATCATTACCGACGCTTCCACCAACATTGTAACCATCCTCACCAACCTCGTTTCGCTGCCCGCCCAATCCATCAGCAGCGTGGTGACCAACACTACCATCATCAGCCCTCACCTGTGGAACGGGCTGAGCGATCCCTATCTTTATCAGGCTTACACGGAAGTATGGCGCAATACCAACTTGGTGGACGCCGAGGAGCAACCGCTGGGTTTTCGTTCCTTTTATGTAGACCCCACGAACGGTTTTTTTTTGAATGGCACCCACTACGACTTGCATGGCGTGAATATGCACCAAGACTGGCTGAATTGCGGCTGGGGATTGACCAATGCCCAACGCGATATGAATTTCGCGTTGATTAAGGAAATCGGCGCCACATTCCTACGGCTGTCGCATTACGAGCATAACGACTACACCTATCAACTCGCCGACCAAAATGGCCTCTGCGTCTGGAGCGAAGTGCCGTTGATTGATTACATCACCGAATCACCGGCGTTCTATACCAACTCGCTCCAGCAATTGCGGGAAATGATCCGGCAACGGTACAACCATCCATCCGTTGTTTGTTGGAGTGTGTACAATGAAATCACTTTGAGCAGCGGCCCCGTGACCACTAATTTGATTAATTTGGAGACGCAACTTGAAGCGCAGGAAGATTCCACCCGTCCGTCCACTGCCGCCGCCAACACCAGCGACAGCGATCCCTCCACGCTTTACACGCAGCTCATCGCATTTAACAAATACTTCGGCTGGTATTCTTCCCCTTTGAATGGCATCGGTAGTTGGGCTGATAATATCCACGCCAATTATCCCAACCGTTGTGTGGGCGTGAGCGAATATGGCGCGGGCGCGAGCATCTATCAACACAGCGAAAACCCCACCCTGCCCGCCAATACCGCCACTTCCTTTCATCCGGAGGAATGGCAAAACATCGTCATTGAAACGAACTGGCAAATGATGGCCGCCCGCCCGTTTCTCTGGTGCAAGCTCGTCTGGACCTCCATCGATTTTGCCTCGGACGGACGTAACGAAGGTGATACTCCCGGACGCAACGACAAAGGCATGGTCACCTACGACCGCCTAAATCGAAAAGACGCGTTTTATTTTTTTAAGGCCAACTGGACTACCAATCCGATGGTTTACATCACGGGTCACACGTTCACAAACCGGTTTACCAATGTCATCACCGCCAAGGTTTATGCCAATTGCGATTCAGTCCAATTGTTCCTGAACGGCATTTCACAAGGCACCACCACCAGCGCCAACCGCATCTACACGTGGCCGCTCACGCTGCTGCCAGGCACAAATTTGGTGAACGTCATTGGCACCAAGGGCAGCAGCAATGTCACCGACTCCCTGATTTGGATTGCCCCCATCGCGCCGCCCGTGGTGTCTATTCTCAGCCCGGTTGGCGGCATCGCCTATCTCAACAGTACGAATGACGCATTACAACTGACCGCCACGGCTTCGAACCCCATTCCTGCCAATGCCATGAGCATGGCTTGGTCGCCCACCAGCGGGCCGGGTAACGTCACTTTCGCCAACAGCAACGCCTTGGCCACCACCGCCAGTTTCAGCACCAATGGCATCTACAGCCTCAACTTTACCGCCAATAACGGCGCTATTACCACCGCCACCGTTACCGTGGTTGTTGGCATTTCCAGCGCCGTCACCAATGGTCTGTTGGCTTGGTGGAAAATGAATGATGGTAGTGGCAGCACTGCTGCGGATTCCTCGGGCAACAATCGCCCCGCCACGCTCAGCAACGCGGTGTTCACCAATTATTCCAGCGGGTTCCCCTCCAACGCCCTGCATTTGAATGGCACCACCAGTTACGCCACTTTTTCTTCGCCCGGCGTCACCCAATTGACTTTGGTTGCCTGGACCCGCGCCACCGGCCACGGCAACAGCACTTACCCGCGCATTGTCGATACGCCCGGCTATCGCCTCTTTGACCGCTTTGATTCCCAGGGCAGCAACGGCTTTGATTTTGCCACCTACTCCACCGGCAACGGTGACTGGTTTTCCGGTGCCAACACCATCAACACCAACGCGTGGTATCACCTGGCCGCCAGTTACGATCTGGCTAATTTCTCCAGCACCCCGGCGGAATATATAAACGGCAATCTCGTGTCCACCACGTCCGTCATTACTACGCCTTCCGGCACACAACCCGCCAGCACCGGCACGGGCTTTTTGGGAAATGTAGCCGCACTCAACCGCGCCTGGAGCGGCGATTTAAGCGATGTCCGCATCTACAACCGCATCCTGAGCGGCCCCGAAGTCCAAATTCTCGCCAACTCGCAAATCAACCTGCCAGCGCCGTCCGTTTTCGCCGGTACCAATCAAACCGTCATTTGGCCAAGCCCGCTTTCCATCGCTGGCTCAGTTACGAACAACGGTAATCCACCCGCAAACATCATCACCACGTGGAGCACCGTCAGCGGACCGGGCAGTGTCAGTTTCGTCAACTCCAACGCCATTGCCACCACGGCAAGTTTTTCAACACGCGGCACCTATCAGTTGCAACTCACCGCCGGCAACGGTCAGGCCGCCACCACCAGTTCGCTCACCGTGACCGTGCTTACACCAGCCATCTCCGTGGCACCGTCGCTGGGTTATGTTCAACTGGCGTGGCCAGTCTCCAGCAGCAGTAATTGGTTGCTGCAATACCAGTCCAATCCGCCGGCCATTGGCTTGAGCACCAATTGGATTTACGTGCCCGGCCCCCAGTCAAATCCCTTTGCCGCGCCGCTGTATCCCGGCAACGGGTCGATTTTCTACCGCCTGGTTCTCACCAACCAATGAACCCGCCAAGAAAATTCTGGACTTCGCCAGGACCATGCTCTGTATTGGTAAACATCGTCACCCGTCCCAGAGTTTTCGTTTTCCGGCTGCTGCGCACCGGCAATCAGGCTGCGCAACTCGCGCGATATTTGTTATTTCTCGGCCTGCTCATCAGCAGCCGAAATGCCTTCTCCCAGACCAACACCGTCGTTTTGACCAATGCCGTGGACGTGATTACGCTGCCAGAAGACCAGGCTGCCAGTTCGCTGAAAGTATTGATTACCGGCGTCGTTACCGCCGCTGACCCAGTTCTCAAAGGACGTTTTTTTCTCCAGGACGCCACCAGCGGTGTCTTTGTGGACAACGTCAACGGTCGCCGCCCCGAGCCGGGCGAAGTCGTGGAGGTCGCGGGCATCACTTATGCCGGGGCGTTTGCGCCCACCGTCACCGCCCCCACCGTGCGAACCGTGGGCCAGGCCGCTTTGCCACCCGCAAAATCCGTCTCCATCGATCAACTCATGTCCGGCGCGGAAGACAGCCAGCGCATTGAAATCTCCGGCATCGTCCGCAACGCGCGCAAGGATGATTCGCGCCTCACCTTGGACATGGTCGCCGGCGGCTACCATTTCCGCGCTTACCTGCCGGGCGCACAAAAATTTGATCCCGATAAACTCATTGGCGCGCGCGTACGCGTCCGGGGCACCGCCGCCGAGGCCCATAACCGCTCGCTGCGCCAGTTCATCGCGCCGGAAGTTTACATCCCCGACGACTCCGACCTCGTCATCGAAAAAAGCGAAGCCATCAACCCCTTTGAACGCCCCATCATACCGCTGAACCAGCTCGCCCAATTCCGCCGCGACAATTCACTGGCCCAGCGCGTACACATTCGCGGCGCGGTGACCTTCCAGAAAATCGGCGAGAGCGTCTTCTTGCAAGAAGGTTCCTTCGGCTTGCAGATCCAGAGCAACGAACGTGTTGGCCTGCCGCCGGGCGGCATCGTGGATGCCGTGGGCTTTTTGAGCTTTGAAGGTTATCTCCCCGTGTTGCAGGACGCCGTGTTTCGCGTGTCTGATGCACCCGCGGTTTCGGTCACACCACTGCCCGCCACCATCGACCAATTGCAAAGCGGCCTTTACCATGCCGATTACATTTCCCTCTCCGGCCAGCTCACGCAATTGACCGTCAACGAACAGCGCAATCCCGCCCAGCAGAAAACCGTCATGGTCCTGCAAACCAGCAATTTCACGTTCACCGCCACCGCCGACAATGTGCCAGACCAAACCGCCCTCGCCGCCATTCCCATTGGCAGCCTCATCAACGTGAGCGGCATCGGCCTCTCGCAAATCGATAGCGACGGCAAACTGCAATCATTCCAAATCCTCATCGGCAACACCAAGGACGTCACCATCATCAAAAAACCTAGCTGGCTCACGCCACAACGCCTTTGGATCGGCCTCCTGATTCTCTGCTCGGCCTTAATCGTAATTGCGAGCTGGCTGCTCGTGCTCTCCCGCAAAAATGCCGCGCTCAATTTCCTCATTGGCGAACGCGAAAAGGCGCAACAGGAACTGCAGGAAGCCCACGACCAACTGGAAGTGCGCGTCAAGGAACGCACCGAACAACTCAAGTTCGAAATCACGGCGCGCAAGGAATCTGAGGTGCAATTCAAGGCCGTTCTCACCGAGCGCACCCGGCTCGCGCAGGAATTGCACGACACCGTCGAGCAAACCCTCACCGGCATCGCCTTGCAACTCGATACCGCGTCCAAATTACACGAACGCAGCCCTGATAATTCGCTCTATCACCTCGAACTCGCCCGCAGTCTCATGGCCAAGAGCCAGGTTGAAGTGCGCCATTCCATCTGGGATTTGCGCAGCCGCGCCCTCGAACAATTCGACCTCTCAAACGCCCTCGCCGAGGGCGCACGCCAGATTACCTGCGGCACCCAGACCGAAGTTATGTTCGTATCCGAAGGCGAACCGCGCTCGCTGCCCGAGGTCGTGGAAGAAAATCTGTTGCGCATCGGCCAGGAAGCCCTCACCAATATCATCAAACATTCCAGCGCGTCCATGGTGGAGATGAAATTGCAGTTCGAACCCCAGCGCGTCGTCCTCCAAATCAAGGACAACGGCGTCGGGTTCGACCTCAAAAACTGCGTCGGCCCCAACGACGGCCACTTCGGGCTGCTCGGCATGTCCGAACGCGCCCGCCGGCTGGAAGGCCAGTTCTCCATTACCAGCGAACTCCACCACGGAACCGTTGTCCGGGTGGAAATCCCCCTGGCCTGCGCGCCCGAACTCCCAAACCACCCGCCCGTTAATGGCACGGTTGTCGTATGAAAAAACCGGAAAAAATTCGCATCCTGATTGCCGACGACCACTACATCGTCCGCATGGGCCTCATTGCCCTCGTCAGCACCGAGCCAGACATGGAAGTCATCGCCGAAGCCTCCGACGGCACCCAGGCCATGGAACTCTTTGCCAAGCACCAGCCCGACCTCATCCTGCTGGATTCCCGCATGCCCGGCAAAAGCGGCATCCAAACCGCCATGGAAATTCGCGGCAAATTTCCCAACGCCCGCATCCTCATGCTCAGCGCCTTCGACGGCGATGAAGACATCTACCGCGCCCTTCAAGCCGGTGCCCAGGGCTACATCCTCAAAAATTCCACCGGCGATAAACTTGTGCCCGCCCTGCGCGCCGTGGCCGCCGGCCAGGGCTGGATACCCAAGGAAGTCGCCACGCAACTCGCCTCCCGCAAATTGCGCGAAGAATTGACCACGCGCGAAGCCCAGGTATTGAACGAACTCGCCAAGGGCCTCGCCAACAAGGAAATTGCCGATGTCCTCAGCATCACCGAACACACCGTCAAAGACCACCTCAAGAGCATCCTCGGCAAACTGCAAGTCGCCGACCGCACCGAAGCCGTCACCACCGCCATCCAACGCGGCATCATCCAATTGAATTAAAACGAGCCGGGAAAATTAAACGGAAAAAGGAAATTGGGGATGATTTGGTGGGCCCGCCCGGATTTGAACCGGGGACCAAGCGATTATGAGTCGCCTGCTCTAACCGCTGAGCTACGGGCCCAAGCTGAAACTCCGCGCCAAAAGCTCACCGACCAGGCGCAAAACGTCAAACTGTACCCCCTATTTTGCGAGACGCACCTTGCAGGGCAAGACATTTCGCAAGGTGTGTCGTGAGGATTTCAAACCCGGACAAATGCGTGCGAGCAAAGGTGGACAAGTTAATGGTTACGGATTTGGAGCAAGAGTGCTGGGCGTTCAGCGGTTTTGGGTTCGTGGGCGAGGATGCTGATCG
>Ga0265327_10003808_pt1 | contig 13948 bp, 12 predicted proteins | sample 41621metaG_FD_202089 | JGI IMG/M metagenome (GOLD analysis project Ga0265327, IMG submission 202089) | Rhizosphere microbial communities from Carex aquatilis grown in University of Washington, Seatle, WA, United States - 4-16-21 metaG | ecosystem: Host-associated > Plants > Roots > Rhizosphere... | reverse complement strand
ACTCGAACCCACGACGACCAGAATCACAATCTGGGACTCTACCAGCTGAGCTACAGCCACCGCAGAGCCTCGTATTGTAGCGGCAAAAAACTAGCGTTCGGCCAGGCCGGCGACGTCGGCCGGCTTCGGAACAAGTATTTCGGCCTTGAATCGCTTCTTCAGCATGTCGTAGTAGGCCTCGTTCTCGGCCATGCCCACCGCCTGGGCGAACTGCTCGCTTTCCTGGCGGGCCTGATCGGCAGCCGGCGGCGTGCGCGGCACGATCTTGTTGACCCGCACCACCGCGAAGCCCTGGGCGCCGAGGTCGGCACCGACCAGCACCGGCAGCTTGGTCGTGTCGGCGCGCAACGCGTTGTCGACCAGCACCGGCGGCTGCGATTGCAGGTCGACGCGCGACACGGTGATCGGCGCGCCGAAAGCCGCGCCCGCCGGATCGGCCAGCCAAGCGGCCAGTCGGGCTTCGCCCTCGGCCTTGGCGAGCGCCGCAGCGCGCTCGGCAACGAACTGCGTGCGCACCTTGTCCTTGACCTCGTCGAAGGCCTGGGACCGGGCCGGCGAATACTGCACGACCCGGCCCGAGGCGAGCTGGTTCGGCCCGACCTCGATGGCCTCGGTGTTGTGCTTGCGTTCCAGCGAATCGGGCGCGAAAAGCGCGGCCAGGAAGCTCCGGTTGCCCAGCGGGCCGCTGGCGCCCTTGACCGGCGTGCGCACGACGCCGTTGGCGGTCTGGATCTTCAGGTTGAGCTTGTCGGCAGCCGGCTTCAGGCTGTCGGGCTGCTGGTAGACGATGTCGGTGAAGGTCTCGGCGGCCTTGGCGAATTCCTGGGTGGCCTGCTGGCTGCGGATCTCGTTCTCGATGGTGGCGCGCACCTTCTCGAAGGGCGGCACGACCGCCGGCTTGACGTCGGTGAGCATGATGATGTGATAGCCGAACTCGGTCTCGACGACATCGCTGATCTCGCCCTTCTTGAGCGCGAACACCGCGTCCTCGAAGGCCTTGTTGACCATCGCGCCGCGCGCCAGGAAATCGAGGTCGCCGCCCTTCTCGGCCGAAGCGGGGTCCTGCGAATTCTTGCGCGCCACGTCGGCGAAGGTGTTGGGCGCCTTGCGCAGGCCGGCGAGCAGTTCCTCCGCCTTGGCGCGGGCCTTCGCCCGGTCGGCGGCGGGTGCGCTGGCCGGCGACTCGATCAGGATGTGGCTGGCGCGTCGCTCTTCCTTGGAGCCGAAGCGCGCGGCATTCTGGTCGTAGTAGCTGTGCAGGTCGGCTTCGCTGACCGAAATGTTCTTCTTGGCCGCCTCGAGGTCGAGCAGCAGGTATTCGACACTCGCCTGCTCGGGCAACTGGAACTGGGCCTCATGGGCCTTGTAGTAGGCCTGGAGGTCGGCATCGCTGACCTGCACCTTCGATGCGAAGTCGGCCGGGTTGAAGCGCACCACCTGGATCTCGCGCTGGTCGTAGAGCGCGTTGAAAGCCGCCGCGGCCTGGGCCGGCGTGGCGAAGGCGGTGCCGGTGACGCCCAGCGACACCTGCTGCGTCGCCAGGTTGGCGCGCTGCGCCGCCTCGTATTGCTCGGGCGTCTGGCCGGCCACGCGCATGAAGGTCTCGCGGTCGAACTTGCCGTCCGGCGTGCGGAACGATGCCAGGCCCGGGTCGGCGGCGAACATGCGGGCCAGGCGTTCTTCGGAGACCGTCATGTTCGACTTAGCGGCCGCGGCGGCGAGCACGCGGTCGTGCACCATGCGCTCCAGCGTCGCGTAGCGCGCGGCGTCGGAATCGAGCAGGGCCGGGTCGACCGATGGCGCCTGCTGGCGGATGCGATCGATCTCGTTGCGATGCTGGGCATCCCACTCGGGCCGGGTGATGTCGGTGCCGGCGACGGTCGCGACGTTCTCGCCCTTGCCGTTGCCCTGGTAGCGATCGACGCCGAACAGCACGAACGACGGGATGATCAGCAAGAACAAGAACACCATGACGATCTTGTTGTACTTGCGGAAGGTATCAAACATGCTTCGGAACTCTCAATCTGCGCGGACGCTGGCCGCAATAAAAAAGGCGAACCGTCAGTTCGCCTTTGCATCGGTGGTGGGTGCTGAGGGGCTCGAACCCCCGACCTACGCCTTGTAAGGGCGCCGCTCTACCAACTGAGCTAAGCACCCCACCTTTCAAACTGTGTCTTCAGTTCAGCGCGTCCTTGAGCGCCTTGCCGGGACGGAACTTCGGGATCTTGGCGGCCTTGATTTTAATCGCGTCGCCGGTGCGCGGATTCCGGCCGGTGCGAGCAGCCCGTTTGCCGACCGCGAAAGTACCGAAACCGACGAGCGACACCGAGCCGCCCTTCTTGAGCGTGGTCCGAATGGCGCCGATGGTGGATTCGAGGGCGCGCGTGGCGGCGGCCTTGGAAATGTCGGCGTTCTTTGCGATGTGCTCAATCAGTTCGGTTTTGTTCACAAGGGCCCCTTGCAGGAAAATTGTTGATCGATCAGGGTCAGAAGCTGCGCCATCCCCGCGGCTGTCCCGCGGGGTTGTGCAACAGACGATTGGATGGCAGTCCCGACGCGCCGGCAGCGCGCTGCCGACTGGGATTACAACCACTGACCTACGGGGTGTCAATACGACAGCCGCCGGTGAAAGCCAGCAGGGAGCGCGATTTTAATGGGCTTTTCGTGAACTGCTTTTCAAAGTGACTCGGCGATGGCCCGGCCCAGATCGGCAGTGCCGGCCGTGCCGCCGATGTCCGGAGTGCGCGGCGCGCCGCTGGCCGGCGCCAGTGCCTTCTCGATCGCGGCGAGGATCGCATCGTGCGCCGCCTTGTGGCCGAGGAACTCGAGCATCATCGCGCCGCACCAGATCTGTCCGATCGGATTGGCCACGCCCTTGCCTGCGATGTCGGGCGCCGAGCCGTGCACCGGCTCGAACAGCGACGGGGTGCTGCGCTCGGGGTTCAGGTTGGCGCTGGGCGCGATGCCGATGGTCCCGGTGCATGCCGGCCCCAGGTCGGACAGGATGTCGCCGAAGAGGTTGCTGGCCACCACCACGTCGAAGAAATCGGGCCGCTGCACGAAGTGGGCGGTGAGGATGTCGATGTGGAACTTGTCGAGCGTGACGCCCGGGTAGCTCTTGGCCATGGCCGCCACCCGCTCGTCCCAGTAGGGCATGGTGATCGAGATGCCGTTGGACTTGGTCGCGCTGGTGAGGTGCTTCTTCGGCCGCGACTGCGCGAGCTCGAAGGCGAACTTGAGCACCCGGTCGACGCCGACGCGCGACATCACCGTCTCCTGCACCACGATCTCGCGCGAGGTGCCCTCGAACATGCGCCCGCCGATGCTCGAGTATTCGCCCTCGGTGTTCTCGCGCACGATGTACATGTCGATCTCGCCGGGCTCGCGCCGGCTGCCGTCGCGCCGCACCACCGGCGCCACGATGCCCGGCATCAGGCGCGCCGGGCGCAGGTTGATGTACTGGTCGAACTCGCGCCGGAACAGCAGCAGCGAGCCCCACAGCGACACGTGGTCGGCGATCTTCTCGGGCCAGCCGACCGCGCCGAAGTAGATGGCGTCGTGGCCGCCGATGCGGTCCTTCCAGTCGTCCGGCAGCATCTTGCCGTGCTTCTCGAAGTAGTCCCAACTGGAGAAGTCGAAGTGGTCGAACTTCAGGTCGATGCCGAACTTGCGAGCCGCCGCATCGAGCACGCGCAGGCCCTCGGGTACGGTTTCCTTGCCGATGCCGTCGCCGGCGATGACTGCGATGCGTTGGGTGCTCATGTCTCAGGTCCTTGGGTTCGGTTGGAAGAATCGGAGCGCCTCGGCGATGACCTCGCCGGGCGCTTCCTCGGGAACGTAGTGGCCGCAGGGAAGCGGCCGGCCGCTGGCCTGGTCGGCTCGCTCGCGCCACAGCGCCAGCACGTCGAAGCAGCGGCCGACCGCGCCATGCTCGCCCCACAGGACGCGCAGCGGCTGGCTCAGGCGATGCCCGGCCGAAACGTCGGCTCGGTCGTGCTCGAGGTCGATGGTGGCGGAGGCGCGGTAGTCCTCGCAGATCGACGTGGCGCTGCCGGCGATGGCGGCGCAGCGCTCGTACTCGGCCAGGGCCTCGGGCGAGAACGGCGCCAGGCCCGCATGCCGGCCGCCCATCACGCTGCGCACATAGCGCACCGGATCGGATTCGATCAAGGCTTCGGGCAGCGGCGGCGGCTGCACCAGGAAGAACCAGTGCCAGTAGGCACGCGCGAAGGCTTCGCTGGTGCCGGTGTACATGGCCAGGGTCGGCGCGATGTCGAGCAGCAGCATCCGTTCGACCGAATCCGAATGATCGGCCGCGAGCCGATGCGCAACCCGGGCGCCGCGGTCGTGGGCCAGCACGCCGAATCGATCGAAGCCGTGCAGGCGCATCGCCGCCAGCGCATCGAGCGCCATCTCGCGCTTGCTGTGATTCGCGTGGGCCGGATCGGCCGGCGGGCGCCCCGAATCGCCGTAGCCGCGCAGGTCGAGCAGCACCACCGTGAAGCGCTCGGCCAGAGCCGGCGCGATGCGATGCCAGATCGCGTGGGTCTGCGGATGCCCGTGCAACAGGAGCAGCGGGGCACCGTTGCCGCCAACGCGGCCATGCAGACGCACACCGTCCCGGTTGAAGTCGACGAAGGAGAAGGCCTCGAACATGAAGGCCATTGTGCGTTGCGCGGCTTGCAGCATCAAGCAACAATGAGCCAATTCATACTTTCCGGATTGGCAGCAATGAAAGAGGCGGCAGCCATGGATCGCGGCGATCTCGAACTGGTCAGCGCCATCCGCGCGCGCGGCAGCCTGGCCGGCGCCGCGCTCGCCTTAGACGTGGTGCCGTCGGTGGTGACCAAGCGCCTGGTCGCGCTCGAGGCGCGGCTGGGCCAGCGCCTCTTCGACCGGACCACGCGGCGCCTCGCGGTCACGGCCGAGGGCGAGACCATCTGCCTGCATGCCAAGGCCCTGCTCGACGGCTTCGCGGCGCTGGAGAACGAACTGGCCGAACGCCAGCGCGAGCTGCGCGGCACCATCCGGCTGTTCGGCACCCTGGGCTTCGGGCGACGCTGGCTCGGGCCGGCGCTGGCCGATTTCAACCTCCGCCATCCGGGCCTGCACATCCAGCTCACGCTGGCCGAGCAGTTGCCGGAACTGGGTCTGGAGGCCTGCGACGGCGCCATCTGGCTGGGCGCGCCGCGCTCCCGCGCCGAGGGCGACTGGGTCGCGCGTCGCATCGCGCGCAACCAGCGCGTGCTGGCGGCGTCGCCGCTCTACCTGTCGCGCCGCGGCAGCCCGGACCAGCCCGACGCGCTGTCCGCGCACCAGTGCCTGGTGGCGCGCGAGAACAGCGATGGCAGCGAGCGCGGCTTCGCGCTGTGGAGCCTGCGGCATGCCAGGGACGGCTCGACCGCGCGGGTCCGGGTGCAGGGACCGCTCGCCAGCAACTCGGGCGAGATGGTGCGCGACTGGTGCCTGGCGGGCCACGGCATCATGCTGCGCAGCCTCTGGGACATCGCGCCGCAGCTGGCCTCCGGCGAACTGGTGCGGGTGCTGCCGGCCTATGCGATGCCCGATGCCGACATCCAGTGGCTGGCGCCGTGGCGGCCCAAGACGCCGCGCCGGGTGCGGGTGCTGATCGACTTCCTGGTCGAACGCTTCCGTGCCGAGCCCTGGAAGCGGGCCGGCCCCTGACCCGTTGGTTCAGCCCTTCACCGCCAGGCTGACGCCGACCGCGGTGATGGCGATACCGGCCAACGTCAGCGGGCTGACCGGCTCGGCGAACAGCAGCCAGGCCATCAATGCGGTGCACGGCGGCACCAGGTAGAGCAGGCTGGTGACGGCGGTGGCGGTGCCGCGCTGGATGAGGATGTAGAGCAGCGAGCTGCCGCCCAGCGACAGGGCCAGCACCGACCACGCCATCGCGCCGCCCGAATGCAGGTTCCATTGAATGCTGTCGCTCTCCAGCAGCGCGAAGGGCAGCGTGACCACCAGCGCCGCCAGCAGCTGGATCGCGCTGGCGCTGCGCACGTCGCAGGGCGCCAGGAAGCGCTTCTGGTAGAGCGTGCCGGCGGTGATCGACAGCAGCGCCATCAGCGCCAGCGACATGGTGAGCGCATTGACCTCGCCGCCCTGCTCCAGCTTGCGCCAGACCACAAGCACCAGGCCGGCGAAGCCAAGCACCAGGCCAAGCCACTGGCGCGGACTGATGCGCCCGCCGCGCAGCGACAGCCAGATGGCAGTGAGCACCGGCTGGATGCCGACCAGCAGCGCCACCAGCCCGGAACCCATGCCCGCGCGCACCGCCGCCCAGACGCCGCCCAGGTAGCCGGCCTGCATCAGCACGCCGGTCACCGCCAGGTGCAGCCATTGCATGCGCTCGCGCGGCCAGCTCACGCGCGCCAGACGCACCCAGGCCAGGAAGCAGAGCATCGAGAGCAAATAGCGCACCGCCAGGAACTTGAGCGGCGGCGCGTAGGGCATGCCGTAGCGCGCCACGATGAAACCGGTGCTCCAGATCAGCACGAAGATCCCCGGCATCGCGCGCAGCCAGCCCGTCGAGCCGACGGCGGCGCGACTCATTTGGCGCGGGCCCGGATTTCGGGAATGGCCTTCTGCAGGTAATAGACCATCGACCAGACGGTGAGCACCGCCGAGATCCAGATCAGCCACTCGCCCCAGGCGCCGGTGTCGATGCGGCCGAAGAGCAGGCCGTCGAAGAGCAGGAAGGGAATGGCCACCATCTGCACCACCGTCTTGACCTTGCCCAGCATGTGCACCGCCACGCTCTTGGCGGCGCCGATCTGCGCCATCCATTCGCGCAGCGCCGAGATCGCGATCTCGCGGCCGATGATGATCAGCGCCACGAAGACATCGGCCCGGTTGAGATGCACCAGCACCAGCAGCGAGGCGCAGACCAGGAACTTGTCGGCCACCGGATCGAGGAAGGCGCCGAAGGCCGAAGTCTGGTTGAGCTTGCGCGCCAGGTAGCCGTCGAGCCAGTCGGTGGCGGCGAAGACCACGAACATCACCGTGGCGATCAGGTTGCGCATCGGCTCGGGCAGCGGCAGGTAGAACACGCCCACGATCAGCGGGATCGCGACGATGCGCGTCCAGGTCATGATCGTCGGCAGGGTCCAGAACATCGCGGTGAGTGTATATGCGCCGTGCGGCATGCCGCGTCGGCCGAGCGCTCAATGCAGGGCGCGGTAGATTTCCTCGGCCAGGTCGATCGCGATGCCCTCCACCGATGCGATGTCCTCGACGCTCGCCGCCGCCACGCCGCGGATGCCGCCGAAGCGCTGCAGCAGTCGGGCGCGACGCTTGGGGCCGATGCCCGGGATGTCCTCCAGCTGGCTGCCGCCGACGCGTACCTTGGCCCGCTTGGCGCGCATGCCGGTGATGGCGAAGCGATGCGCCTCGTCGCGTATCTGCGCGACCAGCATCAGTGCCGCCGAGTCGCGGCCCAGGTAGACCTTTTCGCGCCCGTCGGCGAAGACCAGCTCCTCCAGCCCGACCTTGCGCCCCTCGCCCTTCTCGACGCCGACGATCAGCGACAGCGGCAGGCCCAGCTCGCTGAAGACCTCGCGCGCCATCGACACCTGGCCCTTGCCGCCGTCGACCAGCACCAGCTCGGGCATGCGCGCCGAACGCGTGCCGGGCGGTGCATCGCTGCCGGCGCCGGCCGCATCGCCAGCGGGCGGTGCATCGGTCTCGGCGGCCATGGCCTCGGCCAGCTTGCCGTAGCGCCGGTGCAGCACCTGGCGCATCGCCGCGTAGTCGTCGCCGGGCGTGATGCCATCGATGTTGTAGCGCCGATATTCGCGGTTCTGCATCGCGTGATGCTCGAAGACTACGCAGGAGGCCTGGGTGGCCTCGCCGGCGGTGTGCGAGATGTCGAAGCATTCGACCCGGAAGTTGTCGAGGTCGTCGGGCGCCAGTTCGAGCGCATCGACCAGCGCGCGCGTACGCGCCTGCTGCGAGCCTTCCTCGGCCAGCAGCCGGGCCAGTTGCAGGCCGGCGTTCTTGCAGGCCATCTCGAGCCAGTGGCGGCGTTGCTCGTGCGGCTGGAAAACGGCCGTGACACGGGTGCCGGACTGCTGCGACACCGCATCGATCAGCCCGCGGCTGACCTGCTCGCTCAGGATCAGCGTCTGCGGCACCGCCACGTCGATGTAGTGCTGGGCGATGAAGGCTTCCAGCACCTGCACCTCCACCGCCTCGGCCGCCAGCGGCGGGCCGTCGTCGTCGGCCTCGCGCTCGCCCAGCTGGATCTGCGCGGCATCGTCCACATGCACCGGGAAGTAGGCACGGTCGCCCAGGTGCCGGCCGCCGCGCACCATCGCCAGGTTGACGCAGGCCCGGCCGCCCTGCACCTTGACCGCGAGGATGTCCACGTCCTTGTCGGAGGCGATCTCGATCGATTGCTGGTGCAGCACGCGCGACAGCGCCGACATCTGGTTGCGCAGTTCGGCCGCCTGCTCGAACTGCAGCTTCTCGGCGTGGGCCATCATGCGGTTCTCGAGCTGGGTCAGCACCAGCTGGGTGTCGCCGAGCAGGAAGGCCTCGGCGCTGGCCACGTCCTGGGCATAGGCCTCGGGCGTGATGTTTCCGACGCAAGGCCCGCTGCAGCGCTTGATCTGGTAGAGCAGGCAGGGCCGGGTGCGGTTGGCATAGACCGTGTCCTCGCAGGTGCGCAGCCTGAACACCTTCTGCAGCAAGTGGATCGATTCCTTCACCGCCCAGGCGCTCGGGTAGGGCCCGAAGTAGCGATGCTTGCGGTCGACCGCGCCTCGGTAGTAGGCCAGCCGCGGGAATTCGTGCGAGGCGATCTTCAGGTAGGGGTAGCTCTTGTCGTCGCGAAACAGGATGTTGTAGCGCGGCTTGAGCGTCTTGATGAGGTTGTTCTCGAGCAGCAGCGCCTCGGCCTCGGAGCGCACCACCGTGGTCTCCATGCGGGCGATCTTCGAGATCATGTGGCCGATGCGGGTGCCGCCGTGGTTCTTCTGGAAGTAGTTGGCGACACGCCTCTTCAGGTTGCGCGCCTTGCCGACATAGAGCACGCCGCCAGCCGCATCGAAATAGCGATAGACGCCGGGCAGTTGCGGCAAGGCGGCGACTTCGCCGAGCAGTTGGTCGGAATGCGTGTCTGACATCGTCTGGAGGTGGAGCGGCGCGAGCCGGTCGTCGGTCGCGCAGGCTGTAGAGTATCCCGCGATGCGCTGGGACATTTTCTGCAGGGTGATCGACAACCATGGCGACGTCGGCGTGTGCTGGCGACTGGCCGCCATGCTGGCAGCCGCCGGCGAGCGTGCCAGGCTCTGGATCGACGATGCCTCGGCGCTGGCCTGGATGGCGCCGGCGGGTTGCGAGGGCGTCGATGTGGTGCGGTGGAACGACCCGGTGGCCGCAGCCGACGCCGCGGCCCGGACACCGCCCGACGTGCTCATCGAGGCCTTCGGCTGCGACCCGGAGCCGGCCGTCGTCGAAGCCTTCGCCCGCCAGCGGCATGCCGATGGCGCCGGTCGCCGCTGGATCAACCTCGAATACCTCTCGGCCGAAGCCTATGTCGAGCGCCTGCACGGCCTGCCCTCCCCGGTCTTCAAGGGACCGGGCGCGGGCCTGACCAAGCATTTCTTCTATCCGGGCTTCACCGCCTCCACCGGCGGCCTGCTGCGCGAACCGGGCCTGGACCAGCGCCGCCGCGACTTCGATCGCACGGACTGGCTCGCCCGCCAGGGCATCGACTGGCAGGGCGAGCGCCTGGTCTCGCTCTTCTGCTACGAGCCCGAGGCGCTGCCTGCGCTGCTCGGCCAGTTCGAGCGCGCCGCGCAGCCGACCCGCCTGCTGGTCACCGCCGGCCGCGCTGCCGCCGCCCTGCCGCCCGGGCCGGCGCAGCGCGGCGCGCTGACCCTCGACTGGCTGCCCTATCTGCCGCAGCTCGAGTTCGACCACCTGCTGTGGGCCTGCGACTTCAATTTCGTGCGCGGCGAGGATTCGCTGGTGCGCGCTATCTGGGCCGGAGCGCCCTTCGCATGGCAGATCTACCCGCAGGACGACGATGCCCACCATGCCAAGCTGGAGGCCTTCCTGGACTGGCTGGCCGCGCCCGCCTCGCTGCGCGCCCTGTACCGTCGCTGGAACGCCACGGCGGCGGGCGAGCTGCCCGAGTTCGACGCCGGAAAGCTCGAATCCTGGCGGGCAACGGCCACTGCGGCGCGGGCCGGTCTGTTGGCCCAGGACGAGCTTTTGACGCGCCTGCGCCATTTCATCGCCCAAAAAAGCTAAAATTGCGGGCTTTGCGGAATTCCGGTGCAGCGATCCGGCCTGGGCCAGTCCAGGCCCGGCCCAGCGCCCGAATCCGCTAAACCCGCCGCGGTGAATGCGTCGAGTGGCGCCACGAGGCGCCGCCTCGCGCACCGAGCGGCCAACATCCAGAGATCCTGTCTATGAAAATCGCTCAAGAAATCCGCGCCGGCAACGTGATCATGCACGGCAAGGACCCGATGGTCGTCCTGAAGACCGAATACAGCCGCGGAGGCCGCAATTCCGCCACCGTGCGCATGAAGCTCAAGAGCCTGATCGCCAACTTCAACACCGAAGTGGTCTTCAAGGCCGACGACAAGATCGACCAGATCGTGCTCGAGAAGAAGGAATGCACCTATTCCTACTTCGCCGACCCGATGTATGTCTGCATGGACGGCGAATACAACCAGTACGAAGTCGAGGCCGAGAACATGGGCGACGCCCTCAACTACCTCGACGACGGCATGCCGGTCGAAGTGGTGTTCTACGACGGCAAGGCCATCTCGGTCGAACTGCCGACCAGCGTCGAGCGCGAAATCACCTGGACCGAGCCGGCCGTCAAGGGCGACACCTCGGGCAAGGTCATGAAGCCGGCCAAGATCTCGACCGGCTTCGAGGTCGGCGTGCCGCTGTTCGTGGCGCAGGGCGATCGCATCGAGATCGACACCCGCACCGGCGAATATCGCAAGCGGGTCTGAAGCCCATCCGCCTGCATCGAAGATAGAAAAGGCTCCCGCGGGAGCCTTTTTTGCGTGCCAGGCCTTCCAATGCGCGGTCGCGGGCCCGAAAACTGCAACGCGCACAATCCCCGGACCGACAACAGCGAATCTCCCGCCAGAAGACATGGATTCACACCGCACCCACGACCTCCACGACAAACGCCTGGCCGATGCCTGGGCCACCCTGCAGGCCCACTCGGACCAGGGGCTGCCGCTGATTCCCGACCCGTCCCGGCTGGCCTTCGCCGATCCCGAGTTCCTGCTGCGCCGCGAGACCCGCGGGCTGCGCATGCAGCTCGAGCTCATGAAGCCCGACATCGAGATGCGCGCCCACGGCATCGAGAACACGGTGGTGGTCTTCGGCAGCGCCCGCTTCCGCAGCGAGGAAGAATCGGGCGCGCTGATCGCCCAGGCCGATGCCGCGGGCGACGCGGTGGCGGCCGAGCGCTGGCGCCGCCTGGCGCGCAGCTCGCACTACTACGAGAAAGCGCGCGCCTTCGGCAAGCTGGTGGCGCAATACAGCAACGACCGCGAGGCCCAGGACAAGCTCTTCGTCTGCACCGGCGGCGGCCCCGGCATCATGCAGGCGGCCAACCGCGGCGCCTACGAGGGCGGAGGCATCTCGGTCGGCCTGGCCATCGCCCTGCCGATGGAAGAGGAGCCGAACCCCTACGTCACGCCGGCCCTGAGCTTCAAGTTCCACTACTTCGCGATCCGCAAGATGCATTTCATGATGCGGGCGAAGGCGCTGGTGGCCTTTCCGGGCGGCTTCGGCACGCTCGACGAGCTGTTCGAGGTCATCACGCTGGTCCAGACCAAGAAGGCCAAGCCGGTGCCGATCGTGCTGTTCGGCTCCGATTACTGGAAGCAGCTGATCAATTTCGAGTTCCTGGCCGAGGAAGGCGTGATCTCGCCCAACGACGTCAAGCTGATCGAATACGTCGACGCGCCGCAGGACGCCTGGGACTACATCCGGCGCTTCTACAAGCTCTGAGCACGAAGGCCCGGCAGCGGGCCTTTTCTCATTCAGTCCTGCGGGGGCACCTGCAGCCCCCAGACCGAGCGCGTCCCGGCCGCCACCACCGCGCCGACCAGCCAGAAGACGCCCGCCACGCCGATCAGCGTGCCCGCCGCACCGAAGAGCAACGGCATCGCCACGCTCGACGCATTCAGCGCCATGACGCGCAGGCCCAGCGCCTCGCCGTGGCGCGCATGCGGGGTGATCTGGTGCAGCATGCTCATCACCATCGGCTGCACCGCGCCCAACGCGATGCCCAATGCGACCGAGCAGGCGCCCATGCCGATGGCGCCATCCATCAGCGGATAGACGGCGAAGACCAGCGCGGTGATGACGTTCGACGCCGCGATCACCGCCCGCTCGCTGAAGCGCGAAGCCACCAGCGGCAGCACCACCCGGATGCCGGCCGCGGCCACCGCGAAGACGCCGAGGATCGTGCCGATCACCGACGCGCTCAGGCCCCGCTCGTGCCCCAGCAGCGGCAGCACGAAGGTATGGACGTCCCACGAAGCCGACTGCAGCCAGTTCACGAACAGCAGCCTGCGGAACATCGGCTGCGCCAGCAGGTCCCAGGCGCGCGGCTTCGGCGCACCGGCAGGCGGCCGGGCCGCAGGCATTTCGACCGTGCCGCGGGCTAGCATCCAGCAGGCCAGCGGCAGCAGTGCCAGCAGGCCGAGGGCGACCCGATAGCCCATCAGGTCGCCGGGTACCGGCCCGGCGTGGTCGATCAGCAGCCCGGTCGCGAAGGGTCCGATGAAATTCGCCGCCGCCGGCGCGATCGCGAGCCAGCTGAAGACCTGCTTCAGCTGCGTCGCATCGGTCGCGGCGCGCCCGACATGGCGCTGCAACGCGATCACCGCGATGCCGGTCGCCCCGCCGGTCAGCAAGGCCGCCAGGCACAGCACGGTGTAAGTCGGGAAGAGCGCGGCCAGCGCCGCGCCCAACGTGGCCGCCGCCACCGCGATCGACAGCGGCAGCAGCAGGCCGTGCCGGTCGGTGAAGCGGCCGGCCGGCAGCGCCAGGAAGACCTGCGTCAGCGCGAACAGCGACAGCATCATGCCGACCGCCGTCGCGCTGTAGCCCTCGCGCAACGCCAGCAGCGGCGCCGCCAGCCGGGTGCCGGTCATCGCGGCATGCAGGCAGACCTGCGCCAGGATCAGGCGCAGCAGGCCGATGGTCACGCGCGGCCGTCGTCGTCGGCCGCGTCGGCCGGCGGCAGCAGGTCCTGCGCCTGCGCCTCGGGCAGCGCCTCGACCTTGCGCAGCGCGAGCCGCATCTGCTTGGACCGGGTGTCGGCCTTGTCGAGCGTGTCGGAGGCCTTCGCCACCTGCTCCTTGATGCGCGACACCCAATCGCCATAGCGCTCGAATTCGGTCTTGACCGCGCCGAGCACCTTCCAGACCTCGGAGGCCTGCTGCTCCAGCGCGAGCGTGCGAAAGCCCATGTGCAGGCTGTTGAGCATGGCCAGCAGCGTGGTCGGGCCGGCCAGCGTCACCCGGTGCTGCCGCTGGATGGCGTCCATCAGGCCCGGACGGCGCAGCACCTCGGCGTAGAGGCTCTCGACCGGCAGGAAGAGGATCGCGAAATCGGTGGTGTGGGGCGCCGCCAGGTAGCTCTCGCTGATCGTGCGGGCCTCGCTGCGGATGCGCGCCTCCAGCGCCTTGGCCGCGATGTCCGCCGCGCCCGCGTCGGCGCGCTCGTGCGCATCGAGCAGACGCTCGTAGTCGTCGCGCGGGAACTTGGCATCGATCGGCAGCCACACCGCCGCGCCGTCGCCGCCGCGCCCCGGAAAGCGGATCGCGAAATCCACCCGCTGGCCGCTGCGCGGCTTGGTCTCGACCTGCCTGGCGTACTGCTCGGGCGTGAGCACCTGCTCGAGCAGGGCCTCCAGCTGCACCTCGCCGAAGATGCCGCG